>Ga0233425_10003380_pt1 | contig 29067 bp, 38 predicted proteins | sample Watercolumn_Towu_2_FD_181712 | JGI IMG/M metagenome (GOLD analysis project Ga0233425, IMG submission 181712) | Freshwater microbial communities from Lake Towuti, South Sulawesi, Indonesia - Watercolumn_Towuti2014_140_MG | ecosystem: Environmental > Aquatic > Freshwater > Lake | place...
GCGGAGCACTAGAGGCTGCGCAGCGAAGTCACACGCCTGTGGTGATTGCTTCGTGGCGGGAACCAAATCTGTTGGAGCGACTTGACCGAGGCGAACAAGTTGGAACGCGCGTGATCGCAGGCGGATCACTCGGGGCACAATGCCTGTCTTCCCGCAGCACATGACGAATGACATGACCACTCTCGACCTCCACAGACTCACGACGCGGCATCTGCTGCGGATCAGCGATCTCACTTCTACGGAGATTCTGCGGCTTCTGCTCTTGGCTGCACAACTCAAGCGGGATCTCAAGCCCTTTGGTGGAGCATTTTCTCAGCGCTCGCTTGCCATGCTGTTTGAGAAGCCATCACTGCGTACACGCGTCAGCTTTGAAGCCGGTTTCCAGAAGCTCGGCGGTGGTGTTGTCTTCATCGACCACACCACTTCACGCATTGGGGAGCGCGAGAGCGTCGAAGACACAGCGCAGAATCTGTCGAGGTGGGTCGACGCAGTCGTCATTCGCTGCATCTCTCATGATCTGCTCACTCGATTTGCTGCGGTCAGCGATGTGCCTGTGATCAATGCACTCTCCGATCGACACCACCCCTGCCAAGCGCTCGCCGATCTTGCCGCCTTGGCTGAGTATGGCGTTGATCCGCTGCATGCAAACATCGCCTGGGTCGGAGATGGAAACAATGTGTGCAATTCGCTCATCGAGATGGTCGCCACGCTGGGCGGCCGTCTCCAGGTCATCACGCCACACTCGTGCAGACCGAGCGATGAGGTTCTGCAGGTTGCAGCAGCACGAGCATTCCGCAGCGGAGCGACCATTGCCTGTACGGATGACCTCTCGGCAGTGGAAGGCGTGGATGCGGTCTACACCGATGTGTGGGTATCGATGGGCGAAAGTGGCGATCACGAAGCCAAGATGACACGCCTGCGACCTTATCAGGTGAACGCCGGCCTCATGGAGCGCGCTGGTCCGCAGGCACGATTCATGCACTGCCTTCCCGCTCACCGCGGCGAGGAGGTGACAGCCGATATTCTCGACGGTCCGCGCTCGATCACGCTCGATCAGGCGGAGTTCCGCATGCACGCCCAGAATGCGCTGCTGCTGTCTCTGCTTCGACCGGACATCGTGCTCAGGAAAAGCATCTAACCGCGGCGGACGCATCGCGCGTCCCCCTTCTCACCCAACTTGTCAGGCAATGCCTGACACTCGCTCGACAGGATTTCTCGACATGGCACAGCATTTCAAGCCTCAACGCGTTGCACTCGCCTACTCCGGTGGGCTCGATACATCATGCATCATTCCATGGCTCGTCGAGACCTATGGATGTGAAGTTGTCGCCGTCGTCGCTGATGTCGGTCAGGGCACGCGCGAACTCGAAGGCATCGAGCAGAAGGCGCTCCGTTCGGGTGCGACCAAGTGTGTCGTGCGCGATTTGCGACCGGTGTTCTTGCGCGACTTCGTCTTCCCGATGGCGATCACGGGTGCCGTCTACGAGGGTCGTTATCTCCTCGGCACCTCGATCGCGCGACCGATCATCGCGCAGGCGCAAGTCGAGGCTGCGTTGGAGGAGCGCTGCGATGCACTGAGCCACGGCTGCACCGGCAAAGGCAACGACCAAGTGCGCTTTGAGAGCGCCTTCGCGGCACTTGCGCCGCATCTCCCGGTGATTGCGCCATGGCGCCTTTGGAACCTGCGAAGCCGCGAGCAGATGCTCGACTACTTGAAGGTGCGTTCGATCCCCTGCGCAGCGAGCGCAGAGAAGATCTATTCGCGCGACGCCAACATCTGGCATATCTCGCATGAGGGTGGCGATCTTGAGGATCCTTGGAAGGCACCGCCAGAGGATGTTTGGATGCTCACCACTGATCCGCGCCGAGCGCCGGAGGCAGGTGGCGAAGTGACGATCAGCTTCCGCGGTGGCTTCCCGACCGCGCTTGATGGAGTCCCAATGGACGGCGTCTCACTTCTCGATAAGTTGAATCACCTTGGCGGTACACACGGCGTTGGTCGCATTGACCTCGTCGAAAACCGTCTCGTTGGCATGAAGAGCCGCGGCGCATACGAGACCCCGGGTGGAACGATCCTCATGGAAGCCCTCCGTGGACTCGAGCAGCTCTGCTACGACCGCGACACCCTGCAGTGGCGGCAGCGTCTTGCGCTTGAGTTCGCTCGCCTCGTGTATGAGGGAACCTGGTTTACGCCGCTGCGTGAGGTGCTGTGGGCTGGTGCGCGCGAGGCTGCCAAGGTGCTCGATGGTGATGTGCGGGTTCGTCTCTACAAGGGCACGGCAACCGTCGCAGGGCGTCGCAGTCCGAACTCGCTTTACAGCCAGGATTTCGCGACATTCGGCGAAGATGAGGTGTACGACCAAACGCATGCGGAGGGGTTCATCCGTCTCTTCGCCCTGCCGGCGCGCATTCGCGCGCTCCGCGATGCAGCAGCACTGGCGGGTACGCACAGTCCACAGTCCGTGACAGAGAAGGCAACTCGATGAGCGTGACCTGGGCCGGTCGATTCACGCAGGAGGCGGATCCGCTCTTTCGGCAGTTCAACGACTCGCTGCCATTTGATCGGACGCTGCTTCGCGAAGATGTTGAAGGCAGCATTGCGTGGGCGCGAGCACTTGAACGAGCGAGCGTGCTCTCGAGCGACGAAGTGAAGTCGCTGACAGCTGCGCTCCACGAGGTCCTTGACCATGGCCTCGCCCACCCCGCTCAACTTGAGCGCGCGGCGGATGAGGACATCCACTCGTGGGTCGAGCGCGAACTTGTTACGCGCGTCGGCGCGCTCGGGAAGAAACTCCACACGGGGCGGAGTCGGAACGATCAGGTCGCGACAGACCTTCGCCTTTGGACGCTGCGGCACCTGTCGCTGCGACAGGAGGAGATCGCAGTATGTATCCGCTCGCTTCTCGCGCTTGCCGAGCGCGAGCGCGAGACAGCGTTCCCCGGCTACACGCACCTCCAGCGGGCGCAGCCCATCCTCTTCGCTCACTGGTGTCTCGCGTATGTCGAGATGCTGCTGCGTGACCGCGATCGCTTCGACGACGCATCCACTCGCTCGGCCGTTTGTCCGCTCGGCTCGGGCGCGCTGGCGGGGACCGCCTACCCGATCGACCGCGAACTGCTCGCGCGCGAACTTGGATTCCTGACCCCGAGCGCCAACTCGCTCGATGCGGTCAGCGACCGCGACTTCGTGGTCGAGACACTGAGTGCGACTGCTCTGTGCGCGGTGCATCTCTCCCGCTTGGCTGAAGATCTGATCTTCTATTGCAGTGCGGAGGCTGGTCTCGTCGAACTCTCCGATGCAGTCACGAGCGGTTCGAGTTTGATGCCGCAGAAAAAGAATCCCGACGCGCTCGAACTGATCCGCGGAAAGTCCGGGCGGCACATCGGAAGCCTCGTGCAGATGCTGACCATCCTGAAGGGACTCCCGCTGGCCTACAACAAGGATCTGCAAGAAGACAAGGAACCTCTCTTCGACGCGATGGAGCACCTGTCGCTGTCGCTTCGCATGCTGCCCGTGGTTCTCGATGGGCTCAAGGTAAACCGCCAGCGGGCGCACGATGCGGCAGCAGGCGGCTACTCAAATGCCACTGAACTCGCGGACTACCTCGTGCACCGTGGGCTCCCCTTCCGCGATGCGCATCATGCGGCAGGTCGCCTCGTGCGCGCAGCTCTTGCAGAGTCAAAGCCACTTGAGGCACTCTCGCTGGCACAGATGCAAGCCGTTGAACCGCGAATCGAAGGTGATGTCTATGTCGCACTCACCATCGACAGCGCCGTCAATCGTCGCAACATTCCGGGCGGCACAAATCCCGCGCGCGTCGCTGGATCGGTCCACGCGGTGCGTCAACGACTTGATCCGACTGCCGCGCCGCCTCCTCCCGAGCGGAATGCAGTGGACGGCATCACCATTCGAGAGGCACGCGTGGAGGATCTCGATGCCATCTGCGCCATCATTGAGCACTGGGCTCGTGAGGGCGAGCATCTGCCCCGCTCGCGTGATGAAGTACTCGAAACGCTCTCCGAGTTCGCGGTGGCCGTTGAGAACGATGAAGTCGTTGGCTGCGGATCGCTCTGGATCTACACCCCACAGCTCGCGGAGATTCGCTCTCTGGGCATCGTGCCAACTCGGCGTGGCGGCGGACTGGGATCGGTACTGACCAACTACTTCGTCACATGGGCAGCAGACCTCGGCATCCCAAAGGTCTTTGTGCTCACTCGCGCGCCAGACTTCTTTGCGCGGTGCGGGTTCGAGACAGTACCCGTCAGCATTCTCCCGGAGAAAGTTCTGAAGGATTGCGCCAAATGCCCACGCAACACCGCCTGTGACGAGGTTGCCATGGTGCGTCTCACTGGCGCCACTCCCCTCGTGCACGATCGACAATGAGCGGACTGCACGCACCCACTAGTACGGCACCCGCAGCGGCGGCGCACTCTCTTGGAGCGCCTCCTTTGACTTCTCAGTCTCCGCCCCACTGGCCGGTTGGTTTCCGCGCAAGTGGCATCGCATGCGGAATCAAGAAGGGTGGAACAGCGGACCTTGCACTCCTTGCAGGCGAGCGTGATCTCACCGCCGCCGCAGTGTTCACTCGAAATCTGGTCGTTGCCGCACCAATCACCCGCGCGCGAGAATGCCTCTCAGCTCGCAGAGGGCATGTCCGCGCGCTCCTAATCAACTCTGGCTGCGCAAATGCAGCGACAGGTCCGGAGGGCGCGAAGCGAGCACACAGGTCAGCGGAATCAGTGGCGCGGGCACTTTCCTGCGCCGCGGATGCCGTTCTTACGAACTCGACGGGTGTCATCGGCGTGCAACTCCCAGTCGAGCGCATCGAGTCGAGTGCATCCACGCTCGTGGAGTCGCTGCAAGCAGGCACATGCGAGGCGTTTGCACGCGCCATTCTGACGACCGATACGCGGCCAAAGTGGTCATCGCGAGTGCTGCGTTTTTATCACAATGGAGTTGAACACTCGTGCACAGTCACTGGTGTTGCGAAGGGTGCAGGCATGATTCACCCTCAGATGGCAACGATGATTGCGATCCTCACAACCGATGCAGTCGTATCGGCCGATGTGCTCGATCGAATCCTGCGCACTGCCGTCGATCGAAGCTTCCATCGGATTTCAGTCGATGGCGATACGAGCACGAATGACAGTGTGTTTGCGTTTGCCTCATGCTGCGGGCCGCAAGCACCGGAGTCGGAACTGACCGAGGCCTTTACATCCGTTGCTCAAGACCTTGCGCAAATGGTGGTGCGAGATGGCGAGGGATTTGAACGCGGGATTGAAGTTCGAGTGGAAGCCGCGCGTACTGGTGAGGATGCACTGACCGTCGCACGCACGGTTGCGATGAGCCTGCTCGTGCGCACCGCCGTGACTGGCGGCGATCCAAACTGGGGTCGCATTCTTGCAGCCGCGGGTCGATCTGGCGTTGCCTTCGATCCGACACACATCGAGCTCCGCGTCGGAGGTCTCCCCCTCTTTGCCAGCGGCTCGCCGGCATCGACAGATCGCGGCAAACTGCGCGAGGCATTCACGCAAGACACGGTTCGAATCTTCATCAACCTTCGTCAGGGCGAATGCGCCGACACCTTCTGGTCCTGCGGACTCACGACTCGCTATGTCGAACTGAACGCCGACTACACCACCTGAAGCCTAAGAGTAAATCTGTGCTGCTGCGCGGCGGAACATCGATTGAAAGGGTTCGTCCAGATACGACGCGACAGTCGAAAGCCCACTCGCCAACTCACCTGGATTCGCCGACGATATTGTCATTCCGTGGAGATCGCGCGCCGCAGCGATGGCGTAGAGGTACTGGAGGAATGCAGCCGGATCATGTCCCTCATCCGATGGCCGAGCCAGATCAGCCTTTGCGTGCTCCTTCAAGGCCTGACAGTCCGCGATCGTCTTGGTCTTGGAATCGAGCGCTCTGAGAAACGCAGCTGACCAAGATCTCCCATCTTGAGCGAGGCACCTCGAGAGAAGCCGATCGAGCGGCGGTGCCTGCTGACCGAGTACTGCGCTGAGCAGTTGTGAGGCATGCTCACGCGACATGGGTCGGTGGTGACTGACCTCCTCAGGGGCCACGCAACACCTCCATCATTCCAAGAATCTCCCCGAGTACCGCCTCGTCCCGAATGCCATCGGCGCTGAGGTGGGCTGCAATTGCATCGCTCAGCATTCGACGCACGCGAAAACAATACTGCGCAGACTCCGCAGCGGAGCAACCAAACGCACGCCCGACGGATTCATGGGACTGCTCATCGATGTGATGTTGCCAGAACATGCGCCACTCGGCAGCACGACCGCGCTCCTCGAGTTCTCCAACAACCTTTGCCACGACCGCTTCAAGCACTGACACCACCCACATCCGCTCGAAGTGAACCCCACCTGTGTCGGCCGTCTCCTCCACCGCCGATGTGTTTGATTCGACACGCTGATCCCGCTTCTTGGCTCGGCGCAATTCATGCACATGCAGATGAATGCCATTTCGTAACCAATTCCGAAGCGGCATTCCACTGCGCGACCAAGCGGTGAGATAGTCGATGCTTGTCAGCCGAGATGCAAAGAACCCATTCACCACATCAGCGGGCTCAATGGCTGCGCTCCGCGCGAGTCCTGTCGCACCGCAATACACCTCTAGTGGCTCGCGATATGCACTCATGACATGGTCCCGCGCGCGGCCGAAACCTGACTCACCGCCGCTGAGCCACAACTCCCACGGCTGGCGGCGCGTGGATGGGAAATCTGCCGGAAACAGAGGTGAAGCACTCACGCTTTCGCAGGATTATTGCGCGAGTCGAGTCAACGCGGAAGGTGGACACAAAAAAATTCTGAGAATTCGCCCAATGAACTGTGCCCGAAGCGCTCTATCAAGTGAGCAAAGTGGTCGCTTCTGAGACCGCGAGTTGTTTCTGTGAGTTTTGACTGTCTGTGACTTGGTTCCGAGCTTTGTGTTCCGGGGATGACATTTTCGGGGTGTTTTCTGGGGTTCCTTGGGGGCTCGATCAGGCGCCCTTCCGGGGGTGCCAGTTCGGGTGGATGATGGTTTCGGTTTTCCGTTCGTTTTGTGACAGCAGTACAACTTGGTGTTCGTGTGATTCGGTCGCATGCTCCTGTTGATTTCGCGCAGGCGCATGCGACCGAATGCCGTTTTTGGGCGGATTTCGGTGCACCGCCCTAGAATCACGGGAGTCGCCGGCTTTCACCCGCCCGCCTCTCCACCTGCCCACCTCTCATGGTCGACCTCATCTCCGAAACAGAGTCGAAAGCCCTTGCCGCCCTTCGGGATGCGACGACTGATGGTGAGTTGGAGCGGTGGCGCACAACCTGGCTTGGAATGAACGGACGCCTCAAGGATCTGATGCAACAACTCAAAGGCGCGCCGAAAGATTTGAAGCCTGAAATGGGGAAGCGCCTCAATGCGCTGAAGGCGACACTCGAGTCCGCTTGGGAAACCCAGAGGCAGACCACGCCAGCTGATGAAGGAACGGGCATCGATCTCACCGAACCAGGAATTCCGAGCGGGCAAGGGCGCCGACACATTCTCTCCCGCACCATCGATGAAATCCTCGATGTGTTTGGACAGATGGGCTTCGCAGTCGCGGACGGGCCTGAGATCGAGGACGAGTGGCACAACTTCACAGCGCTGAACATTCCCGAAGGTCATCCGGCCAGAGATGCAACGGACAACTTCTACATGGGCGATCAGGGCGGCGTGAAGCGGCTGCTTCGCACCCAGACTTCCACGGTGCAGATTCGCGCGATGGAATCGACGCCCCCACCGCTCAAGGTTGTGGCAGTGGGTCGGGTGTATCGACCGGATACCCATGATGCCACGCACTTCTCCATGTTCCACCAAGTCGAGGGACTGTGCGTGGATCGCGATCTTTCCATGCGGGATCTGAAGGCTGCCCTGCTGCACTTTGCGCACGCATACTTCGGCGAGGACGCGGAGGTGCGCATGCGTCCGAGTTTCTTCCCTTTCACCGAACCTTCGGCCGAGGTGGATATGAAGATGCGAATTCGCGATCAGTGGCAGTGGGTGGAGATCGGTGGCTGCGGCATGGTCGATCCAAATGTCCTTTCAGCCGTCGGGATCGACCCTGCGCAGTGGCGCGGTTTCGCTTTCGGACTCGGCGTCGAACGCATCGCCATGCGCCGCTACGGGATTCGCGATATCCGCTGGCTCTTCGAGAACGACGCGCGGTTCCTCCGTCAGTTCTGAAGTGCCGTGGCCTCGTCTAGGTAGCGCGTTATCCCTGTTGTCGCGTAACAAAGGGCCCCGCGTCAGGCGCGGGGCGGGGTGGTGTGGGTTTCGATCCGCAATGCACCCGATCACTCGATGAGGCGCGCGGTTGCATGCCGCATCAGCCGCCGCATGAATGCGGCGCCGTATCGTGCAAATCAGTTCGCTGGCTCGCTTGGAGGATCTGCCGGCTTCTCGGCCTTCTCGGCCTTGCCTGCCGCATCCTTCCGCAGTTTCGCTGCATACGCGGTTCGGCGATCCGCCGCTGCTCGGCGACCAGAAGAACCGCCGGACACTTGCGAACCACCCTCGCGGCCGACCAACTGCAGCACCACCAGATCGGTCGCATCGCCGAGTCGGCGCCGATCGGTCTTGATGATGCGGGTGTATCCACCAGCGCGGTCGGCGAACAAAGGCGCCACGCGTGTCATCAGATGATGCACGAGTCGCGGTGCCTTGCGAAGTTCGCCGTAGCGGTTGAACTCAATCTCACTCGCCGCTGGCAGGGTCCAAAACTCACTGGTCTTGCGGCTTTCGGGCATCTTCTGGTCGGCAATCCATGCCATGACATTCCGGTCCGTCAGCTTGCGCTGCAGAAGCCGCCGCGAGGCAAGCGAGCGCTTGCGTGCGATAGTGATGAGCCGCTCAACATAGGGCTGCACCGCCTTGGCCTTTGCCGTCGTGGTGGTGATCTGCCCATGCTCAAACAGCCCCGCTGCCAGATTCCGCAGCATGGCCTTGCGATGGTCGCTCTGCATGCAGAGCTGTCGTCCTGCTACACGATGTCTCATAGTTCAAACTCCTTGCGTCAGATGAAGTCCGTGTGGTTTCTCGATGGCAGTTGTCACATCGTCGGAGATGGCATACCGAGCGTCATCCCGATGTCATGCAAACGCGACTCAATCTCGCTCAGCGATGTCCTGCCGAATGATCGCAGTTCCATCAGTTCGCTTTCAGTCTTGAGGATCAGCTGTCCCACTGTGTTGATGCCGGCAGAGTGCAGGCAGTTGGTGGCGCGCACACCGAGTCCGAGGTCTTCGAGGGTCATGAGCAACTTACGCGCATGATCCTCCTCAACCGCCACTTCGGCTCCAATGCCTTCCGCCACGGTGTCCTGTCCAGCAGCATCAAACTGCACGAATGGATTGACATGCTTGCGCAGGATCTTGCCAGCCTCGACGAGCGCCATTTCCGGTGACACGGTGCCGTTGGTCCAGATGTCGAGCACCAAGCGCTCGTAATTGATGCGCTGCCCGACACGCGTGTCTTCCACGCGGTATCGCACGCGCTGCACCGGCGTGAAGATCGCATCAACGGGAATCTCACCGATCACCTGCCCCTCACTGTTGCCCAGCTGCTCGCTTGCGGGCATGTAGCCGCGGCCACGCGCAACGGTCAGAGTCGCCTCGAAGCGCACCTTGTCGGTGAGTTCGCAGATCACATGGTCCCTGTTGAGAATGCGAACCGAAGCATCCGACTCGATCGATGCGCCGGTCACCTCGCCAGGTCCGCTCACACTGATGCGAACGGTCTTCGGCTCTTCGCCGTCCATCTCGACAATCAGACCCTTGATGTTCAGAAGAATGTCCGTGACATCCTGCTTCACGCCGGGGATCGAAGTGAACTCATGCGTGACGCCGCTGATCTGCAGCTTCGTCACCGCAGCACCCTCGACGCTTGACAGCAGGATGCGTCGCAGGCTGTTGCCGATTGTTGTGCCATACCCACGCTCGAACGGCTCAGCCGAGAAGCGTCCGAAGGTTGGGGTCAAGCTGGCCTTGTCAATGAGAACCCGACTGGGAATCTCAAGTCCTCTCCAACGAATGTGCATGATCGAATCTCCTTGCGTCGGCAGTGTTTCAAACTGGTGGGAAGCCTGCCCTGATCGGATCCGCTGTGCCCTGCCGAATCGGCCCAGCGGCCCTGCTGTGGGCCGGCAGAAAGACGAATACTAGACGCGGCGCTTCTTCGGCGAACGACATCCATTGAAGGGCAGCGGTGTCTGATCCTCGATGCTGAGCACCTTCAGGCCGTTTGCCTGCAGTGCGGTAACGGCTGACTCGCGCCCAGGACCCGCGCCACGCACGCGGACCTCGACCTCGCGCATTCCCACGCGTCGTGCCTTGCCCGCTGCGCGCTCGCTGGCGCGGCTGGCGGCAAACGGAGTGCTCTTGCGGGCGCCCTTGAATCCAACGCTTCCAGCCGAGTCCCAACAAATGGTCTCGCCGTTCGTGTCGGTGATAGTGACAATCGTGTTGTTGAATGTCGCATTGACATGCACGATGCCCTTGATGACGTTCTTGCGAATCTTTGGCTTCTTCGACATGGTGTTGTGCCTGGTGTTTGACGAGGGTTTGTCCGCCCCGCTTCCGGGGCCGTCCGAGATCAGCCGTTCACGCCTTTCTTGCCGGCAACGGTCTTCTTCTTGCCCTTGCGTGTGCGAGCGTTGGTCCGAGTGCGCTGACCGCGCGCGGGCAGCGAGCGACGATGCCTTTCGCCTCGGTATGCATGAATGTCCTTGAGTCGCTGAATGTCCTGCGACACTTGGCGACGAAGCGCGCCCTCTACGACATAACTCTCATCGATCACCTTCGAGATCGCCGCCAGCTCCTGATCGCCGAGCGTGTTCGTGCGGCGATCTGGATCGATGCCAGACTTCGTGAGAATGGCGGCCGCAATCTTTGGGCCGACCCCATGGATGTACTGCAGTGAGAAGAGGATCTTCTTCTTCTCGGGGATGTCGATTCCGGCGATACGTGGCATAGGTGGTGTGCTCCGTCGAGGCGTCTACTTCAGTTCCGTGTTCAATGTCTGTTGCGAGGTGTGTGATGATCGAGATGTGATGAAGCGCGATCGGCCAGAACTCATCAGCCCTGCCGCTGCTTCAACCGTGGGTTCTTCTTGTTGATGACGAATCGCTTGCCCTTGCGGACAACAATCTGGCAGTCGAGTGTCTTGCGTTTGATGCTGCTTCTGACTTTCATGGCTTGCTCCAGTGCCTTGGGGTGTTCTTGCTGAAGTGGTTCTCTTGGTCGTTCGCTCGGATTTTCGGGGTGTCCAGCATCACGCGCGGTAGGTGATGCGGCCCTTGGTCATGTCGTACGGACTCATTTCGATCTTGACGCGGTCGCCAGGGAGAATCTTGATGAAGAACTTTCGCATCTTGCCGCTGACATACGCGATGATTTCCTGACCATTCTGAAGTCGCACGCGGAACATGGCATCGGGGAGCGCCTCGGTGACCTCGGCTTCCAACTCGATCTTGTCTTCTTTCGCCATCGTGGGACCTCAGTTCACAACCGCAGGGACGGCAACGTGCCGTCCAAGAACTGCAGCCGACATCACCGTCGGCTCCTCATCCAATACCTCGCATCCATTGCGAGTCACAAGCACCGTGCGCTCCACCGAGCACCCAGGCAGACCTGAGCGCGTGCACATCGTCCAACCATCTGCATCTGCGACCAGCTCACACCCGATGGCAAAGCCGCGCCCATCGATCGTCTGCAACCCATCGGGGCTCGAGACCACCGTTGGCTCGATGGACAACACCATGTCAGGCAGCAGTGTGAAGTCGCTGCGCTCGAGGAATGCTTCGTCAAGCCCGCAGGGCGCAACGGGCGCTTCGTGCAGCGATCGTCCGACTCCATGACCCGCATACTTGGTGACAATGCCGAGACTGCGAACCTGCGCGATCGCCTGCATGGCCATCGCCACACGCGACCAGCGGACACCCGGCGCGATGGTGGCGACTGCTGCCTCCATCATCTCGCGGCAGCCCTCGACCATCGAGACGGACCGGCCAGTCCCGCGACCGACCACAGCACAGTCAGCAACATCGGCGCACCACCCACCAAGTCGCACGGCAGCATCCACCGTCACAACATCGCCGTCCTTCAGCGGACGGTCCGACGGGAGCGCGTGGATCAAACGCTCATTCACCGCAACACAGCAGGCTGCAGGGAAAGGACGATCGCCTCCATCGAGAGCATCGAATGGCAGCACTTGCAGTGCACTCTCGGCGCGCGCGGCAGCAACCACCCCAGCCACAATGGCGGCAAGCGTTTCAGGTCGGGTGCCAACGACCGCATTTCGAAGCGCCGCATCAACGGCGCTGCGCGCGACCAGCGCTGCAGCACGGATGGCCGCGATTTCATCGGACATTCGGAGTTCCACCTGCCGACCGCCGCCCACGCTTGGACGCCGCGTACTTGGGGCAGCGGATGATCGACCAGCCACGGTGCCACCGACCGATGACAGCGCCACCGATCGGATCGCCCCAACTTGGGTGCGTGCCTCGGCGAGCAGTTCGTCGGCAGTTGTGCGAATAGTGACCATGATCGATTTGGCTTCCTTCTCAGCCGCGTGCAGAGCGGATTCGTGGGCCGGTCTCCGACGAACCGCTTGAAAGGAAACCGGAGTAGTTGCGCATCATCAAACTTGCTTCAAGCCGCTGCGCAATGTCGAGCGCGACGCTGACAACGATCAGCAGCCCAGTCCCGCCGAGGAACTGGGCGACGAAGAAGGGAATGCCAAGTTGCTGCGTCACGATCGTCGGGATGATCGCAATCACCGCGAGTGCGCCCGCCCCGACATATGTGATTCGCGAGATGACCGTCTCCAAATACTCCGCCGTCCGCGGGCCCGGACGAAGTCCCGGGATGAACGAACCATGCTCGCGTAACTGCTTCGACATGTCCGTCGGCGAAAGTTGCACAGTCGTCCAGAAGTAGGAGAAGAAGTAGATCATCAGAATCTCGATGATCACATAGGGGTAGGAGCCGATCTGCAGATTTTGCGCGACGAAACTGGTGATTGATGACCAGGTTGATGTCGCATCGGACGCCGCCGCGCGCGCAGCCAACCACGCGCATGCCGACGATGGGAACATCATCAGGGTGCTCGCAAAGATGATTGGCATCACGCCTGCATGATTGATGCGAAGCGGCAGGTAGTGACGCTGACCGCCGTACACCTTCCTACCGCGCGTGTGCTTCGCCTGCTGGATCGGAATCCGCCGTTGTGCCACCGTGATGATGATCGCGCCACCAATCACAAACAGGAAGCCTGCGATGAGGACCACAAGCCCCGCGACTCCAAGCGTGCCATCACCGCCCTGCAAACTCGGGTTGAAACTCTTGATCACCCACTGAACCGCGCTTGGCACGCGCGAGAGGATGCCGGCGGTCAGAATGATCGAGACACCATTCCCGATGCCGTACTTGTCGACTTGCTCGCCGAGCCACATCAGGAAAAGGCTCCCCGCTGTCAGACCAGTGACGCCAGAGATGTAGAACATCCACATCGCGCCACCCGTCTGAAACTCCGGCTGCACGAGATTCTGAGTACGCAGGTATCCGAGCCACATTGCTCCCTGCAAAACGCACAAACCCACGGCAGCGAGACGCGTCCACTCCATCAGCTTCTGCTGCCCGGACATCCCCTCTTTCTTCAAGTCTTGCAGCGCCGGAACGATTGTCTGCAGAATCTGGAAAATGATGCTTGCCGTGATGTACGGCATGATGCCCAAGCCGAAGACCGTGCTCTGCTGGAGCGACCCACCGGAAAAGATCGATGCATACTCGAGCAGGCGCCCAAATCCGGTCTGATCGGCAGCGGCGCGCTCGGCGGCTCGAGCCAGTTCTGACTGATCAACACCGACAAGCGGAATCCAGAAACCAATTCGGTAGACCACCAGAACTCCAAAGGTGAACAACACCTTGTTGCGGAGTTCCTTGATCTTGAAGATGTTGGCGAATGCCTGCAGCATCAGTGGTGGTCAGTGGGTCTCTGTGGTCGCGTTCTTAGGACGACTGTCCATCGGCCTCTTTCGGCGCGGCCTTTGCCGCCTTGTCCTTCGCCTTCGATTGCGCGACCTTTTCGGTTTGCGCCTTCTTTGCCGCATCGGCTTCAGCCGCAGCCTGTTCTGCTTGCGCGACCGCAGCAGCCTTCGGCGTCAGTGTCGCAGAGCCGCCCGCCGCCTCGATCTTGGTGCGCGCTTGCGAAGAGAAACGATCGGCCGTGACATTGAGCTTCAGCGTCACATCACCGGTACCGAGCACCTTTAGCGGCATGTCTGCATCGCGCACAAGACCGACTTTCACCAGCGCGGCGATGTCGACAGCCGAACCGGCTGTGAAGTGCTTCGCCAGATCGCACACATTCACGACATGGTAGTCCACGCGGAACGGCGCGTTCTTGAAGCCTCGCTTGGGGAAGCGGCGCAGCAGCGGCGTTGAACCTCCCTGATAGCCGGGACGGCTCGTCCAACCTGCGCGGCTCTTGGCACCCTTGTGACCGCGACCACTTGTGCCGCCTTTGCCACTGCCCTCACCGCGCCCAACGCGCATGCGAAGCTTGTGCTTGCCAACCTTCTTTGTGATGTCATGAATCATCATGGTCGTTCAGTCCTCTCTCGGTCCGTCTGAGTCTGTGTGCTTCAGCGTGCCTTTGTTTCTGTCAGTGTCTTGGTTCGATTCCGAAGTGAGCATTTGGCGCGTTGTGTCTTGATCAGGCGCTCGGCGCCGCAGGAGCATCTGGTGTTGTTGCAGCACCGGTTGCCGTCGAAGGCGCACCGCCGGCGGCATCGCCACGACCGCCACGACCGCCGCCAAACCGTCCACCGCGACCGCCACCGCCGGCACGGCGGCGCTCATCGCCAACAGTGTTTACAGGTGCTGCAGCGCGCTCGCCAGACTTCTTGCTCGGCATGGCAGCCATACCCCGAGCGATTGCATCCTCCACGCTTGTCGTCCCGAGGCCGATGCCGCGCAACTGCTCCACCTTCGCGCGCGTGCGCAGCGTGTCGAGAGCGGCAAAGGTTGCCTTCACCAGATTCTTCGCGTTCGTCGAGCCATACGCCTTGGTGAGGCAATCTTGAACGCCGAGCATGTCGAGCACGGCACGCACCGACGCGCCTGCGATGACACCCGTTCCCGGGCTCGCGGGGACGAGGCGAACCGACGACGCGCCGAAGCGACCCTCAACGGAGTGCGGGATCGTGCGACCCTGCAGCGGATACTGCCGCAACTTGCGGCGACCCTCTCGTGTTGCCTTCTCCACGCTCGTTGGCACCTGGTTGCTCTTGGCATAACCAACAGCAACCTTGCCATGCCGATCTCCAACCACAACCAACGCACCAAAGCTGAAGCGGCGGCCGCCAGCCACGGTGGAGGAAGTACGGAAGACCTTCACGGTCGTCGCATCAATACCACTGTCATCAACTGATTCGCTCATGGTGTTTCCTTGATTCGTCTGCTCAGAACTTCAGCCCGCCCTCGCGCGCGCCATCGGCAAGCGCCTTCACACGACCGTGATAGATGTAGCCACCGCGGTCGAACACGACTTGGTGAACGCCCGCCTTGCGCGCGCGCTCTGCAACCGCGCGACCCACGGCCGTTGCGGCAGCCACATTGCCGCCGCTCGCGGCCTTGAGTTCGCTGTCGGTCGAAGATGCCGCGGCAAGCGTGCGACCCGCGAGATCGTCGATGACCTGCACATAGATGTGACGGGGTGATCGAAAGACTGCCAGACGCGGACGGTCTGGAGTCCCACGCAGGGTGTTGCGCATGCCCCTTCTTCGCCGATCGCGTCGCTGCCGCTTCTGAACGCTGGTGTTCATGTCTGTTCTCCTTCTGCGCGCGATTAGGCGCCGAATGCCTTGCCCTTCTTGCGGGCGATGACTTCGTCGAGGTACTTGATGCCCTTGCCGTTGTAGGGCTCGGGCTTGCGCTGGCTGCGAATCAGCGACGCGAAGGCGCCGACTTTCTGCGCGTCGCAGCCAGCAACTGTGATGAGTGTGTTGTTGTCGATGGTGACGGCGACACCCTCGGGAATCATCAGTTCGATGGGGTTGCAGAAGCCAATCGTCAGCACGAGCTTCTTGCCCTGCACCCGCGCGTTCCAACCCACGCCAATGACTTCGAGCTTGCGCGAGTAACCCTCGGCCGATCCACGAACCATCTTGTTCAGCACCGCGCGCGTGGAGCCCCAGTACGCGCGGCGGTTGCCTTCCTCGATGCGCGCCGGATCATCGAGAGTGCAGGAGATCGTCCGGCTCTTGTCGTCGTACGAGACCACAACCTCCGGCCGGTGCGTGAACGAGTTCTTACCCTTCGGACCCTGAATGTCCACAGTGCGGCTGCCGGCATTCACGGCAACCTTGACAGCGGATGGGACTGAAATGCTCTGCTTTCCTACTCGGCTCATGGGTGTTCCTCGATTTCGCTCTGAATCTCTTGCGTGCCTCTCGTGCGATTCTTGGGGTGCCTGTTCGCGTGTGCTTCCAATTACGAGACGGCGCAAACGACTTCGCCGCCGACCTTCAGTTCTCGCGCCTTGCGATCGCTCATCACGCCGCGGCTCGTCGAAACCACAGTAATGCCGAGGCCTTCGAGTTGCCGGGGCATGGCGCGAGAGCGCACATACACGCGGCAGCCCGTGTGCGAGACGCGATCAATGCGGTTGATCAGCGACTCGCCACGCGGTCCATACTTCAGTTGAACGCGCAGCAGCCCCTGGCGACCATCTTCCACCAGTTCGAAACCGGTGATGTAGCCCTCGTCCCGCAGCACATCGAGCACGCCACGATTGAGTCGGTTGTTGAGACAAGTGACGCTCTTGCGGCGAATCGCAACGGCATTGCGGATCCGGGTGAGCATGTCGGCGGTCAGATCTTGCAGTGACATGGTCTTTTCTCTTGTGTTCCTAGTTTGCGCGAGTGGGAAAGTGCATGATTGCGCGTGAATGCGATTGAACGAGAACGAATCACCAGGACGCCTTGCGCATGCCGGGGATCAATCCCTGCAGCGCCAACTCACGGAGCATGTGACGGCTGATGCGGAACTTGCGGAAGTAGCCGCGCGAGCGACCGGTGAGTTCGCACCGATTGCGCTTGCGGCAGGAGAACTTCGGGGTGCTGCCCATCTTTGCAAAGACTCGCTTGCTGGCCATGGTTGTTCTTTCTTGGTTCCTCGGGAATGCTGTGGAGTGGGTTGTGCGTTGGGGTGGAGGGTCGATCAGTTGCCGCTTGGCTTCTCAGCCGGCTTCGCGGAGGTGCTCTTGGTGTTCACTTCGGGTCGGACAAATGGCATCCCGAGTTCGGTCAGCACCATGCGGCTCATCTTGGGATCGCTGTTCGAGAAAACGATGTTGATGTTCATGCCGTGCGAGTGATTCACCGCGGCCATGTTGATTTCCGGCCACACCGCCTGCTCGGTCAATCCTGTGGCGAAGTTGCCCTGCCGATCGAAGGTCTTGTCGGAAACACCACGAAAATCCTTGATACGCGGCATCGCGAGGTTGATCAGGCGATCGAGGAAATTCCACATGCGCTCGCGGCGGAGAGTGACCATGAACGCACTCGGTGCACCCTCGCGCACCTTGAAGTTCGACACGGCCTTCTTCGCAGCGATCATGATCGGCTTCTGACCACTGATGGTCGTCAGCGTGCCGATGACTGCATCGCGGTACTCAGGCTTTAGTTTCTGGTTCTCGAGATGTCGACCGACTCCGACATTCACAACGATCTTCTCGATGCGAGGAAGCTGGTGGACATTCTTCAGCGCGAATGCCTGCAAAACGCGCGGACCGACTTGGTCGCGGTAATAGCGCCGCAGACGCGGCTCGGGCATGGAGGCTGGGTGGGTCTTGGTGCTCATGAATGCTCCTGATACTTGGAAATGCTTCGTGTGCCTTGGTGTGGTATTCGCTTGTTCAGCGCTTGGCCGCGCTCTTTCCGCCTGCACTCTTGCGAAGCACATGCAGTTCACTTCCGTCGCGAGCTGCAACGCGAGCCTTGGATCCATCGGCGCGCGTGACAAATCGCACGCGGGTTGCCTTGCCGCCGATCATGGGGCTGACATTGGAGATATGGATCGAGAGTTCCTTCTCGATGATCGAGCCCTTCGGCTGCGCCTGGGTCGGACGGACGCGGCGCTTGCGCACATTCACGCCCTTCACGATCACGCGGTTGGACTTCAGATCGACTTCGAGGATCTCGCCAGTTGACCCGCGGTGATTCCCCGCGGTCACCACGACGACATCACCCTTCTTGACATGCTGCGGCATAGCTCAAACCACCTCCGGCGCCAACGAAACGATCTTCATGTAGTTCTTCTCCCGGAGCTCGCGCGCCACGGCGCCGAAGATGCGCGTGCCCTTGGGATTGCCATCGTCATCGATGAGGACGCAGGCATTGGAGTCGAACCGAACATACGAACCGTCAGCCCGACGGACCGGGTACTTCACTCGCACGATGACAGCGAGGGCCTTGTCGCCCGACTTCACATCACCGTTTGGCATCGCGTCCTTGATCGCAACCCGAACGCGGTCACCCACCGACATCGAGAGGCGTGTGAAGCGCCCGCGTGCGGTGCTTGAACCGAGCACGCCGATGACCATCGCCTCGCGCGCGCCGCTGTTGTCCGCAACCTCAAGTCTGGATTCCTTCTGAATCATTTCTGGGATCTCCTCGAACGGCTTGGCGCCGTCAGTTGCTGCCGCCCCGACCGCGGGACTTGCTGCCCGCAGAGGTGCCTTCGCTCTTCCGATCTGCCTTGCCGCCCGACTTGCCGTCGGCGCCGCGGTCTGCAACAGCCTCGCCGTACACAATGTCAGCCTTGACTGGAGCCTTCTCGACGATGCGCACAAGCGCCCAGCGCTTCATGCGTGAAACGGGTCGGCACTCGGCGATCTCTACACGGTCGCCCATGTGGCTCTCGTTGGTCTCATCGTGCACATGCAGCACGGTGCGCTTGCGGATGTACTTGCCGTAGCGCGGATGGCGTGCGGAATATGAAATGACCACGCGGCGCGTGCGATCCTGCCCAGCGCGGTCCACCACACCCACAAGGCGCGGACTTCGCTCTGGAATGACAACGGGTGACTTGCGACTCACGACTTCACCTTCCTCCGGCTCCCGCCGGCCTTTGCGGTCGCCGCTGCAGGCTGCGTTGCGCGCCGTCTGGCAGAGGCTTCGGTCAGAACGCGGGCGAGATCGCCGCGCATCTTTCGGAACTGCGAGGTGTCCTTCACCTTCTCGGTGACAACCTGCGCGCGGAGGTTGAAGAGCGCGCGGCGCAGACGCGCCGTCTCCTCGCTGATCTCCTCATCCTTCAGTTTCTTGATCTCTTTCGTGTCCATGTTTCTTCCTGCGTTGTTGCTTCCGTTGTGCTTCGGGCTTGGGTGTCTTCTCTCGGTTCGTGTGTGCTCTTACACCGCCAGACGGCGTCCCACCATGCGGCAGCGGATCGGCATCTTGTGCGCCACGCGAGCGAGCGCCTGCTTCGCGAGGGTTTCGCTCACGCCTTCCACCTCGAAGAGGATGGTGCCGGGCTTCACACGCGCTGCCCAGTAATCGACATCAGCCTTGCCGGTACCCATTCGCGTTTCGAGCGGCTTCTTCGAGATTGGCTTCTCCGGGAAGACGCGGATGTACAGCTTGCCTTGGCGGCGAAGGAAGTGCTGCGCGGCGATGCGCCCTGCATCGATCTGCCGTCCGCTGAGCCAGACGGTCTCGAGCGACTGCAGGCCGAACTCGCCGAACGCGACATAATTGCCGCGCGTTGCGTTGCCCTTCATCTTGCCGCGCTGTTGCTTGCGGAACTTGACTCGTGATGGGAGAAGTTTCATGACATTCTTTCAGTGCGTGATTCGGTGCTTCCGTAAGTGCTTCGTTCCGTCGGTGACTTAGCGGCGTCCTCGGGCGCGGGCGCGTCCGCCAGCAGCGGTTGACTGGTACTCAGCCTGTTCCTGTGCGCTGTACATGCCGCGGTACACCCACACCTTGACGCCGAGCGCGCCGTATGTGGTGAAGGAGTGCGCGAGCGCGTAATCCACCTGCGCCTGCAGCGTCGAGCGCGGGATCGAGCCGAGCCGCATGTCGAGCGTGCGGCTCATTTCTGCGCCGCCGAGACGACCCGCGAGCAGAATGCGAATGCCCTTCGCGCCGTTCTGCATCGCGCTCTCGCAGCGCTGCTTGATGAGGCGGCGGAAGTTCGCACGCTTCTTCAACTGCTCGGCCATCGTCTCTGCGATCAGCCGTGCATCGATTTCGGGGTTGCGCACTTCGACGACATTCAGCGCCACCTTTCGACCGGTCAGCGCCTGCAGTTCGTTGATGAGTTGCTCCTTGCCGGAGCCTTTGAGCCCAAGCACCTGACCCGGACGCGCGGTCTTGACGACCACGGTCAACTCTTCACGCGTGCGCTCGATCAGGATGTCGCTCACAGCGGCGAAGGGCGGCGTGCGGTTCAACCGCTTATCAAGGAACTTGCGGATCTTGAAATCCTCGACGAGCAACTCGCCGAAGAGCGCCTTTGGCGCGAACCAGCGGCTCTTGTGCGCCTCGGTGATGCCGACTCGGAAACCAAATGGATGTGTTTTCTGTCCCATGGTGTGCTCCTCAGGCCTTGCGCTCCGCGACCGTCACAGCGATGTGGCAGGTGCGCTTCAGAATCGGGTGTGAACGGCCGCGGTCCTTCGGCTGGAATCGCTTGATCGTCGGACCTTCGTCGACCTTCGTCTCCTTCACGAACAGCGTGGCGATATCCGCCTCGCGCTCTTCGGCACTGGCGATGGCGCTCTTCAGCACCACCTTGACGAAGGCGGCTCCCCGGCGCGGGCTGAAATCGAGGCGCGTCATGGCACTCGCGACATCAAGACCGCGGATCATGTCCACGACCAGTCGCGCCTTGCGCGGTGCGATGCGGCAGTAACGGTGTGATGCGGTGAATGCCATAGGTGCTCCTCAGAACGCGCGATCAGGCTTCAACCTTCTCGCCGCCGGCAATGCCTTCCTTCTTATTCGTGTGCCCCTTGAATATGCGGGTGGGCGAGAACTCGCCGAGCTTGTGACCGACCATGTCTTCGGTCACGAAGACATCGACGAACGAACGACCGTTGTGAACTTGGAAGGTCAGTCCGACAAACTCAGGCACAATGGTGCACGCACGACGCCAGGTCTTGAGTGGCGAGCGGCGCTGCGATGACTGGGCGGCCTCGGCGCGGCGGAACAACTTCTCGTCGACCGAAGGACCTTTCTTGGATGAGCGGGACATGTCTTGCGTTCTCCTGTGCTGTGTTCGTGAATCAGATCTTCAGTTGGCCGTAGCGACGGCTGAAGCGGCGACGCAGAATGCGCTCATCGCTCGCCTTGCCGCGCACGCGAGTGCGGCCGCCTTTGGCTGGGGTGTTGCTTGCGTTCGATGGAATCTGGCCACCCTTGGAGCGACCTTCACCACCGCCGTGCGGATGCTGATGATGGCTCATCGCCATGCCGCGTGTGCGCGGTCGGCGACCCATCCAGCGTGCGCGTCCTGCCTTACCGAGCTTCACGAGTGCGTGGTCGGGGTTGCCGACCGAGCCGATGGTTGCACGGCAATCGAGTGACACCTGACGGATTTCGCCCGACGGCATCACGAGGGTTGCAAAGCGACCTTCCTTGTTGGTCAGTCGCGCCGCGATGCCTGCTGAGCGCACCAGCTTGGCGCCGCCACCCGGCACCATCTCGACCGCGTGCACTTCAAGTCCAGTCGGAATGAAGCGCAGCGGCATGCAGTTGCCAACATTGGGATCGATCTGCTTGCTCGAGTTGCGAACCGTCTGTCCCGCAGTCAATCCGCGCGGCGCGATCACATAGCGGACTTCGCCATCTGGATAACGCAGGAGAGCGATGTGGCAGCTGCGGTTTGGGTCGTATTCGATCCCGACCACCTGCGCGTCCTGATCGTCCTTCTGGCGACGCCAGTCGATCAACCGGTAGCGGCGCTTGTGACCGCCTCCCTGCTGAATCACCGTCAGCTTGCCCTGGGCATTGCGACCACCACTGCGCTGCAGCGGGCGGAGCAGGCTCTTTTCGGGAGTCTTCTTCGTCACCTCAGCATGGAGGTTGACCGACGCATTGCGCCGAGCATTCGTCACTGGCTTGTAGACGCGGATGGGCATGGTTCGTTCCTTTGCGCGGTCGTGATCAGACGTGATCAGAAGAGTTCGATCTTGTCCTCGGGGTGCACACGCACCACAGCACGGCGGGTCATCTTTCCGGGAATCAGGCCGAATTTGTTGCGGCGATCCTCGCCCCTGCGGTTCGCAACGCTCACATTGAGCACGCGAACCTTGTAGAGCTCGATGACGGCAGCCTTCACATCCGTCTTCGTGGCGCGTGAGTCGATCTCGAATGTGTAACGGTTCTGATCGCTCGAGGCGGCGTTCGCCTTTTCCGTGATGATCGGTCGGCGGATGACTTCAGTAGCAATCATGAGTGGACCTCCGTCGCGAAGCAGGTGCCATCGAGGAAGGACCGCAGGGTGGCGCGATCGATCACGAGGAAGCGATGATTCAGCAGCTCGAATGCGTTCAACTGATCGACACGGATCGTGGACGCCGATGCGAGGTTGCTCGCGCTGCGGCGTGCGTTCTCATTCGCAGGGTCTAGGGCAACGAGGCAGGTGCGATCGATGCCGACACCCTTGAGCATGCGGGCGAAATCCGCCGTGCGCGGCTTGGGGAAATCGAGTTTGTCGAAGCACTTCACTTCGCCGTCGACAAGTTTCGCGAGCAGCGCATTGCGATTGGCGAGCACGCGCATCTGTCGCGGCAGCGCCGAGCGCAGATCCTCTCGCGTGCGGGTCTTGGAGAACGCCACACCACCGCCCTTGCGATTGGGCACGCGCGATGCGCCAACGCGGGCGTTTCCCGTTCCCTTTTGCTTGTAGAGCTTGCGGGTCGAACCTTCGACGCTGCCGCGGCTGCGCGTGCGCGCAGAGCCTTGGCGCTGGTTGAGGTGAACCGCTACATACGCCTGCTTCAAGAGCGCAAAGCGCACTTCTCCGCCGAGAGTGGCGGGGTCGATCTGCAGGGAGTCGACCTTCTTTCCGTCGTTCGAGTAGATGGGCAAGTCAATCATGTCTCGTGTTCCTTCGGCGCGTTGCGCCGTCTTTCGCCTTCGCTTCCCGATCGCCAATCACAACAGGCTTCAGGCAAGCACCGACTTGGATGCTGTTGGGTTGTCCCTGTCGCGCGGTTCCCGACGGCTGCTGCCGTCAAGGCCTTCACAACAAGGCACGGCGCATTCGCGCGCCTATGCCTTCTTCGCTTGGATTCTCGCCTTTGGCTTGTAGAGCCGCGTTGCGGCCCGAACAGTGAGGATTCCTGTATTCGCGCCGGGGACCGCCCCCTTCACGATGAGCAGGTTCTTGCCTGCATCAATGCTGATGACATCGAGGCTGCGCACGGTGACGCGCTCGTCTCCGAGACGCGTAGGCATGCGCTTGCCCTTCTTGATCTTTGCTCCGTGACCGCGGTCCGTGCCGTGGCTGCCAATCGAGCCAGGCGAACGGTGCTTGCGCTCGGTGCCGTGCGATGCGCACATGCCCTTGAAGTTGTAAGCCTTCATCACGCCCGCGAATCCCTTGCCCTTCGATGTGCCGATCACATCGACGAACTTGGCACCCTCGAGCGCTGATGCATCGATCACCTGACCGAGCGTGAACTGCTCCGCGTCCTTGTCGCTCGCAAGGCGAACTTCACGGTGAATGCGCTTCGGCGAAACGCCTGCCTTCGCATCGTGTCCCATTTCCGCCATCGTCGAGCGGCGCGGCTTGACATCCTCGAAAGCCAGCTGAATCGCGCTGTAGCCGTCTCGTTCCGCGGTCTTCACTTGCGTGACCTGGCACGGCCCCGCCGCGATCACAGTCACAGGGATGTTGCGCCCGTCCTCGAGGAACCAGCGCGTCATGCCAACCTTGCGTCCGATGATTGCCGTCGTCATGTGAAACTCGCTTGGGGTCTCTCGGATGGGGTGCGGCGTCAGGCCTTGATCTTCACAAACACGCCTGCGGGCACGACCAACCGATTCAGCGCGTCAACCGTCTTGGCGTTTGGCTCGCTGATGTCGATGATGCGCTTGTGCGTGCGGATCTCGAACTGCTCGCGGCTCTTCTTGTCGATGAACGGCGAGCGGTTCACGGTGTAAATCTCACGGCGCGTCGGCAGCGGCACCGGACCAGCGACGCGCGCGCCGCTGATCTTGGTCTGCTCGACGATCTCCTTGGCACTCGCATCGAGTACCTGATGGTCGTACGCTTCGAGTCTGATGCGAATGGTTCCGTTCATGGTCGTTTGCCTCGTTTGGAGGCGAATCGCCGATGCTACTCTCCGCAGCGATTCTGTCAACGCCATGCGGCAAGACCTCATCAACAGCCAACGCGCGCGCGGATCGCGCACGGATTCTCGGACTGCGCTCTCGCTCGCAGCGTGCTGCTGCGCGCTGGTGATGTCGCTGTCTGCGGCCGCGTCTGTGCCGCTCTGGCAGTCGGGTGATTCGAGCACCAAGACCGTTCAGCCGCCCCCCCCAACGGTGGCACCGAAGCGTCCGATACCTCGGCGGGATATCGGACCAAGTAAGGGGGATTCCAAGTCGCCGCAGCGGCCGTCAACACCCGCCCTGCCGCTGCCGTCTACCGATGGAAAGCCTCGCACAAGCCCGCAATCGCCGCTGCCCACCCCCCCCGAGCCAGCCGAAGGGACTGCCTCGGTCAAGAGCCCCGCAGCGCCGCCGCGCGCTTCGAGTTCAAACGATCTCGATGTTGAATTCGCCGATCTTGCGTCGTTTGGCATTCGCCTTCGGATGCCCAAGGGCGCTCAACTCGCCAAGCCCGTTGTTGGCGAGATGCCCATCTATTCCATTGATGATGGCGCATCGCCACCCCGCTTTCGCATGCAGGTGCAGGCGCTTGTTTCCTCTCTCCCGCAACCTTCGCCGGCGGCGCAGGTTGACGAGTACCTGCGCAGCATGAAGGAGCGCGGGCAGGCGTTCACCGTCATGGCGAACGCACCGTGGACAAGCACCCGCGTGCCGGGTCAACAGTTGTTCACCAGCACTGATCTCGGCGACGGACTGATCGCCGTGCAAGGCTGGCTGATCCTTCAGACGGGCGAATTCGATTTCGTCGTCTTCACGCTGCTGTCATCGGGAGTCGACTTTGAGGCGGTGCGCCCGCTCATCGACGCAAGCTTTCGAACGATTGAATTGGCCGACATGGAACGAATGGCTGGCGAACGCCGCGCGCGCCTTGTTGCGGGAAACGAGATGCTGACGGCTCTCACGCCCGAGCGACTTCGATCCCTCTGCGGCACACCGCCGCGTCTGTACAGAGTGTGGCGCAAAGGGCAGAACGGCAGTGAGGAGGAACTCGGCTACTACACGATCACCGCGCTGCCGGGCGTGATGACCGACGCATCCTGCGAGCGCCCGCCGAGCATGCCCAAGGATCCGACTGGCATCTTGGTCGTGATGCAGGGACGCACACTGGTCGATGCGTCCTCGCAGCGAGTGAGCGATCTCGAAGCGCGCTTCTGGTCGTCGTGGGATCACGGCAGCGAAGCATGGACAAGCCGTGTGACGGAGCGTGGCGGCAAACTGCCAGACCGGTCGATCGCACAGACCGGCATTCGTGGCGAGCGGAATGAGGGCAATCCAGTTCAACTGCTGACAGTTGTTCTCGCCAACAAAGAGTCGCGCATGCGTGATGAGCAGCAGTGGACTGTTCCCGTCGGTCTGTACATGCCGCAGGCGGTCAGCCTTGTGCTTGGCGAACTGCTGCCGCGTGCCGACGATGCACCACCACTGGAGTTCTCGACCTACTGCTTCGATCCGGCGCTCATGTCAATGCCCCAGCGCACTGATTCCTTCACGCGCACTGAAGATGGGCGGTGGATGCTGGTGACGCAGCCGGGTTTCGACGAGCCGGTCACGATCACTTGGTTTGATTCAGGAGGGCGCCGTGTGAAGCGAACCGAGCCAGGCAACATCACAACTGAACTGTGTCTCCCTCGCCAACTGCAAGAGATCTGGCGGCAGAAGGGCTTGCCCCAACAGTGATGCGATCGATCCCTGACGCCTTTGTGCTGGGGTGTTGCGGTGTGTTGCCGATTTTGCCACTGGCGTGCAGCAGCGCACCGCAGGCGCCGCAGAAAGTTGTGCCGATCGTGGAGATTCTGGCCGCCGCGCAGCCCGCCGAACTGACCGCGCAAGATCTCGCACCGCATTCGACCGATGCCACTCGCTGGCAGCTTGTGGATGCGCAGTGGCGGCCGACTGGGAAGTCCTCGGTTGTGTTGTCCGCTGCTGCTGTCGACGGCTCCCGGAGCGGATGGCGCGTGGATGGCATCGATGGCACGGTGGACGGTCTGTTCATCGCTTCCGACGGTTCGCTGCACCTCGCGGGCACAGACTCGGTCGGTGACGATGCACGGACGACATTCGATCCACCGCTTCTGTTGGCGCCGCCGATGCTGCGCAGCGATGACGAGTTCATCTCGGAAGCATCGATGCGAGTGGACTCCATGTCGTCGAACCGCAATCGGGATAACGGCAGCGCGCGACGCACCCTCCGCATCGTGCGAGGAGAGCGCATCCGCACTCCCGCGGGCGAGTGGGACGCAACAGTGATCGAAAGTGTGTTTACTGCGACACTCGACATGGCCCTCGCGACTCACCGAACCACACTGTGGATCGTGCCCAACATCGGTCCCGTGATCGAGCGCTGGGAAGCAACTGTCAAGGTCTTGGGTGTCTCTGTCCCGCGAGATCGCGGGACTGCTGTTCGCATCGACCCCCCGGCCCAACAGTCCGCTTTGCTTCAGTGAAACATGAGCCCGCAGGGGAACACACTCGGTCGGCTCGTCGCGCCTACTCTTTCGACGATGCAGCGCTCTCGTACCCTCATCGCAGTGCCCGCATTCAACGAGGCGCGAACCGTCGACCGTGTCCTTCGCAGCGTTGCGGCGTTTGGATTGCCGATGCTGGTGATCGATGACGGTTCGACGGATGAAACGGCTGCGAAGGTTGCCGGACACCCGGTGGAACTGGTGCGTCACGCGCAGAACGAGGGATATGGTGCTGTGATGCGCGCGATTTTTGCTTGGTCTGCTCACCGCGATTTCGATTGGGTGATCACGATGGACTGCGATGATCAGCACGAACCGGCATTCATCCCGAACTTCCTCCGAGAGATTGCCCGCGATGATGTGGATGTGGTCTCCGGCAGTCGCTATCTGACCGCGCTGCCAAGCGATGTGGCTGCGCCTGCTGATCGTGCAGCGATCAACCGCACGATGACCGCGGAAATCAACGAACTTCTCGGTGGCGCATTCGAGCGCCCGCTGACCGACTCATTCTGCGGGTTCAAGGCGTACCGCGTTCATGCCTGCCATGCGCTGCGACTCACCGCTGCGGGCTACGAGTTCCCCATGCAGTTCTGGGTGCAGGCTGCTGCCAACCGCCTCCGCGTGCGCGAGATTCCGGTCGTGCGCATCTATCTCGATGTGAAACGCTCGTTTGGCAATGGACTCGACGACCCAACACGCCGACTCGCGGTGTATCGCTCGACGCTCGAATCGGAAGTTGAACGGTGCGCTGCCCGTCTTCGGTACTTGCTGCCAACGACATGTTCGGTGCGGGGCGCTGCGACCTGATCCGCGCCATGCCGGAAGCTGATGCGATCGATTTCCACATCGAAGTACCGCAGGCTGCGGCGCCTCTGATCGGACGCGCGGCGGAGATTCGCGCGCAGCTGCGCACGGCACTGGGACTTCCGCAGGGCGTGGTGACTGGAGCGGGTCATCAGCCTGTTGTCTGGCATGCGGGACTGCTCGCGAAGTTCATCGCCGCATCAGCAGATGCGGCTGCGCTTGCACCCCGCGGCAAGAATGGCGCGTGGATTCACTTCGTCAGCGATCAGGATCTGGTCGAGCCATCGCGGATCGACCTTCCCGTTCGCGATGCAGTGGGTTCCGTTCGCAAATCCTCACTGCAGTGCAGCAGCGCCTGGTCGCGCAGCAGTAATCCGCGAACATCCGCGTCGTATCCGCCGTTCCCGCCGCACACAGCCGAAGCGACCTGCGCGAGCGATTCGGCAGCCCATGTGCTCCGCGCATTCGTGCGGCAACTCGGCGCGCATCAGCAGAGGTCCTCGGCAGCACTGCAGTTCGCGGAGGCAGTCCGCGCGTGCGCCGAACCGTGGATCGGTCAACCGGCGCTGACCATCGGCAGTGCAACGCTCCTCAGCGCAGCGGCACCGCTCATCGACGAGATCCTTCGCGAGCCGGAACGATCGGCGATTGCATTCAACGAAGCGCTGCGCATCGATCCACACGCAGCGCGACCGCTCCGTGTTGCGGGCGATGCATCGGAGTTGCCGCTGTGGCGCGTCGGGGATGATGGAACGCGTGCACGGGTCACCGCGCACGAAGCACGCGGCGCGATGCACGGCCGCGATGCGCTGCTCCCGCGAGCGTTCGTCGCCTCGGGTCTGCTGCGACTGTGCTGCGACTGCTTCTACCACGGAACCGGCGGTGCCCGCTACGAACGCGTCAGCGAAGTGTGGTGGCGCCGATTCTTCGGGATCGAACTGCCCCCGTTTGGCACGGCTACTGCAACGCTGCTGCCGCTGCCCACAGCGCTGGGCATTCGCGCCGTACCCACGCTCCCGCGCATCTCGCATCGACGGCTTTGGTGGAACCCACACCTCCTCACGGCTGATCGCGCGCAGCAGGACGCGCGCAAGGCCATCATGAAATGCATCGAGCAAGCGCCGCGACGGTCAACCGAACGCGCAGCGCACTACGCAGCGCTGCACGAACTGATCGCGCACGGTCGCGCGGTTGCGAGCGCGCAACTCGATCACGCTTTACGCGAAGAAGGCGGCACACGAGACGCACATCTGGAAGCCACGCTTGCGTCCGACCGCACGTGGCCGTTCTTGCTGCTCGAAAGGGATTCGGTCGATGCGCTTGCCGCTCGCATTACGCGTGCGGTGCATCAGGCG
>Ga0233425_10003381_pt1 | contig 29065 bp, 24 predicted proteins | sample Watercolumn_Towu_2_FD_181712 | JGI IMG/M metagenome (GOLD analysis project Ga0233425, IMG submission 181712) | Freshwater microbial communities from Lake Towuti, South Sulawesi, Indonesia - Watercolumn_Towuti2014_140_MG | ecosystem: Environmental > Aquatic > Freshwater > Lake | place...
CGCCGGCGTGCCGATCGAGGTCGTGACCGCGGTGCCGGAGGGGCTGCGCGCCACCTGCGCGCTGTTCGACCACGACGGCACGATCTCGACGCTGCGCCAGGGGTGGGAGGAGGTGATGGCGCCGGTAATGGTGCGCGCCATTCTGGGGCCGCGGTTCGAAACGGCCGGCGAGGACCTGCGGCAGGCGGTGGACGCGCGCGTGCGCGCGTTCATTGACGAGACCACCGGCATCCAGACGCTCGCGCAGATGGACGGCCTCGTCGGCCTCGTGCGCGAATTCGGCTGCGTGCCGGAGGCGCAGATCCTAGACGCCGCGGGCTACAAGCGCGTCTACAACGACGCGCTGATGGCCGGCGTGCGCGGGCGCATCGCCGGCCTGGGCGCCGCCGGTCCGGAGGCCTGCACCATCCGCGGCGCGGTGGCGTTCCTGCACCGGCTGCACGCGGCCGGCGTGCGGCTGTACCTGGCGAGTGGCACCGACCGCGAGGACGTGGTCAACGAGGCGCGGCTGCTCGGCTATGCCGGCCTCTTCGAGGGCCGGATCTGCGGCGCCGAGCCGGGCGTGCGCGAGGAGGCCAAGAAGGCCGTGATCGGCCGCATCCTGTCCGAGCTTGGCGCGGCGGGCGTCCGCGGCCTCGTGACCTTCGGCGACGGGCCGGTCGAAATCCGGGAAACGCGCAAGGCGGGCGGTCTGGCGGTGGGCGTGGCGAGCGACGAGGTGAACCGCGAAGGCCTCAATCCGTCCAAGCGCCGCCGCGTGATCCGCGCCGGCGCCGATCTCGTGATCCCCGACTTCTCCGTGGCACCGCAACTCCTGCCGTTGCTCGGCATTGCGGATTGAGCGGGATCGTGCCCGCGGCGTGTCGAAGGGCAAAACGCCGTGGCGCACGGCGAAGCGCACGAGGCCGGCGATGGAAATCAAGCCGTTGGCAGCGGGCAGCCCACCGAGTGGTAGGCCAGGCGGGAGTCGAACCCGCGACCCCCAGATTAGGAATCTGGTGCTCTGTCCTACTGAGCTACTGGCCTGCGAGGGGAATCAGTGCGCGCCCCTGGGCTTGATGACGTGCATGGAGACGGTCATGGCCCAGGCGTCCGCGGCGGGCAGGCGCTTGAGTTCGTGGCCGGGGCCCCAGGTGTCGCTGTAGAGGATCTCGTCGGTCTTGGCGTTGATGCCGATGATGATGCGGATGTGGCCGCCCACGCCGGCCTGACGCAGGTGCAGGGGCGGGTTCTCTGGGAAGATTCCAACCATCGTGCCCCACAGCATGGGCATGCCGCCGCCGGCGTACTGCGCGACGTGCTGGCGGAAGCGTCCGAGCGCCTGCGCGTTGCTGCCGCGCGCCTGCCGCAGCACCGCCGGCTCCATCTGGCCGTACATCTCGCCGAGGTTGATGGTGTTGCCGTACTCGATCGTCATTTCGCGCTTGGCGGCGGCCGCCTTGTTGTACGCCTTGATCAGCGCCACGCAGTCGTTGTAGTCGAACTCCTGCAGGGGCTGCACGTCGAGCTGGAAGCGGTGGCAGATGGTCTTGAGCGCGTCGATCATGCCCTCGAAGGTGGTGCCCTTGTCGCGGGCGGTGTCGGCGAGCTGCGCGACCTGGTGCTGGTCCACGGCGCGGCCGTAGTAGCGCAGCAGGCGCTCGGAGGCCGCGGCGGCGCAGTAGCCCTTCTCGCCCTGGTCCACCATGGGCAGGTCGCCGATCCACAGGTCGCCGTTGTCGCCGCGCCGCACGCGGCCGCGCAGCGTCAGCGCCGAGGGCGGCGGCTGGTAGACGGAGGTCTCGGCGCGCGCCACGGGCGTCTCGCTGTCGGCCGGCGTCAGCCGCACGCGCACGTATTCGGCGCGGAAGGTCACGAGTTCGCCCTCGGCCGCGCGGCGGTTGCGGCTGAAGGCCCATTCGAGTTCGGCCCGGCAGGGCGCCCGGCGCCAGACGCGGCCGCGCACGATGCGGCTGTCGCGGCCCAGTGCCTCGGGGGCGGTGGCGCCGCTGGAGCCCGCCCACTGGACGAGGCCGTCGTTCACCTGCTTGACGAGGCGCTCGAACTCCGGCTGGTCGAGGGCCGCCGCGTCGCCGCGGTTGTAGAGCAGCAGGTCGGCGCGGCGCGCCTTGCCGTCGGCAAAGTACACCCGCGCCTCCCAGATGCGGTTCGTGAGGAAGGTTAGGCCGCTGCTGGCGGCGCGGACCACCTCGCGGCCGGACTCGTACTCGAAGCCGTTGCGGGCATAGGCGTCCATGAACGCCTGGACGCCGTCGGTCCAGAGGCCCGGCGCCGTCAGCCAGCCGTCGAGCGAAGCCGGCTTCCACCGCTGCGATTCCGGCGCGGCGACCGCCGGCGCGGCGGCCAGCGCAAGGACGGCCCAGGCCACGCGGCACAGATGTTTCGGCAGCGTGCTCACGGGCCACAGTCTAGCACACCGGCGCACCCCGCGCGCAACTCCTCGTTCCGCTTGCGGGTGGCGCGCCGGTGTGTCATGCTGGCGCAAATGGGCGGGCGCCCCAACATCGTCTTCCTCCTGCTCGACGACTACGGCTGGCGCGACACGGGCTGCTACGGCAGCACGTTCTATGAGACGCCGTGCCTGGACCGGCTGGCCGCCTCGGGCCTGCTGTTCACCGACAATTATGCCGCCTGCCCGGTCTGTTCGCCGACGCGGGCCAGCCTCCTCACCGGCAAGTACCCGCCGCGCCTCGGCGTCACCGACTGGATCGACTGGGGCGGCCGCATGCATCCCTGCCGCGGCGTGCTGGTGGACGCGCCCTACCGCAAGGGCCTGCCGGACGGCGAGGCCACCATCGCCGACGCCCTGCGCGCCGGCGGTTACCAGACGTGGCACGTCGGCAAGTGGCACGCGGGCGGCCCGCCCGGACACCTGCCGCAGGATCACGGCTTCGACGTGAACGTCGGCGGCTCCGAGGCCGGTTCGCCGCGGTCCTCCTACTTCGCGCCGTGGAAGCTGCCCGGCCTGCCCGGCGACGACGTGCCGCCGGGCACCGATCTCACCGACCACCTCACCGACCGCGCCATCGAGCTGCTCCGCGGCCGCGACGCCTCGCGGCCCTTCTTCCTCAACCTCTGGCACTACGCCGTGCACACGCCCATCGAGGCCAGGCCGGAACTGGTGCGCAAGTACGAGTTGAAGGCGCAGCGGCTCAAGCTGGACCAGGCGACGGCGCTCGTGCCGGGCGAACGCTTCCCGACAGCGCACAAGGCGCACCTGTGCGTCCAGCGCCGCGTGGTCCAGTCGCACCCGACCTACGCCGCGATGGTGGAGAACACGGACCGCAATATCGGCCGGTTGCTCGACGCGCTCGACGCCGCCGGCGTGGCGGACGACACGCTGGTGGTCTTCACCTCGGACAACGGCGGACTGAGCACGTCGGAGGGGTCGCCCACCTGCAACCTGCCGCTCAGCCAGGGCAAGGGCTGGATGCACGAGGGCGGCACGCGCACGCCGCTGATCGTGCGCTGGCCCGGCCGCGTGCGGCCCGCGACCGTCTGCCGCGAGCCGGTGACGAGTCCGGACCTCTACCCGACGCTGCTCGAGGCCGCCGGCCTGCCGCTGCGGCCGTCGCAGCACGCGGACGGCGTCAGCCTGCTGCCGCTGCTGCGCGGCGAAGCGCTGCGCCGCGGCCCGCTCTTCTGGCACTACCCGCACTACGGCAACCAGGGCGGCACGCCCGGCGCGGCCGTGCGCGACGGCGACTGGAAGCTGATCCGCTTCTTCGAGGACGAGCGGCTCGAACTCTACAACCTCGCCGCGGACCCCGGCGAGACGCGCAACTGCGCCGGCGCCGAGCCCGCGCGCGCCGCGGCGATGCGGCAGCGGCTGGATGCCTGGCTGCAGGACGTCGGCGCCGTGCTGCCGCAGCGGGCCGGCGGAGACCGCGCACCATGACGTCCCGCGAACGCCTGCTGGCCGTCCTGGCCGGCCGCGTGCCGGACTGCGTGCCGGTCGCTCCGGACTTCTCCAACATGATCCCGGCGCGGCTGACCGGCAGGCCGTTCTGGCAGCTCTATCTCTGGAACGACCCGCCGATCTGGGAGGCCTATCTCGACGCGGCCAACCGGTTCGACATCGACGCGCTGATCGACGGCTACTTCCCCCTGCGGCTGCCCGGCGAGCCGGTCGCCGAGGAGGATGGCTGGGAGCCGTTCGTCGTCGGCCGCGCGCCGGACCGCCTCTACGTGCGGCAATCGCGCCGGCGCGGCGGCGGACGGGAGTGGTCCGGAACCGCCACGGTCTACTATGCCGCCGATCCGCCCACCTGGAGCGTGCCGCTCGACAAGCTCGGCCTGCCGGCCGTTCCCGCGCACTTCGAACCGGTCGAGGGCCGGCGCGACCCCGACCGCGGGCCGGCCGGATTCGCGGCCTTCAAGCAGCGGGTGGGCGACCGCGGGCTGCTCGGCGCCTGGTGCACCAGCACGTGCGCGCTGCACGACGAAGCCAGCATCTACCACTACTACGACCACCCGGAACTGCACGCCCGCTGGGCGGCCGAGCGCGTGGAGCAGGCCGAGCGGCGCTTCGCGCGCCTGATGGCCCTGCCGGTCAAGCCGGACTTCCTCTGCGTCGGCGGATCGGGAACGCTCGTCTTCCAGACGGTGGACATCTTCCGCCAGCTCGCGCTGCCGGCGGTGAAGCGGGCGGTCGAACTGGCCTCGGCCGCCGGCCTGCCGACGCACATCCACTCCTGCGGACCCGAGGCGCAGCTCGTGCGGATCATGGCCGAGGAAACCGGCCTCACGGTGATCGATCCGCTGGAGAAGCCCCCGATGGGCGACTGTGACCTGGCCGACCTCAAGCGTCGCTTCGGGTCGCGCATCGTGCTCAAGGGCAACCTGCACACGACGGAAACGATGCTGCGCGGCAGCGCGGAGGATGTCGCCGCGGCGGCGCGCCGGGCGATCGACGACGCGGCGGCCGGCGGCCGTTTCATTCTTTCCACCGGCGACCAGTGCGGACGCGACACGCCCGACGCCAACCTGCACGCCATGGTCCGGACGGCCCGCACCTACGGCCGCTACTAACTTGCCTTGCGGCGGCGGAGGACAACGCTCATGTCGGAAGCCTCGGCAGCCCCGGTCCACGACCTCTCCGGCACCTGCTGGCAGTTCGCGTTTGCCGACCGGCCGCCGGCGAAAGCCGCCACGGCCGCCGACCTCGCGGCTGCCGGCCTGACGCTGCGGCCGTGCACGGTGCCGGGCAACTTCGAGCTCGACCTGCTGGCCCACGGGCTGATCCCCGATCCCTTCCACGGTCTGAACATCCTCGGCCTGCGCCGATACGAGCGCACGCACGTCTGGTACGCGACCCGCTTCCGCGCCGCGCCCGCGCCCGCCGGCTGGATGTCGCAGCTCGTGTTCGACGGCGTGGACTGCTGCGCCGACATCCACCTCAACGGCCGCCTGCTCGGCTCCTGCGACAACATGCTGGTCGAGCACGCCTTCGACGTCGACGGACGCCTCCAGCCCGAGAATGAGCTGCTCGTGCACATCCGGCCGGCCGTCGAAGCCGCCGAGGCCTACCCCTACCCCCCGGCCGTCGCCGCCATGCCCCTGAGCTGGGAGTCGCTCTACGTCCGCAAGGCCCCGCACATGTACGGCTGGGACATCATGCCCCGCGCCCTCTCCGCCGGCCTCTGGCGCCCGGTGCGCCTCGTGCATCGCCCGCCCGAACGCATCGAATCGCTCTACCTCGAAACGCTGCGCATCGCCCCGGACGCCGGCCGGAGCCAGCAGCGGCTGCAGCACGCGCTCACACTCGCCGGCCCGCCGGACGGCTGCGAGATCGCGATCGAGGGCCGCTGCGGCGACAGCCGCTTCTCGGCCGTGCAGCCGGTCCGCTTCCGCGCCGGCAGCCTGGCGTTCGACATCGCCGCGCCGCGCCTCTGGTGGCCCCGCGGCTACGGCGCCGCCGACCTCTACGACGTGACCGTCGAACTGCGGCGCGACGGCCGCGTCCTCGACCGCCGCGCGTTCCGCCACGGCGTGCGCACCGTCGCCCTCCAGCGCACCAGCCTCACCACCGCCGAAGGCCGCGGCGAGTTCGTCTTCCGCGTCAACGGCGAGCGCATCTTCTGCAAGGGCAGCAACTGGGTGCCGCTCGACGCCTTCCACAGCCGCGATCTCGCACGCCTCGACCGCGCCTTCGCCATGGTGACGGACCTGGAGTGCAACATCCTGCGCTGCTGGGGCGGCAATGTCTACGAGAGCGACCGCTTCTTCGACCTCTGCGACCGCCACGGCATCCTGGTCTGGCAGGATTTTGCCATGGCCTGCGCCGTCTACCCGCAGGACGAGGCATTCCAGCGCCGTCTGCGCGACGAGGCCGTCCAGGTCATCCGCCGCCTGCGCCAGCATCCGTCGCTGCTGCTCTGGGCCGGCGACAACGAGTGCGATTGCTCCTGGGCGTTCTGGCTGCAGCGCGGCGACCCCAACCGCAACGTCGCCACGCGCGCGACCCTGCCCGCCGCGCTCCAGCAGGAGGATCCGCTGCGCCCCTACCTGCCGAGTTCGCCATACATGGATGCCGCCGCCTACGCGCACCTGACGGCCCCGGCGCCGGGCGCCGCGCCGCAGAACATCCCCGAGGACCACCTCTGGGGCCCGCGCGACTACTACAAGAGCGCGTTCTACCGTTCCGCCGTCTGCCACTTCGTCAGCGAAATCGGCTACCACGCCTGCCCCGATCCCGACGCGCTGCGCGGCTTTCTCACGCCGGAACGCCTGTGGCCGTACCGCGACAACCCCGAGTGGACCCTGCACTCCACCAACCCGACGGCCGGCACGGAGATGTTCGCCGACCCCGCCTACCGCGTGAACCTGATGGTCCGGCAGATCCGGGCGCTCTTTGGCGACGTGCCGGAGAACCTGGACGATTTCGCGTTTGCCAGCCAGGCCGTGCAGGCCGAGGCCAAGAAGTACTTCATCGAGCGCTTCCGCGCCGGCAAGTGGCGCCGCACGGGCATCATCTGGTGGAACCTGCTGGACGGCTGGCCCCAGCTCTCGGACGCCATCGTCGGCTATTTCTTCGACCGCAAGCAGGCCTACTGGCACATCCGGCAGGCGCAGCAGCACGTGGCCGTGATAGTGCGCGAGGAGGACGACGGCCGGCTCACGCTCGTGGCCGCCAACGACACCCGCCGCGACGCCGCCTTGCAGGTCGCCGTGCGCGACGTGGACGCCGGCACCGTCCTGTTCGAGGGCCGCGCCGCGGCCGCGGCCAATGCCGCCACCGCGGTCGCGCCGCTGCGCCCGCCCGCGGGCCAGCGCTTCCTGCGCCTCGAATGGCACGGCGACGCCGCCGGCGCCAACCACTACCTCGCCGGCGCGCCGCCCTTCCGGCTCGCCGACTACCGCCGCTGGCTCGCCGCCATGCCGGAGCTCCGCAAGACAAACCCTCGTCCGCTGACAGGCCATGTAGCGCACGGTCGTGCGGCCGGCCGGGTGCCGGTCACTCCCGCGGGCCGTAGATCGAGTTGATCAGGCTGAAGGCCATCATGCCGCCGGCGATCACGGCGCAGGTGGAAATCGTGCGCCACATCACGTCCCGCCGGGCCATGTCCCAGATGGACAGGATGCAGGCGACGATGCAGATCAGCAGGCAGATGGCCGTCACGGTGAACGAGATCCAGCGGATCACGCCGGCGTCAATCAGGCCGCGGCGGCGGGGGCGCGGCGGAGGAGGCGGCAGTTCGTTCATGGCAGGCTCCGGATGTCGTTTGATGGCAGTGGCATGATACCGCAGTCTCCGCCGCGCGCAAGCGCGGCCTGCCGCCGCGCGGGGCGCATGTCAAAGTTGACGGGGTGCTCTCGACGGCGGGCAAACAGTCGAGCGGCGACAGGACAGCATCCGACCGGCACGCGTGCCAGCCCGGAGGCGCCGGCGCGGCGCGTTCCATGCCTGCGGCGTGACGATCCAGGCGTGCCCGCGCCGGTGGCGAACGCGGCGCGTTTCGGGTCTTCCGACCGGCTGGGAGCGCGTCAGACCGGTGCAGCCGCAAGGCTTTGGCGGGTGCGGCTGGACTCGTGTCCGCCACACCCGCCGAAACGCCGCGGATGCGCCGGTATCACGCGCGATCCAGCCGGCCCGAAACGCGCCGCCGCTGCACGTCACCCGTCCGCCTGCCCGTCAACCCTGACATGCGCCCTTCCACCTGCTTCTCCCACCTTCCACCCGCCACCCGACACCCGGCACCCGGCACCGTCTCTACGCGGACGCGGGCGCGCCATCCTCGAACTGCACGTCGCACAGTTTCCGGTACGGCCCGCCCCGGGCGTAGAGCTCCTCGTGGGTGCCGCGCTCGACGATCGCGCCCTGGTCCATCACCAGGATCAGGCCGGCGCGCCGGATCGTGCTGAGGCGGTGGGCAATGGCGAAGATCGTGCGGTTGGCCATCAGGCGCGTGATCTCCTCCTGCACCTGGCGCTCGGTGACGGTGTCCAGCGCGCTGGTGGCCTCGTCGAGGATCAGGATCGGCGGGTTGCGCAGGATGGCGCGCGAAATCGCGATGCGCTGGCGCTCGCCGCCGCTGAGGACGAAGCCCTTCTCGCCGACCTTGCGGTCGTAGCCGTCGGGATGGGCGGCGATGAAGCCGTGCGCATGGGCCTGGCCGGCGGCGGCCTCGATCTGCGCGCGGGTCGCGCCCGCGCTGCCGTAGGCCACGTTGCAGGCGATGGTGTCGTTGAAGAGGATCGTCTCCTGCGTCAGCACGCCGACCAGGCGCCGCAGGTCGCCGACGTGCAGGCGCCGCAGGTCCACGCCGTCGAGGGTGACGCGCCCCTCGGTCGGGTCGTAGAAGCGCGCCAGCAGGTTGGCCAGCGTGGTCTTGCCGGAGCCGGTGGCGCCGACCACGGCGACGACGCCGCCGCGCGGCAGGGTGAACGAGACGTGGCGCACGACCGGTTCGCCGGACGGCCCGTAGCGGAAGCTGACGTCCTCGAAGACCATCTCGCGCTCGAACGCCGCCCGGCGCACCGGGTGGGGATCCTCGGGCAGCCGCTCGTTCAGGTCGGTCGTCTCGAAGACCCGCCCCAGCGCCGCGGCGCCGCGCTCGAGCATCGGCACGATGCGCGAAAGCTGGCGGATCGGCTTGTAGACCACGACGCCGGCCACGGCCACGACGGCGATGTCGCTCAGCCGCAGCCCCTTGAGCGTGCACGCCACCAGGAAGACGCCCCCCAGGGCCACGCTGGCCAGTTCCATCGCCGGGCCCATGAGCAGTTCCACGCGCACGGCGCGCATCACGGCCTTGAAGTAGCGCCGGTTCTCCTCGCGGAAGCGGCCGGTCTCGGCGTCCTCGGTGTGGAAGGCCTTCACCACGCGGATGCAGGTGAAGCTCTCGTGCATGCGCGCGACCAGGTCGCCGATGCGCTGCAGCGCGCGGTGCGTCCAGCCGCGCACGCGGCGGCCCAGGACCACGAGCGGCACGATGCACAGCGGGAAGCCGACAACCGCCACCGCCAGCAGGTCGAACATGTCCTTGCGCCAGGCGAACAGCACGACGAAGGCGATGGCGCCCAGGATCTCGAACGGCGCGCGGGAGATGTCGGCCACGGCGTTGCTGACGACGTGCTCGACCATGCCGGTGTCGGCCACGCAGCGGCTGATGAGCCGGCCGACGTCCACGCGGCCGTGGTACGAGAGCGACTGCGCCTCGATGGATTCGAACTGCAGGTCGCGCAGGTCGCGGACCACGCGCGCGCCCAGCCAGCGCAGGCAGTACTGGTTGAGGTACATGGCGGCCTGCCGGCCGAGCACGACCGCGAGCAGCGCGGCGATGCCGAGCGCCAGGAACTGCCAGGTGACGCGGCCGTCGGCGCGGGCGATCGGAATGCCCAGGTCGCGGGCGACCGCCTGCACGTGCCGGGCCCAGCCGGTCGCGGCGTCGCCGCCCGCGCCCGCGGGGGCCGCGGGCGCCGCGGGCGCCCCCGGCGCGGCCGCCGCGGCCACGGCGCCGGCGCCGCTCTCCACCTGCTGGAGCAGGTCCCACGACACCTTCAGCATGGCGAACACGGAGCCGCCGACCACGAGGCCGGAGAGCACGCCGACGAGGAAGCGGAGGCGGTAGCGCAGCGTGTGCCGCAGCAGGCGCTTGTAAAGCGCCAGCGGCGGGGTCTGGACCTGCGCGTCGTCCACGCGTGTCACTCCTGCGCGCCGAGATAGCGTTCGGCCTCGAGCGCCGCCACGCAGCCGGAACCGGCGGCGGAGACGGCCTGTTTGTAGATCCGGTCCTGGACGTCGCCGGCGGCGAACACGCCGGGCGCGCTGGTGCCGGTGCGGCGGGCCACGATGTAGCCCTCGGCGTCCAGATCGAGCTGGCCGCGGAAGGGACTGGAATTGGGCGTGTGGCCGATGGCGACGAAGAGCCCGTCCAAGGGCCGCTCCGTGCGCGCGCCGGTGACGGTGTCCTGCAGCACGACGCCGGTGACGGTCCCGGCGGCCGGGTCGCGCACCTCCGCGACGGTGGCGTTCCAGACGACGCGGATGCGTTCGTTGCGCGCCACGCGCTCGGCCATGACCGGCGAGGCGCGGAAGCGGTCGCGGCGGTGGATGATCGTCACCTCGGCGGCCAGCCGCGCGAGGTAGAGGGCGTCCTCCATGGCGGTGTCGCCGCCGCCGACCACGGCGACGCGGCGGTTGCGGAAGAAGGCGCCGTCACAGGTGGCGCAGCCGGAGACACCCTTGCCGATCAGCGCCTGCTCGGAGGGCAGGCCGAGGTAGCGCGCGCTGGCGCCGGTGGCGACGATCACGGCGCGGGATTCGACCGTCCCGCCGCCGGCGAGCCGGAGGCGCTTGGTCGGTCCGGCCAGGTCGGCGCCGACGACCTCGTCGAGCAGGAAGCGCGCGCCGACGCGTTCGGCCTGGCCGCGCATGGCCTGCACGAGGTCGAACCCGCCGACCGGCTCGACGAAGCCGGGGTAGTTCTCGACGTCCGAGGTGGTGGTGAGCTGGCCGCCGGGCTGGGGCCCCTCGATCACGAGCGGCCGCAGATTCGCGCGCGCCGCGTAGATCGCCGCGGTCAGGCCGGCGGGTCCGCTGCCCACTATCACGAGGGTCTCTGTCATAACTTCTTCAGAACTGCGGCAAGGTCATTGGTCATTCGTCATTGGTCAGTGGTCATTCGTCATTCGTCATTCGTCAGTGGTCATTCGTCATAGGTCAGTGGTCAGCCGCACGTCCGCTCTCCCCAATGACCAATGACGAATGACGAATGACCAACAACCGCCTTCGTTCGATCAGGTGTAGCGCAGGACCTCGTTGGCCGTCGTGTACCCGTCCAGCACGTTGCGGACGCCGTCCTCGCGCATCGTGCGCATGCCGAGCTCGCGGGCGCGGTTGCGGATGTGCAGCGTGGGCTTGCGCTCGTTGATCATTTCGCGGATCGGCTCGCTCACGCGCAGGTACTCGAACAGGCCCTTGCGGCCCTTGTACCCGGTGCTGTTGCAGAGCGGGCAGCCGCGGCCGTAGTAGAAGGGGCGGAAGCCGATCTCCTCGCGCTTGAGCTCCAGGCGCGTGAGCGTCTCGTCGTCCGGCTCCAGCGGCTCCTTGCAGTTCGTGCAGATCGTGCGCACCAGGCGCTGGCCCAGCACGGCCTCGAGCGTGGAGGAGATCAGGTAGGGCGCCACGTCCATGTCGATCAGGCGGGTGATGGCGCCGGCGGAGTCGTTGGTGTGCAGGGTGCTGAAGACCAGGTGGCCGGTGAGCGAGGCCTGGATGGCGATCTCGGCCGTCTCCAGGTCGCGGATTTCGCCGATCATCATCACGTCCGGGTCCTGGCGCAGGAAGGCGCGCAGCGCCTTGGGGAAGGTGTTGCCGGTGAGGGGGTTGATCGGCACCTGGATGATGCCGTCGATGTCGTACTCCACCGGCTCCTCGGCGGTGAGCAGTTTCTGGTCCACGGTGTTGATGCGCCGCAGGCAGGAGTAGAGCGTCGTGGTCTTGCCCGAGCCGGTGGGGCCGGTGACGATGACGATGCCGTTGGGCTTCTCGATGTCCATCGTCAGGTGCTCGTAGAGGTCCTCGGGCATGCCGAGGTTCTCGAGGTCGAGCGAGACGACGGAGCGGTCGAGCACGCGCAGCACGACGCTCTCGCCGAACTGCGTGGGCAGGCAGGAGACGCGCAGGTCGATGTGGCGCCGCGCGACGTTGATGGCGATGCGGCCGTCCTGCGGCACGCGGCGCTCGGCGATGTTCAGGCCGGCCATGACCTTGATGCGCGAGATGATCGGCAGCGCCAGGCGCCGCGGCGGCGGCTTCATGTCGTAGAGCGCGCCGTCCACGCGGTAGCGGATGCGGAAGTCCTTCTCGAACGGCTCGAAGTGAATGTCGGAGGCGCGGTCGGTCACGGCCTGGTAGAGCACGAGGCTGACGAACTTCACGACCGGCGCGGCGGCGGCGGCGTCCTCGATGGCCTTCTCGTCGAGCGTCTCCTCCATGTGGATCGTGCTGGCGTCGCGCTCCAGGTCGGTCTCGATGCTGCTGAGCATGTCGGCCACGGTCTCGCTCTCGTCGCCGTAGAACTGGTTGACGCGCGCCGTGAGGTCGGCCTCGCGCGCCATGACGAAGCTCACGTCGCGGGTGAGCACGAACATGAGCTCGTCCACCACGTGCGGCTCGACCAGCGTGGCGGTGGCCAGGGTCATCGAGCCGGGCGTGGCGGCCACGGGCACCATGTTGTAGGTGCGCGCGACGCTGGCCGGCAGGGCGCGCAGGACCTCCTGCGGGATTTCGAGCTCGGGCAGGTTGACGACCTCGCACCCCTGGTAGGCGGCCATCATCGAGAGCAGGTCGTCCTCGGTGGCGTAGCCCATGTCCACGATCAGCGTGTGCAGCGGCTTGGCGGAGCGGGTGTGCTCCTCGCGCAGGTCCTGCGCCTGCTGGGCGTCCATGAGCCCGTTGCTGATGGCGAGGTCGAGGATCGGTTCGAAACGTTCGGCCGTGGCCATGCCCTCACCTGCCCTTTTCCTGGAGCGTTTCCTTGAGCTTCGCCACCACCGTGTCGGGATCCTGCGACTTCGTGATCACGTCCTCGTAGTGGATCAGGCCGCGCAGGTACAGGTCCAGCAGGTGCGCGTCCAGCGTGATCATGCCGTACTTCGCGCCGGTCTGGATGTCGGAGGTGATCTGGAAGGTCTTGTTGTCGCGGATGCGCGCGCGGACCGAGGGCGTCGAGATCATCACCTCGAAGGCGGCGATGCGGCCGGGCTTGTCGGCGCGCACCAGCAGGAGCTGGGAGATCACCGCCACCAGGCCCACGGAGAGCTGCGTGCGGACCTGCTCCTGCTGCTGCGTGGGAAAGGCGTCCACGATGCGGTCCACCGTGGGCGCGGCGCCGGTGGTGTGCAGCGTGGCGAAGACCAGGTGGCCGGTCTCGGCGGCGGTGATCGCGGCCTGCATCGTCTCCAGGTCGCGCATTTCGCCGACGAGGATCACGTCCGGGTCCTGGCGCAGGCCGCGCCGGATGGCCTCGGCGAAGGAGGGCACGTCCACGCCGACCTCGCGCTGCGTGACGATGGACTTGCGGTGGCTGTGGAAATACTCGATGGGATCCTCGATGGTGATGATGTGGCAGTCGCGGTCCTGGTTGATGATGTTGAGCATGCTGGCCAGGGTCGTGGACTTGCCGGACCCGGTCGGCCCGGTGACGAGGATCAGACCGCGCGGCCGGTAGAGCAGCTCCTTCACCTGGGGCGGCAGGCCGATCTGCTCGAGCGTGAGCAGCTTGGTCGGAATCTGCCGCAGCACGACGCCGACGTTGCCGCGCTCCTTGAAGACGCTGACGCGGAAGCGCGCCACCTCGCCGAAGCCGAAGCCGAAGTCGGTGCCGCCGTGCTCGCGCACGATCTGCTGGTGCTCCGGCGAGGTGATGGCCTTCATCAGCCGCTCGGTGTCCTCGGGCGTCAGCGGCGGCAGGTCCAGCGGCTGCAGGGCGCCGTGGATGCGCAGGATCGGCGGCAAACCGACGCGGATGTGCAGGTCCGAGGCGCCTTCGTCCACGGTCAGCTGCAGCAGCTCGCTCATCTCGGCGGCCGGGGCGGTGGCGCTCATCAGTCGGCGTCTCCCATGGTCGCACGCAGCACTTCCTCGATGGTCGTCAGGCCGGCCGCCACCTTCAGCAGGCCGTCCTCGCGCAAGGTGCGCATGCCCAGCTCGCGGGCGCGGATGCGGAGCTGGGTCGCGGGCGCGTGGTTGAAGATCAGGTTCTGGATCGTGTCGTCCACGGCGAAGATCTCGAAGATGCCCTTGCGGCCCTTGTAGCCCGTCAGGCCGCAGTTCGTGCAGCCGCGGCCCTTGAAGAGCTGGGCGCCGGCCAGCTCGCGCGCCGCCGGCCCGAGCATCTTGCGCTCGCGCTCGGTGGCCTCGTAGGCCTCCTTGCAGCTCGGGCAGATCACGCGCACGAGGCGCTGGGCCATGACGGCGCGCGCGGCCGAGGCCACCAGGAACGGCTTGACCCCGATGTCGAGCAGACGCGTGACCGCGCTGGGGGCGTCGTTGGTGTGCAGCGTGCTGAAGACCAGGTGGCCGGTGAGCGCCGCCTCCATGGCGATGTCGGCCGTCTCCTTGTCGCGGATCTCGCCGATCATCACGATGTTCGGCGCCTGGCGCAGGATCGAGCGCAGCGCCGCGGAGAAGTCCAGCTCCACGTCGCGGTTGACCTGCACCTGGTTGATGCCGCTCATCTGGTACTCGACCGGATCCTCGACGGTGATGATCTTGCGGTCGGGCAGGTTGATCTGGCCCAGGCAGGCGTAGAGCGTCGTGGTCTTGCCCGAGCCGGTGGGGCCGGTGACGAGCAGCACGCCGTCGGGCAGCGCGATCAGCCGCTCGAAGCGCTGCTGGTCGTCGAACAGGAACCCGAGCTGCGGCAGGCCCAGCGCCAGGTTCTGCTTGTCGAGGATGCGCATCACGATGCTCTCGCCGTGGTTGGTCGGCACGGACGAGACGCGCAGGTCGAGGTCGCGGCCCATGACCGAGATCTGGATGCGGCCGTCCTGCGGCACGCGCTTCTCCGAGATCTTCATGTTGGACATGATCTTCACGCGCTGCAGGATCGCCGCCTGCAGCCGCTTGGGCGGGCTCTCCATTTCCTGCAGCACGCCGTCAACGCGGTAGCGCACGCGGAAGCGCCGCTCCATCGGCTCGAGGTGGATGTCCGAAGCGCGCTTCTTGAAGGCGTCGATGATGATCACGCTCACCAGCCGGATCACGGGCGCGTCGGCCTCGTTGACGTCGCCGCCGGCGAGCTGCTGGTCGAGGCTGCGGGACTCGACCTCCACCGCGCCGTCGGTCATCGTGCCGATCAGCGAGTCGATGTCGGCCTCGCGCGGGTAGAGCTTGTCGAGCGCCGCGGCGATCTCCTGGCGCCGCGCCACCACCGCGTCCACGTTGCACTTCAGCAGGTAGCGCAGGCTGTCGAGCGTGTCGTAGTTCATCGGGTCGCTGATCGCGACCGTCACCACGTTGTTGCCGCGCGACAGCGGCACCGCGCCGTAGTTGCGCGCCTTGTCGGCCTCGATCACGTCGCGCATGTCCGGCGGGATCGCGGCGGGATCGATGTGCACGAGCTCCATGCCGAACTGCGCGGCCAGCAGCGCCAGCACGTCCTCTTCCGTGACGGCCTTCATGTTCACCAGCACGTCAACGACGCTCTCGCCCTCCTGCTTGACCGACATGGCGGCCTTGTCGACCTGTTCCGGCAGCACCAGCCCCTGCTCCTGTAGGATCTGCAGCACGTAGTCGTCGTTCGAGGTCACGCCTTGCCTCCGTCCCGCATGCCTGCCAGCCGCTCGGCGACCAGCCGGCCCGCGAGCTGCGGATCGGCCTTGCCGCGGCTCAGCTTCATCACCTGTCCGACCAGGAAGGCCGCCGCGGCCTGCTTGCCCGCCAGAAAGTCCTGCACGGTCTTCGGGTTGGCCGCCAGCGCCTGATCCACCCAGCGGCCCACCTCGTCGCCACCGCCCACCTGCCCCAGCCCGCGCGCCGCCACCAGGTCCGCCGGACGGCCGCCGCGCGCGAAGAGTTCGGGCAGCAGGCTCTTGGCAGTGCCGGCGTTGATCATACGCCGATCCACGAGGCCGATCAACTCCGCGAGTGCGGCGGGCGCCAGGGCGCACTGCGCCAGGCCGCGGCCGGTCTCGCCCACCAGCCGCAGCACCTCGGTCATGATCCAGTTGGAGACCGCCTTGGCCGGCGCGCCGGCCTGCACCGCCGCCTCGAAGAAGTCGGCCACGTCGCGCTCCGCCGTCAGCACGCCCGCGTCGTACGCCGGCAGGCCGAACGCGTCGACGAAACGCTGCCGCCGCGCCGCCGGCGCCTCCGGCAGCGCCGCGCGCCACGCCTCGACCTGCGCCGCGTCGAGCGCCACGGGCAGCAGGTCCGGCTCCGGGAAATACCGGTAGTCGTGCGCATCCTCCTTGCCGCGCATCGCAAAAGTCTCGCCGGCGTCCGGATCCCAGCGCCGCGTCTCCTGTCGCACGCGGCCGCCGGCGGCGAGCACCGCCGACTGGCGCCCGATCTCGTGGACCAGCGCCGCGTGCACGCCCTTGAAGGTGTTCATGTTCTTGATCTCAACCTTGGTGCCGAGCTGCGCCTGCCCCTCCGGACGCACGCTGACGTTCACGTCGCAGCGCAGGTTGCCCTCCTCCAGGTTGCAGTCGCTCACGCCGGCATAGACCAGCGCCTGCTTCAGCGCCTGCAGGAACGCCGTCGCCTCGTCCGCCGAGGCCAGGTCCGGCTCGGTCACGATCTCCATCAGCGGCACGCCCGCACGGTTGAAGTCCACGCCGCTGCACGCCGCGTGGTGCGTGCTCTTGCCGACATCCTCCTCGAGATGGATGCGGGTCAGGCCGATGCGCTTGATCACTGCGTTCCTGTCTTCATCCGCACCCGTCGGGGTCGCTATCGCTATCGGCATCGGTATCGGTATCGAATTCGATTCTGACGCCGGTTCCGATACCGATACCGATTTCGATTTCGATCCTTGCCTCCCCTGCCCACCCACCTCGATCTCGACCCCCCCGCCCGTGCACAGCGGCCGGTCGTACTGCGAGATCTGGTAGTTCTTGGGCATGTCCGGGTAGAAGTAGCTCTTGCGGTCGAACTTGCCGTACGGCGCGATCTCGCACCCCAGCAGCAGGCCGGACAGCACCGTCAGCCGGATCGCCTCCGCGTTCATGGTCGGCATCGCGCCCGGGTAGCCCAGGCAGACCGGGCAGACCTGCGTGTTGGGCGGCACCCCAAACGCCGTCCCGCACCCGCAAAACATCTTCGACCGCGTCTTGAGCTGGACGTGGACCTCGAGACCGATGGAGGGAACATGGATCATCGTGCGGTTGCAGGCCAGAATACCAAACCGCCAACCGCGGGAGCAAGACGCGGGGCGCCCAGGCCGGGGCATGTCACAGTTGGGTGGATTGGCAAACTAACTGCGCCCCCGGCGGAGCCGGGAGGGCGCAGTTAGTTTGCCAATCCACCGCCCCGATTCTGCCAGGAGAAGATGATTGAGACGGCAGGAGCAGGGTGCTACTCTGCCTCTAGAGCGAGGTGATAGCATGCACAATGAATTCACGGCGGTAGTGGAACGGGACGGTAAGTGGTTCATCGCCTACTGTCCGGAGATTCCGGGGGCCAACGGTCAGGGCAGGACCAAGGCGGAGTGCCTGAAGAACTTGTCCCAGGCCATCGACCTGATTCTCGAAGACCGTCGCGATGACGCTCTCCGCGGTCTCCCTGCGACGGCCATGCGGGAACTGGTGGCCGTCGGATGAAACGGAACGAACTCCTGCGGCATCTTCGTCGCCACGGGTGTTTCCTCAAGCGCGAAGGCGGCCCCCACTCCCTCTGGGCGAGTCCCAACACCGGTCGGATCGAAGCGGTTCCCCGCCACACGGAGATACCGGACCGCCTGGCGCTGAAGATCTGTCGCTGCCTCGCCGTCCCTGATCCAAAATGACACGGCTTCGGTCGGGGACGATGCACATGAACGCAAGAATCTGCGCGTGCGGCACACTGATCCTCTGGTGCCTAACCCTCGCGGAATCCGCGGATCTGCGCGAGCGCTACGAATGGCGGCAGGTGAAGATCGGCGGCGGCGGATTCGTGACCGGCATCGTGTCGCACCCCGGCGTGCCGGGGCTGTACTACTGCCGCACGGATGTGGGCGGCGCGTATCGGCGGCTGCCGGGGAGCACCGCGTGGGAGCAAATCGTCACGTCCGCTTCCATGCCGGCGGGACTCGTCGCGCGGGCATGACTGGTCGCGCCTGGCCGCCGTACCGCCAGGCGTCTGCGCGGCGAACGGCGGCGGCGGCGTCTGGCGCAGCACGGATGGCGGCGACACCTGGGCGGACGTCTCCACGGTCGCGGGCAAGGGACCGGGCGCACAGACCCTGCTGCGCGATGCGGAACTTGCGAACAATGGCCGCGTGGCGTGTTGTTCGCCGGGCAAGACATGGCTCTTCGACGGCGCCGCCTGGCAGGAGATCACGCCGAACGGCGTTTGAATGTCGTGGACCGACGTGGCCATCGATCCGCGCGACGCAAGTCGGATCGTGCTCACGGCCGACAATGGCACGCACCTGCGCACGACCGACGGCGGAATGACGTGGCACGGCTTCGCGTCAGTCACGAACGGGACGCAGCCCGACGACCTGCGGTTCGGCGACATCGCCGTGTCCGCGAACGACCCGGACAACTGCGTTCCTCGCCGGGGACCGTCCTACAGATGTCAGATGTTGGCGGGTGGAATGGAGGAGTGGCCGAACCAGCCTGCTTCGCCACCTTCTCCGGGAACAACTCCCGCAGCCGCGGCCACCGCAGCAGCGCGCGCTTGTGGCGCATCTCCACCGCCGCCTCCGTCACCCCCTGCCGCCTGCCGTTCGGACAGACGGACGCCACACGTGGGTCGTCGTCAGCCACTGCTCGACTGCCTGCTTTGCTCGTACGCGTGGCCGACGCGCAGAACGCACTCCTCACCAAAGGCCGGGCCGAGGATCTGCAGCCCGACGGGCAGGCCGGCGGTCGTGCGGCCGCACGGCACCGAAAGCCCGCAGATGCCCGCCAGGTTGGCGGTGACGGTAAAAATGTCGCCCAGGTACATGTGCAGCGGGTCGTCGAGCGTCTCGCCCAGCCGGTAGGCCGGCGTCGGCGCCACCGGCGTCAGCAGCGCGTCGCATCGCTGGAACGCCGCTTCGAAATCGCGCCGGATCAGCGTACGCACCTTTTGCGCCCGCAGGTAGTAGGCGTCGTAGTAGCCGCTGCTCAGCACGTAGGTGCCCAGGATGATCCGGCGCTGCACCTCGCGGCCAAACCCCTCGGCGCGCGTGCGCTTGTACATCTCGATCGGCGTGTCGCCCGCCGCCGCACGATGACCGTACCGCACGCCGTCAAAACGGGCCAGGTTGGCCGAGGCCTCGGCCGAGGCCAGGATGTAGTAGGTCGCCACGGCGTACCGCGTGTGCGGCAGGCTGACGTCGACGACCTCCGCGCCGAGTTCGCGGCAGCGCGCCACGGCCGCCTTCACCGCCGCGGCCACCTCGGGGTCCATGCCGTCCACGAAGTACTCGGCGGGCAGCCCGAGGCGCAGGCCCTTCAGGTCGTCCCCCAGCGCCGCCGTAAAATCCGGCACAGGACGGTCGAGCGTGGTGGAGTCCAGCGGGTCGCGCCCCGCCATCGCGCCCAGCAGCAGCGCGGCGTCGGCCACGGTGCGCGTCATCGGCCCGACCTGGTCGAGCGAGGAGGCGTAGGCCACCAGGCCGTAGCGCGACACGCGGCCGTAGGAGGGCTTGAGTCCCACGCAGCCGCAGAACGAGGCCGGCAGCCGCACCGAACCGCCGGTGTCCGTCCCCAGCGCCGCCAGCGCCAGACCGCCGGCCACGGCCGCGGCCGAGCCGCCGCTCGAGCCGCCGGCCACGCGGGCCGGGTCGGCCGGATTGCGCGTGGGGCCGTAGCAGGAGTTCTCGCAGGTCGAGCCCATGGCGAACTCGTCCATGTTGGCCCGGCCCACGAAGAGCGCGCCGGCGGCGCGCAGGCGCGCGATGGCCGTGGCGTCGTAGGGCGCGACGTATCCCGCCAGAATCCGCGACGCGCACGTGCAGGGCTGGCCCTCGACGTTGAGCACGTCCTTGACGGCCAGCGGCACGCCGAGCAGCGGCCCGTCCCCGCCCGCGGCGCGCGCGGCGTCGGCCGCGGCGGCCTGGCGCAGCGCGTCGGCCGCGTCAACCTGGACGTAGGCGTTGAGGGAAGGGTTGCGGTCGGAGATCGCGGCCAGCAGCGCCCGCGTCAGCTCCACGGATGAGAACGCGCCGGATCGCAGACCCGCCACGGCAGACCGGATGCTCAAGCTGTCAAGAGTCGGTACCATCATCAGACCTGTGACGTTGCCACATCGCGCCGCGGGGCGGCGCTCCCACCTCTCTCAGCACGACGCGAATCGAGCCGGCGCATGTGGGAGCGCCGCCCCGCGGCGCGATGCCCGGCGACTCCCTTCTTCCACTATTCCACGATCCGCGGCACCTTGAACTCGTCGCCCAGCCGCGCCGGCGCGTTGGCCAGCACGCGCTCGCGTTCCAGCCCCGGCCGCGTCTCGTCCGGCCGGAAGACGTTGTGGACCGGCTGGCCGTGGGAGGTCGGTTCGATGCCGTCCAGGTTCAGGCCGGCAAGCTGGCGGACGTACTCGACGATCGTGCCGATCTGGCGCTCGAACTGCGCGCGCGCGCCGGCATCCAGTTCCAGCCGCGCCAGATGCGCCACATGGGCCACGTCAATGGTGTCGGTTGCCAAGCCAGCGGTCTCCGCGTGCACCGCCGCGCCGGGCGATGCAGCAGGGAAGGATGATACCGCCGCCGTCAGGCGCCGACAATGGCGAAGTCCGTTCAGCGCCGGGCGCAGGCACGACCTCTTTCCGTGAACCATCGGCGGCTGGCAGTCGTTTACGCAGGGCAAGTGCAACGCCCGGCCAGGCGACGTTCGCCCCGGCGGGATGCTCGCACGCGGGGGAGAAGACGATGCATGGGGTGTGCGGCTGCGTAACCGTGTCCTGCCTGGCAGGCTTCCTCGCCGTCTCTGCCGCCCGCAGCCAGGGCGGCACCAATCCGCCGCCGGTCTCGTCGTCCATTCCACCGGTGGTCGTCACCGCCTCGCGCATGGCGCGCGCCGTGCAGGACGAACCCGGCGCGGTGCACGTCGTGGACCGTGCCCGCGACCCGGTTGCCGCCGCCGCCCGCACCACGCCGGACACGCTGCGCGGCCTGCCGTCGGTGATGCTGCAGAAGACGGCCTACGGCCAGGGATCGCCCTACCTGCGCGGCTTCACCGGTTTCCGCACGCTGGCGCTGATCGACGGCGTCCGGCTGAACAACTCTGTCTTCCGCGACGGGCCGAACCAGTACTGGAACACAATCGACCCGTTCGCCGTGGCGCGCGACGAGGTCGCCATGGGGCCGGGATCGGTGCTGTACGGCAGCGACGCCGTGGGTGGCACGCTGAACGCCATCCCGTTCGCGCCGCCCGCCTGGGAGGCGGGTGGCGTGTGGCATCCGGAGTTCTTCCTGCGCGGCGCCACGGCCGAACGCTCGTTCGTCGGCCGCGCGCAGGTCGCGGGCCGGCCGGACCCGCGCGTCGGCTTCACCGGCGGCTACACCTGGAAGCGCTTCGGCGATCTGATCGGCGGCCGGACCGTCGGCGAACAGGATCACACCGGCTACGACGAGCGCGACTTCGACGGCCGGCTGGACCTGTACTTCGATGCCGACACGACCATGACGCTCGCCCACCAGACCGTGGTTCAGGAAGATGCCTGGCGCACGCACCGCACGATCTACGGCATCCGTTGGGCCGGCCTGACCAACGGCACGGACCTCGTGCACACCTTCGACCAGCGCCGCGACCTGGACTACGCGCGCCTGCACGCCGCCAACCTGGACGGTCTCGTGAACGACCTGGTCCTGACCGTTTCGCGGCAGGTGCAGGAGGAGGACCAGTACGTCGTCAAGAGCAACCGGACGCGGGAACGGCAGGGCTTCGACGTCGAGACGTGGGGCGCCGCGCTGCAGCTCACATCGGAGACGGACGCCGGCGCCTGGGTCTGCGGCATCGAGCACTACCACGATGCGGTGGACTCCTACCTGCGCAAGTACAACGCCGACGGGTCGCTCAAGACCATCGAGATCCAGGGGCCGGTGGCCGACGATGCCGCGTACGACCAGACCGGCGTCTTCGTCCAGGACACGCTGCGCCTTCTTGACGGACGCCTCGATCTCATCCCCGGCGCACGCTACACGTACGCGCGCGTGGACGCCGGCCGCGTGAAGGACCCGCTGACCGGCCTGCCCATGTCCGTGAAGGACGAGTGGAACGCACTCACGGGATCGCTGCGGCTGCTATGCCCGCTCGTGCCCGACCGCACCTGGGTGGCGTATGCGGGCCTGTCGCAGGCCTTCCGCGCGCCGAATCTCTCCGACCTGACGCGGCTGGACACGGCCCGCAGCGGCGAACTGGAAACGCCCTCGCCGGGCCTGGACCCGGAGCGCTACCTGTGCGCCGAGGCCGGCATCAAGGCGGAAGACGGCCCCGTGAGCGGCCACGCGGCGCTCTTCTGGACGTGGATCGATGACATGATCGTGCGTGCGCCCACGGGCGCCATCGTCACCAACGGCGCGCAGAAGAGCCTGGAGGTGACCAAGCGCAACTCCGGCGGCGGCTACGTGGCGGGCGTGGAGACGCTCGTGCGCTGCGCGTTCGGCCCGCACTGGTCGGCCTGGGCGTCGGGCACGTGGATGAACGGACGCGTGAGCGCCTATCCGACCTCGACCGCGACTACCGACCGCGATTACGTGTCGCGCCTGATGCCGCCCACGATCGAGACCGGGCTGCGCCTCCAGAACGCCGGCGGCACGCTGTGGTGCGAGGCCGTGATGGACGCGGCGGCCAAGGCCGGCCGCCTGTCGGCCGAGGACCGGCGCGACAACCAGCGCATCCCGCCGGGCGGCACGCCCGGCTATTGCGTCTATCACCTGCGCACGGGCGCACGGATCACGGAGCAACTGGACGTCAGCGTCGCGCTGGAGAATCTTTTCAACGAGGACTACCGGATCCACGGTTCGGGCGTCAACGAACCGGGCCGCAACCTCGTGCTCGCCGCGCGCGCCCGTTTCTGACCGGCGACGACGCCGAAACACGAACGGCGGCGGGATCGCTCCCGCCGCCGTCTGCGTTGCGCGCTGTTGGCGCGCGTCACGGACCGCTCACTTCGCCGGCGCCGCCTCGGGCTTGCGGTCGCCGCCCTCGGGACGGGGACCGCGCGGGCCGCCCTCGGGACGGGGACCGCGCGGGCCGCGCAGCATGCCTTCGCGGCCCTTCTGCATCTCCTCCTTGGTGACGACGCCGTCCTTGTCGGCGTCCATCGCCTCGAAGCGCCGCTTGGACATTTCAGCCATGACCTTCTGGTACTCCTCCAGCGAGACCTTGCCGTCCTTGTTGGCGTCCATGTTCTCGAAGGACATGTCCTGCATGAAGCCCGGACGACGAGGCCCGTCGCCCGCCGGGGCGTCCGGCTTCGCGCCTTCGCCCTGCGCCCACGCCAGTCCGCCCATGCCCACGGCCAACGCCGCGGCCACCACGCCTGTCACGATGCTCTTCATGGTCTGTGCTCCTTTGTTGCCGCGGCCGGAAACACGGACCTTCGTGCTGGTGCCGTGGGCGCGGTGACTCTAATAACGCAGCGCGCAACGGTTTATTGTGGAGCATTGACCGGTCAAGCGGGCGCGACTTACTCGCTGTCGGCCTTCGGTTCCAGCGCGATCTTGCGCACGCGGAAGACGGACGCCGGAGCGACAATCGGGGGCGCATCCAGCCCTCCGCCTGCCGGGGGCGTCCACTCACTCGACAACCACCGCGGCGTGGATATGCAACTGGCTGACGGCGACCGTGAGCCGGCCTGCGCAGTACTTCCAAGAGTGTTCGGTCTTCTCGAAGGCGAGGCGTCATGTCCGGGCCGTCCGGCCGTGCGGCAGGGCCGTCGCCAGCCGCAACCGGTCACCGCATCTGTCCTCGTTCCGCTGCTGGCCGAGCAGTTCGTCGCGCAGGAACTCATGGTCACCCAACGGCGCGAACTCCACTACTGGTCTCGGGAGGCGCGCGGCAGTCAGGCCGAGGTGGACTACCTTGTGGTGCGGAATGGCCGTATCCATCCCGTGGAAGTCAAGGCGGGCGCGGGCGGCCAACTCCGCAGTCTCCATCTGGCGTTGCATACCTATCCGACGTGCGGCGACGGTCTCGTCCTGTACGGCGGATCGTACGGTTGCCGGCCCGACGCGCGCCTGCGCTTCATTCCCCTGTACTATGCCGGTTCCGAAAGCCTCGCCGACGCGTGACCGCGCCCGATCGGTCGCATGACCGAGGTGCAGAACGAGGCCGTCAAGGCCAATGCCGCGGGCGCCGCCATCCGAGAAAGGTCGTCACGGCGAATCGATTTCTCGATGACGCGCCAACACGCGCGCGGTCGTGATCTTGGAGAGTTTCAGTTTGCGCGCCAGGGCATCGAAGCCGGCAATGGCGGCGCGCACTTCTTCGACGATCTCTCCGGCCTCCTGCGGCTTCAGGTCCGCCTGGTCAGCCAGCTTCAGGAGGTCTTGCCGGCGGGGGTTCTGGCCTTCGCCGGCTACCGAGAGTGTCTGCCAGCCGTTTGGCCCGGTGTGGAATGTGAAGTCGAAAAGTGGGGCGAGGCGCCAGATGCCCTTGCCGTCCATCAGAAACGCGAAGTTCTTCAGATGGTCGTCGCGGTTGCAGGCCAGAACGTTCAGGCAGGCCCGGCGGAAAAGCTCGCGCACTTGCGCGTGATCGCGGGTCAGGGATTGAGTCAGACGAAAGAGCGTGTCGTATTCTTCCCCCGCCGTGCGGTAATCGGCATGCAGCAGGCCTGCGGCGGAGTGCAGGTGCAGGCGCCGGCATTCCGCCTGCCGGTCGAAGCGGCGAACGCCAAAGAACCGTCCGGCCGCGGTCTCGATCAGGCGGTGTTCGGGCATTTCGGCGCCGGCGGCGGCGGCCAGTTCGGCATAGGCAAACTCCAGCGGACCGGCGTCCGGCCCGTCCGCCTTTGTGTTGAACTTCACGATCCAGTGCGCGTATCCCGGCGGCAGATCGCCGTCGCCGGGAAGGACCGGTCCCTGCGCTGCTCCTCCTTCCGGCAGCCCCACAAGCACTTTCGGGCGCGCGCCGCCGGACGTGCCGGCCAAGCGGCGCAATTCGGGGAGCGCATCCTCGATCCGGTCGTTGTCGAAATCCCACGCTTCCTCCGCCAGCACGGCCAGGTCCGTTGTTGCGACCGCCGTCGACTCGATCTCCTCGGGCGGGTGGAAGGTGAGCGCGCCCATGCTCCGCTCGCCAACGCAAGCCAGACGCTCCAGAACCTCGGGTGGGCGGCCCAGGGTCCGCTGGAAATGCCGGTCCACGATGCGCCGGCCCCAACTGTCGGGCATGGCATCTTCGAAGACGCCGAAGAGATCCATGCGTCCGGCGCCGTCGTAGGCCTGCACGCCCGGCCGCACGGGAAGACGCAACGGGGAGATGGCCAGGCCGGCGGTCAGGAACGACTCGTCGTACTGAAAGGCGACGTCGCGTCCAACCCGTGCCAGACGGCCAACCGCGTGCTGACGGTCCGGAACGAAACGCAGGCGCACGTTCAAGGCGCTCAGGCTCATTTCCCCTCTTGTTCCGATCGGCGGATACGCACCCGTTGTCGCGGCTTCGGCAGAGGCGGCAAATCGGCGAGATCGCGCGGCAGCGACGCCTGGCGCAGGAATTCCCGGATATGGGCATGGAAACCATCCAACGCGCCCAGCGCCTGCAGCACGCGCATCAACGCGTCGATGCCGCCGGCGCCCTCCCGTTCCAGTCGCGAGAGCGTCGTCACCGGCACGCCGGACCTGGACGACAGCATCGGCTGCGTCCACTCCAGACGCTGCCGGGCCAAGCGCAGCCACTGACCCAGCATCCGCCGCGCTTCCGTGGGGCGCACAACCTGCAATGTGCCTTCCAAGGCATTCATGAAGACAGGATGGTATTACAATAGGCGGTATTACACAAGCATATTATTGTCTTGATGCAATATGCGGTAATTACAACAAGAACATGTAGCCACTCTCGCTCCGTCAGGCACATGCGTGACGACACACGTTGCCGACGACACACGTTGCCCGTCCCTGTTGGTCGGTTCGCGTCGGGCGAGGACTATGCTGGAAACTGGGGCAGGAGAAGGTTGGCGCTCAAGTTCTCTACAGGAGTTGTGACAGGAACGTGAGGGCGGGAACGCGACAGGGGGTGGTGCGGGAGAAGAGGTCGACGTCCGCGTAGGGCAGGTCGAAGGCGACCTGGAAGGCGTGCCGGGCACCGGTCATGCGCTGGAAATACTCCAGGTTGGGGTTGAGGTCGCGTTTGCCGGCGGACTTCACCTCCGCGAGAAACCAAGGCTTCCCGGCGCGTGTGACCAGGAAATCCACCTCCCGCTTGGTCTTGTCGCGCAGGTGGAAGAGGTCGTAGTCCCCGAGGCCAAGGTCCGTCCAGCCATGGACGGCCTTGAGCAAATGCGAAGCGACGAGGTTCTCGCGGCGCGCGCCCGCGTCCGCCACCAAGCTCCAGTCCCAGAGAAACACCTTCGGCTGCTTGCGGAGGGACTTGGGCACATTGCGGAACCAGGGACGTACGCGGTAGCAGTAGAAGAGGCTTTCCAGCGTGGCGATCCATCGGCGCACGGTGTCCACCGCGATGTTGGCGTCCGCCGCGAGGGACGAGTAGTTGGCGAGCTGTCCCACCTGCCGGGCGAGCAACTCGGCGAGCACCTCCACTTGACCGACCTCGTGGGTGTGCGTCAGGTCGCGCAGGTCCTCGCGGAACAACTGCTCTGCCCGCAGCCGCCGCCAGCGGTTGTAGAAGCGCGGCGAGTCCCGCGTAAACGGTTCCGGGAAGCCGCCCATGGCGAGCAGTTGTTCGAGCGCCTCGGGGCGGGTTTCGAGCGGGGGCCGGACCTCCGCGGCGGGTACATCGGATCGTCCCAGTTCCGCGACGGACAGCGGGTGCATGCGGTAGAGGAAATAGCGCCCCATCAGACTGTCCCCGCCACGACGGAAGAAGCCGAGCCGCGCACTGCCGGTGACGAGAATGCGCGCCTGATCTCCATACACGTCAAAAAAGCCCTTGAGGAGCCCCTTCCACTTGGCATACTTGTGAAGCTCGTCGAAGATAACCGTGGGGCGGACCGCCGTGACCGTGGCGAGATCCAGCAGTCGGGCCACGGCATCGGCGCCCTTGGTGAGCGCCATCCGGTCGGACTGCCGATCCCAGGTCATGTAACGATGATCGCCGGCAGCCGCGCGCGCCGTCGTGGTCTTACCCACCTGCCGGGGTCCGGTCAGCATGACCATCTGCCGATCCTCGGCCAAGTGCGTTCGCAGCATGCCATCATAGAGCCTTCGCATGTCGGGAAGCATGGCAGACATCGCTCCAGCAGGCAAGTCCAATTACGCATACGTCGTATAATGGTCTGGCCCTTTGTACGATGTCTCGGCTTTCGGTACGCACTGGCGCCGGCCTACGGCAAGTCGCTTCCGGTGAACCTACCTGACTCGGCCGCGCTTCCCACGACGCGCGCAACGCTGCCCGCCGCGGCCCGGTTACTCCCAGCGACTCTTCCCCCCGTCTTTCCCGCTGTCTGAGGCCGCGCCGACACCTGTTCATGCCATCCGTCCGGCTGGCAGCGAGGCGAAAACACCCTTCCGACCGCCTCCGCCCATTTCCATCCGCGGCGGCATCATGCCATCACCACTGTTCTACTACTATCCCCTTCCGCCCTTTCCGCCTTCCTCTTCCGGCTCTACACAAACTCGACGCTTCCGCCGTACGCCAGGAGTTGCCGGTCATGCGTGAGCAAGCGGAGCGGCTCGTGCAGCGCCTGTGCGACCAGCATGCGGTCGAACGGATCGGCATGGTATCCGGGCAGTCTCCCCGTGGCGGCCGCGTGGGCCGCCGTGACCGGCAGCTCGATGTAGCCCGATTCCCGGAACAGGCTTTCCGCCTCGGCCCCCGATACCGGCATATCGCTTCGCGCCAGCCGGTGCTTGATGGCGATCTCCCAGACCGATGCCGCACTGAAGAAGATGGTGGCATCGGGGTCGAGGATCAGGCTTCGCGCACGCTCGGTCAGCCGGGGGCTGTCCGTCAGAGCCCACAGCGCGACCTGGGTGTCGAGCAGGAGCTTCACGGGCGCACCCCTCCTGCAAACAGCGCGGCGATGGTCGGATTCGCGCCGTCAATGTCATCCGGAATCTCGAACCGTCCCTTGGCCAGCCCGATCCTCCGCGATGTCTCCATCGCGTTGGCGGGGGTCACCAACACCACAGGCTTGCCACGGCGGGCGATGACGACACGGTCTTCCTTGCCTGACAGGAGATCCTCCACAATCCGCGACAAATGGGTCTTGGCAGCGAATAGACTGACGGTGTGCATCGAAACCTCCACGAACGAACCAAACTAGTTTAGCCTGAATCGGCCAACGGAGTCAACACGGGAACACAGCACATATCGCCTGCTCTCCCGCCAAGCCCGCGGCAGACTCTCGGCCGCGCTTCCCACGACACGCGCAACGCTGCCCGCTGCCGCCCGGTTACTGCCAGCGGCGCTTCCCCCGTCTTTCCCGCCGCGCATTTGACGCCGCGCCGACACCTGTTCATGCCAGCAGTCCGGCTCGCAGCGAGGCGAAAACGCCCAACGACCCTCCCCGCCCGTTTCCATCACGCCGGAACCCTGCCTTCACCGTTGTTTCTCCATCCCCTTCCGCCTTCTCGCCCATCTGGTGAACGAGTCGCGTCCACCGTGCTGACTTGGGTAGGATTCCCACACGTTCCCGTCCCATGCAAGTGGCCTATCCCTTCTCCGCGATCGTGCTCCCAAAATCAGGAAGGCGCAAAGTGTCTACGCGTCTTGCTCCGGCCGCAAGCAAGACGGCGTTGGAAGGGTGATCGAAGGTGTACAGGGGTTTGCCGGCGGCGAGGATGTCGCGGCAGAGGGCCTC
>Ga0233425_10003382_pt1 | contig 29062 bp, 31 predicted proteins | sample Watercolumn_Towu_2_FD_181712 | JGI IMG/M metagenome (GOLD analysis project Ga0233425, IMG submission 181712) | Freshwater microbial communities from Lake Towuti, South Sulawesi, Indonesia - Watercolumn_Towuti2014_140_MG | ecosystem: Environmental > Aquatic > Freshwater > Lake | place...
AAGACATGCTGTTTGAAGAATTTGTAAGTGCCCGAAAGCGTGTTGCGGCTATACAAGGCGATGGGCTTCGTCGTCCATTCGCCGGTCAGACCAAGTTCGCCCCAGGTGCGAATGCTTTTTCCTCCGCCGCCTTTCGGATTGGCCGCGAAAACCCGCTCTATTTGCTCCATACTGACGCATTGGAGCGGATTGTCCTTATGGACATAAATCGCGAGAGCGTCGATCGCGACGAGAACCGCCGTCGGCTTATAACCGAATTTCGCTTCGAAGGCGCCGATCTCGTCCGAAGTCATCGGTCGTGACATCGGACCAAGCTGCGCTTCTTCGGAGAGTAGCGCTGGCGGCGCGGTATTCGACCCTTTGCCTTCGATGTCGATCTTCACATTTGGATAGAATGCCTGAAAGCCCTCGGCCCAGAGCTCCATCTCGTGAAGCATGGTGTCGGAGCCGACAGATTTGAGTTTTCCAGAAAGACCGCTGACGGCTTTGTAGGCAGAGAGCTCCAAATCAAGCGCGGCCGCGCCGAGGGTCAAAGCCACGAAAGCGGCGACGGCGGCGAAAAAGGCGCGCAGTTTCATCGGCATTTCTCGTTATTGAATCAGCATGGCCGAACCGAACCACCCCGTCGCGGCAAGTGCGCGATCGACGTGGAACGGTCTGGGGAGCGCCCTCTGGAGCAGGTGTTCTGTGAGACGTTCTTACTTTCGCCGCAATTTCGCTCGGCAAAATGACGGGCGCATGACGCTTGCGTGACGCCGATGCGGCAGTGCACGCGGGCGTCCAATGGCGCAAAAAAGGGAGGCGATGGATCGCCTCCCGGTTGCACGCTTCGGCTGCCGAGCCGTCGGCGTTTGTCAGTAGCTGTAGTACATATCGAATTCGACCGGATGCGGCGTCATCTCGAAGCGATAGACGTCCTGATATTTGAGGTCGATGTACGAGTTGATGAAGTCCTCGCTGAACACGCCGCCGGCCAGAAGGAAGGCGTGATCGGCCGTGAGGTTGTCGAGCGCCTCGCGCAATGAGCCGCAAACGGTTGGAATCGCCTTCAACTCCTCGGGCGGCAGGTCGTAAAGGTCCTTGTCCGCCGGCGCGCCCGGATCAATCTTGTTGGCGATGCCGTCGAGGCCCGCCATGAGCATGGCGGCGAAGGCGAGATAGGGGTTCGCCGTCGGATCCGGGAAGCGCACTTCGATGCGCTTCGCCTTGGGGTTCGTCGAGAAAGGAATGCGGCAGGAGGCCGAACGGTTGCGCGACGAATAAGCGAGCAGCACCGGCGCCTCGAAGCCCGGAACCAGACGCTTATAGGAGTTGGTCGACGGATTGGTGAAGGCGTTCAGCGACTTAGCGTGCTTGATGATGCCGCCGATGTACCACAGGCACTCCTGGGAGAGGCCGGCGTATTTGTCGCCCGCGAAGACCGGCTTGCCGTCCTTCCAGATCGACTGATGCACATGCATGCCGGAGCCGTTGTCGCCGTAAACCGGCTTCGGCATGAAGGTCGCCGATTTGCCGTAGGAATGCGCGACCTGATGGATGCAATATTTATAGACCTGCAGATGGTCGGCGATGGTCACGAGCGTTTCGAACTTCAAACCAAGTTCGTGCTGCGCCGAAGCCACTTCATGGTGATGCTTTTCGACCTTAGCCCCCATGCTGGTCATTGCGGCGAGCATTTCGCTGCGCATGTCCTGCGCTGAGTCGACCGGGGGCACGGGGAAATAGCCGCCCTTGGTGCGCACGCGGTGGCCGAGGTTGCCGCCCTCATAGGCCGTGGCGGTGTTTGACGGCAATTCGATCGAGTCGAGCGTGAAGCCCGTGTCATAGGGCTCCGCCGAAAAACGCACGTCGTCGAAGACGAAGAACTCGGCCTCGGGGCCGAAATAGGCCGTATCGCCAACGCCGGCGGACTTCAAATGCGCGAGCGCCTTTTTGGCGATGCCGCGCGGGTCGCGGTTATAAGGCTGGCCGGTCGTCGGTTCGACAACGTCGCAGATGATGCTGAGCGTCGAGGCGGCAAAGAAAGGATCGGTGACGGCGGTTGCGAGATCGGGCACGAGCTGCATGTCGGACTCGTTGATCGCCTTCCAGCCCGCGATCGAAGAACCGTCGAACATGACGCCGTCCGTCAACGCGTCTTCATCGACGATTGACACGTCGAACGTCACATGCTGCCACTTGCCGCGCGGGTCGGTGAATCGGAAATCGACGTATTTAACGTCATTATCCTTGATCTGTTTAAGTACGTCCTTGGCCGTCGTCATTTGGGTCGATGCCTCTCTTTGCTGATCTTGCTGTTTAGCCGTTTCCGTACTGGGCGCGGCAGAGCGTTTGAAGATGTTGGCGAGAAAGCTCATTGGGCGGGGGCTCAGTGCTAGATGGCGTCAGCGCCGGTCTCGCCGGTGCGTATGCGGATCGCGCCTTCGACGTTGGAAACAAAAATCTTGCCATCGCCGATGCGGCCAGTTTGCGCCGCTGCGCGTATGGCCTCGACGGCGCGCTCGACGGCGTCGTCCGCAAGAACGATCTCGATTTTAACTTTCGGCAGGAAATCAACGACATATTCGGCGCCGCGATAGAGCTCCGTGTGCCCTTTCTGACGGCCGAATCCCTTGGCTTCGGTGACCGTGATGCCCTGGAGCCCAGCCGCCTGCAGCGCTTCCTTCACTTCATCGAGCTTGAACGGCTTGATGATCGCCTCGACCTTTTTCATCAAATCCCCCGCGCGCTCAGCTTAAGCCCCGGCCCGCTAGCGACTTTGGCTCGGCTGAAGAGCCGCCGAGCTTCTAACATTGCCGCGTTTGTCGCGCCATGGCCAAAGTTCCGGCGCCACGATCGATTTGGCGCCTACGAGATATGCTGTATGCGCTTTTCTTGAGCGATAAGCACAATAGTTAGGCGTTTCCTCGATCGTCGACGATCGCGGGCAAATCTTCCCGTGCACCCCATTCCGACCAGGAGCCGTCATAGACAGTCGCCGGCGAACGACCTGTCGCCGCAAGCGCGAGACTGATGATGCAAGCCGTGAGCCCCGAGCCGCAGGTCGCGATGACCGGCGCGTCGGGATTGACGCCTGCCGAGGAAAACGCCGCTTCGAGCCCGGCCTTCCCCTTCATTCTCCCACCTTCGAGGACATCGCCAAACGGAAGGTTTAGCGCGGCGGGCATGTGGCCGGAGCGCAGGCCGGGGCGCGGCTCGGGCGCCCAACCATGGAAACGCTCGGCGCCGCGCGCATCGACCACTTGGGGGCCGCCGAGATCGAGCGCGCGCCGCACGGCATCAGCGTCGGCGATCAGGCTCGCGTCGCAACGAGGGGTAAAATTTGCGGGCGCTCTCTCGCATGCCTCGCCCTGCTCGAGCGGCCGGCCTTCAGCTTTCCAAACGGGAAGGCCGCCAGCAAGAATCGACGTTTTTTCAGCGCCGAACACGGTGAGCGTCCACCAGAGACGCGGCGCGGAGAAAATTCCGACGCTGTCATAGACGACAGCCCGCATCCCGTCTCCAAATCCGAGCCGGCGCATCTCCGCGGCGAAGACTGCAGGCTTCGGCAACATATGCGGCAGGTCAGTGGAATGATCGGCGACGGCGTCAATATCGAAGAACTGCGCGCCGGGGATGTGTCCCGCGAGAAACTCAGCGCGCGCGTCGCGGCCGGCGGCTGGCATGTGCCACGACGCGTCGAAGACGACGAGGTCAGCGTCGGACAGACGTTCCGCAAGCCAATCAGTGGAGACGAAAAGGGAGGCGGGGTCGATTTTGCGCGTCATGGCTCCGCTCGCTGCGCCCGACGCAGCTTGCATCCGGCCGGCCGGCGTTCACAATACGCCGATTCGATTCTCACGCCATCGGCGCACGACCGACATGCTCGACATTCCAGGCAAAACCTGCGGCTCCTGCTACTTCTGCTGCAAGGTTCTTGAAATCGACGAATTCAAGAAGCCGGCTGGCGAGCTTTGCAAGCATTGCGCGCTGACCGGCGGCTGCGGCGTTTATGAAACGCGCCCGCAAGTGTGCCGCGACTACTATTGCCGATGGAAGGAGGAGCGCAGCTTCTCCACGCAACTTCGACCAGACAAGGTCGGCACGCTGCTTATGGATGACCCGGACAGCGACGAATACCACGCGGTCTGCGACCCGGAAAAGCCGTTTTCCTGGCGCAATCCTCTCGTATTTAAGCATCTTGTCGCCGAGGCCAAGGCGGGACGGCTCGTGGTCGCAAAAGCGGGATTGCGGGCATGGCGCATTTTCGAGGACGGACATTGGCAAGAATGGGCCTGAGCCTCAGCGCCGCCGGGTGCGCCAAGAACTGCGCCGAATTCTCGACCGAGAAACGGCCGGCGCCGAGCGACGCGCCTCGCCCATGAGAACGGCGAACTGCCTTTTAGAACGTTCTACGCGCCGCGGCTGCGTCGCCGTGGCGATCTCGCTTGCGCTCTGCGCGCCCACAGTGGCGGAGACTCTCAAGGCGCATTACGCGTTAAGCCTCATGGGATTTTCGATCGGCAGCGCGTTCGCTTCGGGCGTGGTCGACCCGCAGAATTACCGCGTCGAAATCTCCATGCGAACGACGGGCCTCGCCAATCTGGTCAATAACACCAGAGGCGCCGCCAGCGCGAGCGGCGGACTCACCGTCGCCGGGCCTTCGCCGGCAAGTTACGCCAACACGACATCGAACAGCGACGAGACGCGCACGGTTCGCATGTCGCTCGCCGGCAATACGGTGCGTACCGTCGAAGTGAAGCCAGCGCCCTGGGACGCCGAAGCGCGCATACCAGTGACGGAAAGCGCCAAGCGCCACATCGTTGATCCGGTGAGCGCGCTGATCATGCGCGTCCCGCCGGGAGAGGAGCTTACAGGTCCCTCGGCGTGCAACCGAACCATTTCAGTTTTTGACGGCGTGACGCGTTTCGACGTGGAGCTCGCTTACGCCGGCGATCATACGGCGCAAACGAGAGGCTACGCCGGCCCCGTCACCGTATGTTCGGCGCGCTATATGCCGATTGCGGGACATCGCCCCGACAGTTCAGCCACCCGCTATATGGCGCACAACCACGACATCAGCGTCTGGCTCGCGCCGCTTCCCGACGCGCGTGTCGTCGTGCCGATCCACATCGCGATCGGCACTGCCGCCGGCAAGCTCGTCATCGACGCCGCGGAATTCGAAATCGAGCAGCGCCGTGCCGATTCCAGGCGCTGATCGTCCGCGGTATCAGTCGATGCGGATCTCCTTGGTTTTCTTCCGGTTCATGCGATCCGATTCATATTCGAGATACCTGACTTCCAGAGGCTCGGCGCCCTTGTCCGGGCGCAGGCAGAACGAGGGGCGGGGCGAAAAACCTCCCTCCGGGGCCTGGAAGCAATCCGAGAAGCGCACTTCACACTGAAACATTGTTTCGCTTTTCGGCGCCGCCCGCGCGACGACCGCGCGCGCTTTCTCGATCGCCTGCTTGCATGTGTCTGTGTTGAAGCCAAACGCCTCACAGTCGCTTTGCGTCGCCATATATTTGCCGTCGCCCGCACAGACGGGCGAGCGCCTGAAGGCGTAAAAGGCTGAAAATCCTGCGGCCACGACGGCGACGGCGATGATGACAAACTTGAACATCGGACTTCACGCTTGGAAAGATGGCCAGTTGCCGCGCTCCGATAGATAGTCGTCGGCGCGTGGCGGCGGCAAGCGCAAACTGAGCTTTTGTTTGAGCTTTGATGCGGCGATGCAGCGCAGCAGCGGCCATATCAGTCGCTTGACAGCGCTCGGCGTCTGCAATACTTCGAAATCACCGCATTTCGGAACCCGCGGCCGAGAGCTGCGAGCATTATGGCTCTCCGGGCGCGGGTAGGGCCGAATATGCGATGCAGACGCGTTCCCGCCTAGGTGAGGTCGATGTTGAACTAAGACCGAGGCGAGCCGGCGTCAGCCATGCTATCCACTTGACCAATTCGACAACGAACGCAACGCCGCATTCGCGGATTGCAGCGTGAATCTCGGCTTGTGGCGAAACCGGTAGTGTGTGACGGAAGGAGGAAACTATGGGCGCTATTCTTGAACTGACGAGCTATGCGGCGACCCCGGTCGGCATGATTGCGATCATCGTCATCGGCGCGGCCGCTTACTTCGCCGCCCGCTGGGTGTTCAGCGACTAAGACAAGCTTTTACGAAGCATCTAAGCAAAGCGCGCTGGCTCGGCCAGCGCGCTTTTTTTGTCGCCTGTCCGGTCTGCCAGGCGGCGCGTGAAGGGACTTGCATCCGCCGGAGCCTGCGGTATTGTGATTTGCCACCTCTAACGGGCAGGTGGCGCCGACCCTCTGGGCCAGAATTTTAGCTGTGTCCAAGATCCTTGCGGGCAAATTGAACCAATACGCTGCGGTCGGCGCGGCGGCGGAGGCTTAATGGCTCCTACCTCTTCGATCAGGGCCGCGAATGACCAGAAGGACGGTTCACGCGCGGCCCGGCCCGACGGCGGCGACGGCGCGCAGTCGGCGGAGGCGGAGCGCATCGATGTCGCCATAGCGGACAAGAGCCCGCTGATCCTTGCAGGTCTCGACAAGCTGCTATCGGACGACCGCCGCTTCAACCTCGTGGCGAAGCTGACGGACGGCGAAGAGTTTCTCGAAGCGGCGCGCCAGCAAAAATTCACCATCGCCGTCATCGGCTGGCAATTGCCGACGCTGCACGCCCGCGACGTCTTGCGCGCTTTGTCGCGCCAAGTCGCTGCGCCCAAGATCGTCGTCTACAGCGGCACCAATGATCCTGCAGCCCCTGCAGAGACTTTGCAGCTCGGCGGCGCCGGCTTCGTCTCGAAGCGCGCCCCGCCTGAGCGGCTTCTGGATGTGCTCGCCGCGGTCGCAGCCGGCGACATGGTGTTTCCCTTCGTCGACATCCGCAAGATGCGCAGCGACCCGCTGGAAAATCTGACCTTGCGGGAGCGGAGCCTGTTGTCGGCGCTCGGCTCAGGCCACACCAACAGTCAGCTCGCCAAGGATTTCGGCGTCTCGATCAACACGATCAAATTCCATTTGCGCAATCTTTTCGAAAAGCTCGAAGTCCGCAATCGCGCGCAGGCGATCGCGCTCTTCCTGGAAATGAAGCACGGCGCTTATCCGGGCGGCGGAGGCGGGCGCAGCATGGAGCCGGCGGGCTCGTCGCGCGGACGCCGCAGCCGCTCCGACTAGACTAGCGCATCTGGACGCGCGCTCCGTCGCGAGATGGTTCGATCATGGCGCCGGAAACAGCGCGTCGCTTTTTTTGGCGAGCCGATAGGCGACGAGTCCCGTCCATTCATGCGCGGCGAATTCCACGAGGGCGAGCGCCTTCGTCGGAAAACGCGGGAATTCGAGCCCGGAGTCGCCGCTCGTGCGGTAGTCGACGGGATAGGGGATCACGTCGAACCCCGCCTGCCGGAACACGCCGACGGCGCGGGGCATGTGAATCGCCGAGGTGACAAGCAGCCAGCGCTCGTCAGGCTTCGGGTGAAGCAGTTCGCGCGTGAACACTGCGTTCTCGTAAGTGTTGCGCGAACGGCGTTCGTATAGGACGTCGTTTTGATCGAGTCCGACCTCGCGCCAGAAGCGCTGCACAGCGTCGGCTTCGGAATAGGGCGAGCCGCGCAGCGCCGCGGAACCGCCGGTAAAGACGATGCGCGCGCTCGGATATTTGCGTTTGAGCGCAATCGGCGCGGTGAGGCGCTCGGCGGCGTCGACCAGCGTCGGCCGGTCGCGATCGGCGCTGAGCCGCTCGTCGATGGTCCCGCCGAGAACGATGATGCCGTCGGGCGGCGGCATATCGTTAGGCGGAGCTGGAAAGCGCGCCTCGAGCGGCGTCGCCAGAAACCCGCCGAGCGGTCCGAACGCCATCAGCAGCAAGGCGAGCGCGCTTACGGTCGAGAGCGCACGCCCCAATCTATTCCAGCGCGAGAACAATAGCATTGCGCCAACAACGGCGACGAAGATGAAGAGGTGGACCGGCGCAAAGAAGAACTCGAAGATTTTTGAAACGGTGAAGAACATCGGTCCACGCGAGTCCTTTGCGCGTCATTGGCGCGCGATCAGCTGAGCGATGATTTTGCAGACGCCTTCGCTTCGCGCGTCATCGGCGCCTTTGCGAAGGCGGGCTACATATTTGGATAGTTCGGTCCGCCGCCGCCTTCTGGCGGAACCCAAGTGATGTTTTGCGCCGGGTCCTTGATGTCGCACGTCTTGCAGTGAACGCAATTCTGCGCGTTGATTACGAAGCGCGGATCGCGCCGCGTCTCCTCATCGGCATAGACCACCTCATAGACGCCCGCCGGGCAATAAAGCCGCGCCGGCTCGCCGTAGACCGGGAGATTGCGCTGGATAGGAATTGCCGGATCGGCGAGTTTCAGGTGACAGGGCTGATCCTCCTCGTGATTGGTGTTTGAGACGAACACCGACGAGAGCTTGTCGAAGACGAGCTTGCTTGCGCGTTTTGGGTAGACGATCGGCGCGACTTCCGAGAGCGGCTTTAGCGTCTCGTAGTCAGCCTTGCCGTGCTTGAGCGTGCCGAAGAAGGAAAAGCCGAACAGCTCATTCGTCCACATGTCAAGGCCGAAGAGCGGCGCGCCGACATAAGTGCCGTATTTCGACCAGAGCGGCTTGACGTTGCGCACGGGCTTCAGATCGCGACCGATGTCGGAGGATCGCCAAGCCGCGTCGTAGGAGCCGACCTCGTCATGCGCGCGACCTTCGCTGATCGCCGCCGCGATATGTTCGGCGCAGAGAATCCCGGAAAGCATCGCGTTGTGCGAGCCTTTGATGCGCGGGACGTTCATGAAGCCCGCGGCGCAGCCGGTGAGCGCGCCCCCGGGCATGACGAGCTTCGGCACGCTCTGCCACCCGCCCTCGGTGAGGGCGCGCGCGCCATAGGAAAGACGTTCGCCGCCTTCGAGCGTGGGGGCGATCAGCGGATGGGTCTTGAAGCGTTGAAACTCGTCAAAGGGCGAGAGCGTCGGATTTGAATAGTTGAGATGCACGACGAAACCGATCGACACGAGATCGTCGTCGAAATGGTAGAGAAACGAGCCGCCCCCGGCGTCGGCCGCGAGCGGCCATCCAAAGGAATGCTGAACAAGCCCGTCCTTGTGCTTCTCCTTCGGAATGCGCCAAAGCTCCTTGAAGCCGATGCCGAATTTCTGCGGCTCGCTGTTTGCGCAAAGGTCGTATTTCGCGAGCAGCTGCTTGGTGAGCGAGCCGCGCGCGCCTTCGGCGAAGATCGTATATTTGCCCTTAAGCTCCATCCCGCGGGTGAAGCTGTCTTTCGGCTTGCCGTCGCGCCCGACGCCCATGTCCCCCGTCGCGACGCCGACGACTTCGCCCTTGTCGCCATAAAGAACTTCGGCGCCGGCGAAGCCGGGATAGATCTCGACGCCGAGGTTTTCAGCTTCCGACGCGAGAAAACGAACGACATTGCCAAGCGAGCCGATAAAATTGCCGTGGTTGTTCATCAGCCGCGGCATCAGCATATTGGGAATGCGAAGGCCGCCCTTTTCCATGAGCAGCAGGAAATGGTCTTCATGCACCTGAGTTTTCAGCGGAGCGTCGTCGCGCGTGCGCCATCCGGGCAAAAGACGGTCGAGGCCGATCGGATCAATCACCGCGCCGGACAGAATATGCGCGCCAGGCTCGGAGCCTTTTTCAATGACGACGACTGAGAGCTCCGGCGCAACTTCCTTCAGGCGAATCGCCGCGGCGAGGCCGGCCGGCCCTGCGCCGACCACGACCACGTCATATTCCATAGATTCGCGCGGCGGCAGCTCCGTATCTTCAGCCATTTTCAATCCCTTTTGCCTTTCTTGGAGGCATTCTAGCCTTTTTGCAATCGCGGCGGCAAAAGGAGTTTCGCGCTTGGGGAGGCCTTCGATCGAGTCGCTCGCGGCAGGGTTTCATGGCGCGGCGGGAGAGGTGCATAATCAGACCATGCTCGATCCGCTCTACGCTCCCGCCGCATGAAGCGTCTCGCGTTTTTCATCGCGCTGGCGCTCCTGGCTGTCGTCGTTTGGGGCGTCAGCTATCGTCCGGCGAATCCCAACGATGTATTCCTGGGATACGTGGAAGGAGACATCCTTTACATCGGCCCCTACGAAAGCGAGAGAGTTGCGACTATCGCGGTCGCCGCCGGCTCCGAGGTCAAGAAGGGCGATCCGCTTTTCACGATGTCGACGACGCTTCTGGATCGAGCGCGCGACGAGGCGACGGCGCGCATCGCCCAACTTGAGGCGCAAGTCGAAAACCTGCAGGCGGCGATGAATCGGCCGGAGCAGATCGCCGTGTTGCAAGCCGCGCTGGAGCGCGCCGAGGCGGCGTTGCAATTGTCCCGCGCGGATTACGAGCGTCAGCGCAAGCTTTACGCGGAAGGCCATGTCGCAAAGGCGGCGCTCGATCGCGCCGAGATGGCCCGAGCGCGCGACGAGGCGAGCGTCAAGGAAGCGCGCCGGCAGGTGGAGGCGTCGCGCATGGCGAGCCGCTCGCAGGAGATCGAGGCCGCGGAAGCCACTCTACGACAGGCGCGCGCGCAACTCGATGCGCTGAACATCCGCATCAAGCGTCAAAGCGTCGTGTCGCCGGCCGACGGCGCCGTGCAGGACGTGTTTTTTCGGCCCGGCGAAATCGTCAACGCCGGCCAGCCGGTCATAGCGCTGCTGCCGCCCGAGAATCGCAAGGTGCGCTTCTACGTCTCCGAACCGGGGCTGCCGAAAATTTCGCTTGGCGAGCGGATGCGAGTCACATGCGATGGCTGCGCCGGCGATCTTTACGGACGCATCAGCTATATCGCCGGCCGGCAGGAATACACCCCACCCGTCATCTTCAGCGACAAGGAGCGCGCAAAACTCGTCTTCAAGGTCGAAGCGCATCTGGAAGGCGCGGCGCTTGCGCTGCCCCTCGGCATGCCGGTCGCCGTGACGCCGGCGCCGGAAACGACAGAATCGGCGCAATGAGCGTCGAGAGCGACATCGCGATCGACGTGCGCGGGTTGACCAAATCCTTCGGCGCAAAAAAGGTCGTCGACAATTTCACGCTGCAGGTGGCGCGCGGCAACATCCATGGCTTTCTCGGCCCGAACGGCAGCGGCAAGACGACGACGATCCGCATGCTCTGCGGCCTGCTGACGCCCGACTCGGGCGAGGGAAGATGTCTTGGCTACGACATCCGCCGTCAGCAGGAAGAGATCAAGCGCTACGTCGGATATATGACGCAGGGCTTTTCGCTCTATCGCGACCTCACCATTCGGGAAAATCTGGAATTCGTCGCGCGCGTTTACGGTCTCGAAGCGCCGGAGAACGCGGCCCAGGGCGCGCTCGAGCGATTGGGCCTCGTCGCGCGCGCCGATCAACTCGCCGGCGAACTTTCCGGCGGCTGGAAGCAGCGGCTTTCGCTTGGCGCATGCATTCTGCCTGGGCCCTCGCTGCTCCTCCTCGACGAGCCCACTGCAGGCGTCGATCCCAAGGCGCGCCGCGATTTCTGGGACGAGATCCATCATCTCGCGACGCAAGGCTTAACGGTGCTGGTTTCGACGCATTACATGGACGAAGCCGAGCGCTGTCATCAGATCGCCTATATCGCCAATGGACGATTACTCGCTTCGGGGACGATTCCGGAGATCATCGGCGGGGCGCATCTCTCGACGTGGGTCGTGACGGGCGAGGGTCTCGATCCGCTCAGCAGCGAACTGAAACATCAGCCCGGCGTGGATATGGTTGCGCGCTTCGGCGCGGCGCTTCACGTCGGCGGGCGCGACGAAGCGGCGATGGAGCGGGTCGCGCGCCGCTACAGCGCTGAAGGCGTTCATCGATGGAAGCGCGACGAGCCTACGCTCGAAGACGTGTTCATCGATCTGATGACTCGTGCGGGGGCCGACCAATGAGCGCGCCGCCGAGCGTCGCCGCCCGGCCGGCGCGGCGCGGCGCGCTTGCGCAGTCCTGGCAGCGTGTCGTCGCCATGTTCATCAAGGAATTCATCCAGCTTCGTCGCGATCGGCCGACATTCGCGATGATCATCGGCATTCCGCTCATTCAGCTGCTGCTTTTCGGATTCGCCATCAATACTGATCCCAAACATCTGCCGACGGCGGTGTTGACAAGCGACGATAGTCCGATCGCTCGCGCGCTGATCGGCGCGTTGCGGGCGACCGATTATTTCAACATCAAATATGTCGCGCGGGGCGAAGCGGACGCCGACAAATTGATTCTCTCGAACAAGGCGCAATTCGTCATTCAAATTCCGCCCGATTTTTCTCGCCAGCTCGTTCGTGGCGAAAAACCGGGACTGCTGCTCATCGCGGACGCGTCCGACCCGGTCGCGACCTCTGGCGCGATCGCCGCGGCGCTCGGAGCTGCAGATCAGGCGCTCGACCGGGAGCTGACCGGGCCGCTCGCCTCGCTTAAACAGAATCTTCCGCCTTACGAGATCCGCGTGCATCGCCGCTACAATCCGGCAGGCGAGACCCGCCGCAATATCGTGCCCGGACTCATCGGAACGATCCTGACAATGACAATGCTGATTTACACGGCGCTGTCGGTCACGCGCGAGATTGAGCGCGGCACGATGGAGGCGTTGCTTGCCATGCCCGTGCGCCCGGTCGAGATCATGCTCGGCAAGATCGCGCCCTATGTGGTCGTCGGCGCCGTGCAGATGTCGACCATCCTTATCGTCGCCTCGCTCTTGTTTCAGGTGCCAGTGGTCGGCTCACTCTTCACGCTCACCGCGCTGACCCTGCTCTTTATCGTCGCCAATCTATCCGTGGGCTACACGTTCTCGACGGTTGCAGTAAATCAGCTGCAGGCGATGCAGATGACCTTCTTCTTTTTTCTGCCCAGCATGCTTCTGTCGGGCTTCCTGTTTCCTTTCTATGGGATGCCGATGTGGGCGCAATATTTAGGAGAGGCGATGCCGCTCACCCATTTTCTGCGCATCGTGCGCTCGGTGATGTTGAAGGGCTCCAATTTCAGCGACCTCGCCGTCGACGCCGGCGCGCTCGCCGCTTTCACGCTTGTTGCCATGAGCGTCGCGGTGATGCGTTTCCGGCAGACGCTGGACTGACGTTGACGGCCAGATTTTCGGCGGCCTAACATTGGCATGGAGACAAAAATGTCCGGAACGGAAGATCCGCAAACGCGGTTCAACATCATGATGAAGGTCGTCGCGCTCGCCGCAGTGCTGCTGACCGGATATTACGTCTGGTCTTTCTTCGTCAGCAGCCGTTATCAGGCGCTTTGCGGCGCCTCCTATTGGGAGCTGAACAAGACGCAGATCGAGTCCTGTGTCGACAGGAAAAAGGAGCTGGAGAAGTAAGGCAGTTCCCGCGCGACGCCGCTTAGAACAAAAACGCGAGACTCTGCACAAAAAAACCTGCGAAGAGCAGTAGCCCGGCGTCGCGATTTGAGCGGAAAAGCCGAAGGGCTGTCGTCGGCGCGACATTCTCTCGCGTTTGCGCGGTCTGCCATGCGAGATGCGCCGCATAGGCGGCGACTCCGAGATACGCAAGCCATCCGCCGCCAGCCAAAAGCACGGCGATTGCGGCGCTTACGGCGGATGCGGCATAAAGAGCGCCCACCGCCAATTGCACGCGCGGGCCGAACAGTCGCGCCGTGGACCGCACGCCGACGATCGCGTCGTCACGCAAGTCCTGAAGCGCATAGATCGTGTCGAACCCGACCGTCCAAAAGATCGCCGCCGCATAAAGGAAAAGCGCCGGCGCGCCGAGCGCGCCCGTCTGGGCCGTCCAGCCGAGCAGCGCTCCATAGGCGAAGGCCAATCCGAGAATCGCCTGCGGCCAGGAGGTGAAGCGCTTGGCGAATGGATAGATCAGCACGATCAGCGGAGAGATCAGTCCAAGAGCGATCGTGAGCGCGTTGAACGACAGAAGCACCGCGAGCCCGATGAGGCATTGCGCGATAAGAAATGCGAGCGCAGCGCGAGGCGTTACGCGTCCGCTGGCGAGCGGCCGCAGACGCGTCCGTTCGACCTTGGCGTCGATCTCGCGATCCACATAGTCATTGTAGGTCGAGCCCGCCCCGCGCATGACGACGGCGCCGATGAAGAACAGCGTCAGATGCAAAGGATTCGGCGCTTTGTGAAGCGCAGCAGAAGCGAGCGCGCTCGATTCCCAGCACGGAAGCAGCAGCAGCCACCAGCCGACGGGGCGATCGAGGCGGGCAAGCTGAATAAAAGGAAGTAGGGCGGGCGGCGCGCGACGCAGTAATGGATGGTCGGCGATCGCGTCGGGAAGCGCAGGAGCCTTTGACGAATCGCCGCTTCGCGTGGCGCTCACAGCGGTCCGGACGGCAACTTGGGCGGCGCCATCATGCCGCCGCCCCCGGCGGCCGCCTGGTCGCGTTGCTGTTTCATCTTCGCCGCAACCGAGCAGGCCTGCGAGGCGAAGTTCTGAGTCTTGGCGCGCGCGTCCTTGAAACCGTCGACGGCATTGTCCGGAATGTTGCACCAGTCCTTGTTTTTGGTGAGATAATTCAGCATCTCGGTTTCGACCGCGACGAGACGTTTGGCGGCCGGGCAGGCGGCTTCGGGGTCCATCTTGCCCTTGCCTGCCTTGCCGAGATTGTTGAGCGCCTGAATTCCCGCCATGCGCTTTTCGGTCAGTTTCTGAAAGTCTTCCTGACAGCTTTGCGCATAGGCGCCGCTCGTTGCGAAGAGCAGCGCGAGAAGCGATATGCGCGCAGCCGCGCGCGGAAAAGTGACAGCGCCGAGGATCATGGCTCTTGGTCCGCTCATCAGGCGTGCAGCATTACCAGCAGGCTTGCCGGCGACGCAAGTTTTGGCGAACTTGCACGCAACAAAGCGGCGGCTTCATGACGAGCGCATGGCGCTCGTGGCTCCGCTGGGAAGCTCTTGTGTCTATTTACGATTTCTCCGCTCAGCGCCTCTTTGTCCACAACGATCTCGCGTCTGGCGTCGAACTCGCGCCCTCAGCGGAGGCGACGAACTATTTGCTCAATGTGCTGCGCATGCGCGAGGGCGCTGTGATTCATCTTTTCAACGGCCGCGACGGAGAATTTCGCGCAACGCTCGTTATCGTCTCGCGCCGCTCCGCAAGATTGCTCGTCGCCGAGCGACTGCGGGAGCAGACGGAACGCGCCGACCTCGACTATTGTTTCGCGCCGTTAAAGCAGGCGCGGCTTGACTATATGGCGCAGAAAGCCACGGAGATGGGCGCCGGCCGGCTGCTGCCGGTCATCACGCGCCGCACGCAGGTCCGCCGCGTCAATTCTGGGCGGCTCGAAGCCAATGTCATCGAGGCCGCCGAGCAATGCGGCGTGCTGGCCGTCCCCGAGGTCGCTCCCGCCATCGAACTCGCCGACTTCTTAGCGCGTTGGCCGGCGGAACGGCTTCTTGTCTTTTGCGACGAACATGCAGAACTCGCCAATCCTTTGCAGGCGCTCGACGGCCACGCCGCGCGAGCCGGCGTCAGCGTGCTCATCGGACCGGAAGGCGGCTTCGACGACAGTGAGCGCACGGCTATCGCGCGTCTGCCGAAGGTCGCGCGTCTTTCGCTCGGACCGCGCGTGCTTCGCGCCGACACTGCGGCCGTGGCGGCCCTGGCGATCGTGCAGGCCGCGATCGGCGACTGGCGGTCGCCAACGAAGGCCGTGGAAAAAAGATAAACAGAAAATAAAGCGTAGTGCTGACATAGCCCCGGCAGGCTCCGCCGGAGGGCGTCAAAGACACGATCCTGCCACGATGTTTGTCTCTAGTCGCCGGTAAGTGGACGACGCCCTCCAAGGATGCGCTTCGTCCTGTTGGCGTCGCAACTGCGTTTGGAAGCACATTGTCGGGAAAGGCTCCTGAAATCTCGCGCGACGCGCGGATTTTCGGAAGTGAGGCCAAGGACTCATGACCCTAGACACCATCAGCCGCAGCGACCGTGTCTTTCTGGCGCGCTTTCTTGGCGTCATCGCGGTCACCGCGATCGCCGTCGCGCCGGCGCGCGCAGACGCTGTCAGTCAGTGCGCGCGATACGGCGCCGATTATGTCGCGGTCGCAGGATCAAATGGCTGCGTTCGTCTGGGCGGCCACGTCCGCGTCGTTATGCCTCGAATGCCCGCGTCTCCTATGGGGTATGCGGAAATGCAGCGGGACGGCATGCAGCACGCCGCTGCGCGCTCCTCGCTGCCGCCGATGGCGCCCTTCGGACTGCACGAACTCTTCCCGCGCTGACAGACGCATTTCGCGTAGGCGCGGGTCGCCCTATAGCGATAGGACGCATTCGGTGAAGGCGGCGTCGATCGATCGGCCCCAGGCGCCGTAATAGGCGTCCAACCGCCGCTGCGCCACGGTGCGTCCGTCTTCTAGAATTTCTTCCAGCGGCGCGAGGTAGACGCTTTCATCGCGCCCTTGGGCGTCGAGCCGAGCGCGCCGGCGCAATCCATCCTTCGCCAGCGCAACAACGTCGCGTCCGACGTCGCGCAGGCTGCGGCCCGCGATCTTTGCGTCGAGCGCCAGCGCGGGAACATCGTCGCGCAGCGACTGGCGGGCGGCGGCGCTCCAACTCTTCGTCAGTTCGCGCGCCTGATCGAGCGCGGCGGCGTCATAGAGCAGACCGGCGCACAGCGCGGGAAGGGCGGTGAAATGGCTACGAGGGCCGGCATCGGCGCCGCGCATTTCGAGATAGGTCTTTAATCTCACCTCTGGAAAGATCGTCGAGAGATGGTTGGCCCAATCGGACATTGTGGCGCGTTCGCCTGGCAGTTGCTGGAGGCGTCCCTCCATCAAATCCCGAAAGCTCGCTCCCGCCACGTCGTGATAGACGTCGTCGCGCTTGACGAAATACATCGGCACGTCGAGCGCGTAATCGACATAGCGTTCGAAACCAAATCCTTCCTCGAAGGCGAAAGGCAGCATGCCGGTGCGGTCCGGATCGGTATCGAGCCAGATGTACGACCGCTGCGACAGCCGCCCGGTCGGTTTGCCGTCGAGAAACGGCGAGTTGGCGAACATCGCCGTGAAGAGCGGCTGCAAAGCGAGGCCGACCCGCATCTTTTGAACCATGTCGGCTTCGTCGACGAAGTCGACGTTGACCTGCACGGTGGCGGTGCGAAACATCATGTCGAGCCCACGCGCGCCGACTTTCGGCATATAGGCTTGCATGATGGCGTAGCGCTGCTTGGGCATCGCCGGCGTCTCGGCCCGCGACCATTTCGGACTGCAGCCGAGATCGAGGAAGCGCACGCCAAGCGTGCGCGCGACGGTAGAGAGCGCGGCGAAATGCGCGCCGAGCTCTTCGTTCGTCGCATGAATGTCGGGCAGCGGCGCGCCGGAAAGTTCGAACTGTCCGCCGGGCTCGAGCGAAATGGCGCCGCCGCCATCGGGCTGATAGAGGCCGATCAGCGCATCCCGGTCGAGGATCGGCGCCCAGCCGCGCGCGTCGCACAATCCTTCAAGCAGCGCCCGCACGCCGCCGCGGCCGCCCGAGCCTTCATACGGCACCGGCGCATTGTCGGCCGCATAGAAGGGGATTTTCTCGTGCTCCGTGCCGATGCGAAGCGGAGCGCCGCCGGTCTTGCAGCCGGCCTCCAGCCATTCGACCAGCATGTTGCGCGACGTGATCGGCGTCGTGTCGGATACGTCGCGAGCCATCTACGGGAAATTTTCCATGCTTGAGGAGACGCGCGAATTACGGCGCGGACGCGCCCGGCGCTCGGAGGATTCGCGCCGATGGATTGCAGGAAAGCGGGCGCTGCGCAAGCCTGCGCCGCGCGGCGAAGTCTGGCGATCGACTGGCGTCATGCTTTTTTGCTTGGCCAGTCGCCGGATAGCCGAAGTCTCAGCGCTTGCCGAACATCTGCCCGATGATGCTCTCGAAGTCCGACCGCGCGCCGGCGCCTTCGCCGGGAGCGCTGCGTCCGATCTTCAGCGTCTTCTTGATCTCCTCGATCGCCTGCTCAATCGACGCCTGATCCATGTCTTCGGGCAGGCCCTGGGAGTGGCCGCGACTGGGGTCGAGGTCAATGGGCGGTCGGCGGCGGCCATAGCCGCCGTCGTCGTCCATCGGCCCGCTCGCCGGGCCGCCATAGGGTCCTGGCGCTGGCCGGCGGCCGCCAAGCAGCGATCCCAGTATCGAACCCAGAATTCCGCCAAAGAGGCCGCCGCCCATTCCGCCCCCCTGCGGCGTCGGCATTGGCGCGGGTTCGCGCTGGGGCGCGCGCCCGCCGAGCATTTGTTCCAGAATGGAACTGAGCGCGCCTGAATTGACCAACTGACCGAGAACGCCCCCAAGGCCCCGGTCGCTCATATTCTTGAACAGTCCGCCGATGAGCACCGAGGCGAGCACGGGCAACAATTGGGACAAAATGTCCGGGCGCAGCCCCGACTCGCGCGCCGCGACCTGAACGATCTGCCCGGCCGCTGCGGGAGAGCCGAAGAGATCGTCGAGCAGCTGTCGCGACTGGGCGATAGATTCGATGTCTTGCGCAGCGCTGGGCTCGTCGAAGGCGGCCGCGCGTAGCGGGGAAGCGATATCGCCCAGAAGCCTTTCGAACAGCAAGGGCTGTTCGGCGGCGTTGCTCAGCCCGACTTCGAGCGCCGGGGCAAGGGCTTTGATGGCGCTGTCCATCTGTTCGTCTGTGAGGCCAAAGCGCTGAGCGAGGTTGGCGACCAGCTGGCCGCCTTGCGCCGACTGCAAAATCTCGTCGACATATGACATGCGCAGCTCCGTTCTGGATGCGAGCCCGCCGTCATGGTGTCACAATCCGGCGGCTCCGCCAATCGGCGGCTCAGGTCTGAAACTTCTCGAGGTTGACTGGCGTTTACAGTGCATTGGCGGGCTTGATGATCCGCGTTCCGCGGCGGCGCCGCTTCATGCCGGCGGCTTGACACCGTCGCGCCTGCGCGACATTGCTTGCCTGCATTCAGCCGGGCGATCCGGATGGCCGCGTTTGGCGCTTGAGCGACTCGCCGCCTCACGCCGCCTCCGCCAAAGGCGCGAAACATGAACGTTCACCCTCGGCCCACGAAGCCGCCGCTTAAGATACTCCTTTGCTCGCCAAGAGGATTTTGCGCCGGCGTCGTGCGCGCGATCGACGCCGTCGAACGGGCGCTGGCCAAGTTTGGGCCGCCTGTCTATGTGCGCCACGAGATCGTGCATAATCGCTACGTGGTGGAGTCGCTTAAGGCCAAGGGCGCGATCTTCGTCGAGGAGCTGGACGAGATCTCGGCGACGAATGCGCCGGTCATCTTCTCGGCGCATGGAGTCGCCAAGTCGGTTTCGGCCGCAGCCGCGGAGCGCAAGCTTCTGGCCATCGACGCGACCTGTCCGCTCGTCACGAAAGTGCATCGAGAGGCGGAAATTCATTGGCGGCGAGGCCGGCGGGTGTTGCTTGTGGGACACTCCGGACATCCCGAAGTCGTGGGCACCATGGGACAGTTGCCGGAAGGCGTGGTGATTTTGGTCGAATCCGTCGAAGACATCGATCGGCTGAACATCGACGACGAAACCAATCTCGCTTATGTGACGCAAACCACGCTGTCGCTCGACGACTCGCAGGAGATCGTCAACGCGCTGATGAAGCGCTTTCCCAAGATCATCGGCCCACACAAGGAAGACATCTGCTACGCGACGACGAACCGCCAGGCCGCGGTGAAGGAAGTCGCGCCTTACGTCGACGCAGTGATCGTCGTCGGCTCGCCGAATTCCTCAAACTCGCAGCGGCTTCGCGAAGTGGCGGAGCGCGCCGGCGCGCCTGCGCAACTCGTGCAGGGTCGGGGCGAGATCGACTGGAACATTTTCGGCTGCATTTCATCGCTCGGCATCACGGCCGGCGCGTCCGCGCCCGAGGTGCTGGTCGAGGAAATCATGGATGCTTTCGCCGAACGTTACGACATTACTGTCGAAACCATCTCCAGCGCCGACGAGAACGTATCTTTCCCCCTGCCCAAGGAGCTGCGGGCGATCGCCTGAGGGCCGCCTGCGGTGAACGGTCGGCGCACATGGCCGTCTATACGCTGGTCGACGATGAGGAGCTGATCGCTTTTCTCGCCGCGTACGATCTTGGCGAATTGCTGTCCTGCAAAGGCATCGCCGAAGGCGTCGAAAACTCCAACTATTTTCTCCACACCGGCGCCGGCAGCTTCATCCTCACCCTTTATGAGAAGCGCGTGGCGGAAGCCGATCTGCCATTCTTCCTAAGCCTGATGGAACATCTCGCGGCGCGGGGCGTCACCTGCCCGCTGCCGGTGAAAAACCGCGCCGGCGCGGCGCTGGGGCGTCTTGCCGGCCGTCCCGCCGTCATCGTCACTTTTCTCGACGGCTATTCCGTACATCATCCCGAAGCTGCGCACTGCGCAGCGCTCGGTGCGACGTTGGCGCGACTGCACCTCGCCGGCGCCGATTTCGCGCAGCGGCGCCGCAACGCGCTTTCGGTCGAGGGATGGCGGCCGCTTTTTGCGACTTGCGCATCGCGCGCAGACGAAGTGGCGACGGGATTGCGCGCGCTGGTCGACGCGGAGCTCAACCATCTGGAGCGCGAGTGGCCGCGCGATCTGCCGAGCGGCGTGATCCACGCCGATCTTTTCCCGGACAACGTGTTCTTTCTCGGCGAGCGCATCTCGGGACTGATCGACTTCTATTTCGCCTGCACCGACGCTTACGCCTACGACCTCGCGATTTGCCTCAACGCCTGGTGCTTCGACGCCGAGCATCGCTATCAATCGGAGAAGGGCGCCGCGCTGCTTGACGCTTATCGACGGATTCGACCGCTTTCGCCTGCCGAGATCGCGGCCTTTCCGACCCTCGCGCGCGGCGCTGCGCTGCGCTTTCTGCTGACGCGCTACGTCGATTGGCTCAATGTGCCGGAAGGCGCGCTTGTGCGTCCGAAGGACCCGCGCGAATACCTCGCTAAGCTGAGGTTTCACCAGTCGGCTATCGACGCGAGAGTCTATGGGCTTGCCTCATGACGCGTCGCGTGACGATCTGGACCGACGGCGCCTGCTCAGGAAATCCGGGGCCCGGCGGCTGGGGCGCGATTTTGCGCTTTGGCGATCGCGAGAAAGAGATCAACGGCGGCGAGCCGCTCACCACGAATAATCGTATGGAGCTGACGGCCGCGATTATGGCGCTCGAGACTCTGACGCGGCCTTGCGTGGTCGATCTTCATACTGATTCGGAATACTTGCGCGGCGGGGTCACCTCCTGGATCGCCGGCTGGAAGGCGCGCGGCTGGCGCACCGCAGACCGAAAACCTGTGAAAAACGTCGATCTGTGGCAAAGGCTGGAAGCCGCGGCTGAGCGGCATGACGTCGCCTGGCATTGGGTCAAAGGGCATTCAGGTCATGACATGAACGAGCGCGCCGACGAATTGGCGCGCGCCGGCATGGCGCCTTTCATTCCGGGCAGGCCGCCTGGAGGCGAGCGCGCGTCTTCGAAATAGTCTTGTCGACATGCCGGCGCGCTCTATCTCACCGTTGACCAGGACTCTTCTTCGCCTCTGGGGAGCGTGGCGCAGCCGCGCTCCCCATTTTGCTTTGGCCATCATATTGACATGACGCCGCGCAAAGGAACCATGTGCGGTTAGAGTATGCGCGTCTTCGCTGATTCTCTCTTCGATGGGGGGCAAAGACGTCGATGCACCTTCCCAGAAAATGGTGGATTGGGCTGCCGGTCCTTGTGGGGCTTGCGTATCTTGCACAAGGCGCGCTGACGCCTTGGCTAGAGGACGATCTACGGGCTGCGGTTCTCGCGCGACTGGCGCAATCGCCGGACGCCATCGATAGGCCCGAGGTCGCCGTCGCCGGGCGTGACGTCGTGCTCGCCGGCATTTCGCTGTCGCCTGATGTGAAAGCGCGGCTGCTGACTGCCTTGGGCGTCGACACGCCCGTGCGGCGAATCATCGACGCGACACAGCCTCTCTCGCGCGCAACGCCATTCGTGCTGAAACTCGAACGCCACGGCGGCGCTGTGACGATCTTGGGCAATGTTCCGCCGACAGGCGCGCGCGAAACGCTGCGTGCGCAGATCGCCGCGTTGGGCCTCGAAGTGATGGACGCCGCGGCCTACGCCGACGGCGCGCCGCAATCCTTCGGCGCGCTCGCGTCCTTCGCCGTGCGCCGCCTCGCCGAACTCGACCCTGCGACGACGACGATCACCGACGCCACGCTCACCGTTTCCGGCCAAGCGCGCAGCGCGGCCGATTACGACAAGGCGCTCGCCGCGCTCAAGGCGCCGCCGTTCGGAGACGGCGCGATAAAGGCGGAAGTGTCGCCGCCACGCGTTTCTCCTTACGTGTTTTCCGCGGCGTTGCGCGATGGGGTCATCAGCCTCTCCGGTCACCTTCCGAGCGACGACCTGCGCAAACAGGTCGTCGCCACGGCGGCCGCAGCCGGCGCCGGCGCTGCGGTGAGCGACGCGACTCAGCTTGGCGCGGGCGCGCCGGCCGGAGACTTCGCCGCCGCGCTGGCGTTCGCGGTCGGCGAACTCGGCAAGTTGTCGCAAGGCAAAGTCGCCGTGTCGGACGGCAAAATCTTCATCGAGGGACAGGGGCGCGAGAACGTATTGAGCGCCGCGATTGAGGCCGACGCGAAAGCGCGGCTGCCCTCAGGATTCGAGATCGCGCGGCTCGATGTCATGGCGGGTCCGATCGCGCCTTATGTGTTCAAAGCAGAACGCGCCGGGGGAGAAGTCACGCTCACGGGCTATGCGCCGGATGAGGCCGTTCGCAATCGTCTCGTCGAAACCGCGCGCAGGAATTTCTTTGACGCGACGGTTATTGATCGACTGGTCATCGCGAAGGGCGCGCCGCAGAACTTCGCCGAAGCGACGGATCATTCGCTCGCCGCGCTTGCGCGACTGGATGAAGGCAAGCTTGCGATCAGCGACGTGAACGTCTCGCTTGCGGGAATCGCGCGCCATCAGAGCGCGCGCGCCGATATCGCAGCGGCCTTCGCCGAAGCGCTTCCGCAGAGTTTCCGCGGCGACGCGCAAATTTCAACGCGCATCGTTGGTTCGACGCTCGACGCCGGCCAATGCGGCGCGGCGCTCTCGGAGATTCTCGCCAAATCGCCAATCGTCTTCGCGTCGGACGATTCGACGATCGCCTCTGAATCCAGGCCCTTGATCGATGCAATCGCCGCGACGGCGTTGCGCTGCCAGGGCGCTATCCTCGAAATCTCCGCGCACACCGACAATGTCGGCATTGCGGAAGTGAACCTGGGGCGCAGCAAGCGTCGCGCGCAGGCGGTCGTCGAACGTCTCGTGAAGGCCGGAGTCGATCCGTTCAGAGTAACCGCCGTCGGCTATGGCGGCGAGCGTCCGATCGTTCCCAATGACAACGACGAGAATCGCGCGCGCAATCGTCGCGTCGAAATCCTCGTCAAGTAGCGTCAGAGAAGGAGAAGCAGATGTCTTATATGCTGACGCTCGGCTGGCCCTGGTTCGCCGCCGCTTGCGCGGTCGGCGCGCTTACCGGCTATCTGACGACCTCAGACGCCAAGAACGCGCCCGTCGCGCCGGGCTGGAACATCATCGCGATCGCATTGGCGCTCGGCGCAGGCGCAGCCGCCTCCGCGCTCGGTCTTTTCGACGGTCGCGCCGCGCTGACGCTCGATATCCTGCTTATCGCGGCCGTCGCCTATCTTATCGGTCTGCCGCTCGGCGGCGCGCTCAAGATGATGCAGGCGCCGACAGCCGTTGCTACCGCCAAACGGCCTGTCATCGTGTTCCGCAGCGCTTCGAGCGAAATTCGCGAACCGAACGTCGCGCCGCCGCTTGAACCGCGAAACGAGATCGTCGCGAACGCGGAGCCCGACACAATGCAAGCAAGCGTCGAGCCTGCGCTCGACGCAGCGGCTTCAGCGGCCGAAGCATTGAACGAAAGCGCCGCGCAAATGCGCGCGGCGAGCGGCAAGATGGCGCCGGGCGCGCGTCCTGCGGCGCTATCCGCGCCGCGAGGCGGCGCGGCTGACGATCTCGCCAGAATCAAGGGCCTTGGACCAAAGAGCGTCGAGAAGCTCCACGCGCTCGGCGTTTTCCATTATGATCAGATCGCCGGCTGGAGCGACGACAACATCAAATGGATCGAGGCGTCGATCGGCGCCGCGGGGCGCGTGAAGCGCAACGGTTGGGTCGAACAGGCGGAAGCGATGAGCGGCGGGGCCCATGCAGATCGCAATGCCGACGCAGCGTAGCGCGCGGAGAGAGGAACGAGTTCTTGCGTATGCGTATCGTTCTAAGTTTCGTCCTCATTTGCGTCGCCTCATTGTCCGCTCGAAACCTATGGGCGCAAGACATGCTGCAAGGCGTCGATCTTGCGCAGCCGGCTTATTCCACGGCTGAACTCACCCGCGCCGACATCGAAACGGCGCTGCGCCATCGCAAGAGCGGAAACAAGGTCGATTTTTCCGACAAAAGCCTCAACGGGCTTGACCTTTCCGGACTCGATCTGCACGACGTCGATTTTCGCGCGGCCCGCATGAACAAAACCTCTCTCGCCGGCGCTCGGCTCGATGACGCGATCCTCGATCAAGCTTGGCTCATCGAAGCGGATCTCACCGGCGCATCGCTCAAAGGCGCGCACGCCTTCGCTTCGCAAATGCAGCGCATGCGGGCCGACGGCGCCGATTTCGCCCATGCGCGGCTCGCCGGGGATCTTACTGGCGCATCGGCGCGCGGCGCTAATTTCAGCGAGGCGGATCTTTCCGCCGATATGAAGAATCAGTCGATGGGCTTGATGCGCGCGGTTCTGCGCTCGGTCGTGCTCGAAGGCGCACGTTTCCACAAGGCTAATCTCGCGAGCGCCGATCTGAGGTTTGCGCGCGCCGCGGGCGCGGATTTTTCTTATGCGAATATGAAGAACGCTGACGCCGCCGGCGCGGATTTGACCGGCGCAAACTGGAGCGGAGCGAAGACTGAAGGCCTCGATCTTGACTCGGCGCAGATCGACGCCGCGGCCCGAGCCGCGCTCTCAAGCGCGCAGAACGTCGATCGCGCGCGCGTGAAATGACGCGCGACTTCATTCGCATCGGCGTCGATCTCGGCGGCACCAAGATCGAGGCGATTGCGCTTGACTCCGCAGGCAAGACGCTGGCGCGTCGACGCGTCCCGACGCCTGCACATGATTATGGGGCGATCGTCCAAGCCGTCGCGACGCTGGTTCACGATATTGAATCCGATATCGGGCGGCGCGGCCGCGTCGGCGTCGGCGCGCCCGGCGCGATTTCCCCGCACACCGGACTTGTGGGACTGTCGAACACCGCCGTCGTCAACGGCAAGCCGCTCAACGCCGATCTCGCGCAGGCGCTTGAACGGCCGGTGCGCGTCGCCAATGACGCGAATTGTTTCGCGCTGTCGGAGGCGATCGACGGCGCCGGCCGCGGCGCCGGCGTCGTCTTCGGCGTCATTCTCGGGACGGGCGTCGGCGGCGGCGTCATCGTCAATGGACATATCATTGAGGGTCGAAATCGCCACGCCGGCGAATGGGGCCATACGCCGCTGCCCTGGATGACGCCGGATGAATATCCTGGCGCGCCCTGCTTTTGTGGACATAGCGGTTGCGTCGAGACGTTTCTCAGCGGCGCCGGTCTTGCGCGCGAATATGAGAAACGCTCAGGCGAGCGGCGTCTTGCGACCGAAATCGCGGCGCTGGCGGAGGCAGGGGACCCCAGTGCGCTGGTAAGCCTCGAGCGCTATCAGGACCGGCTGGCCCGCGCGCTCGCGGCGGTCGTCGATATCATCGATCCTGACGTGTTCGTGCTCGGCGGCGGGCTTTCCAATATTTCGCGGCTCTATGACGGGCTCGCCGCAGGAGTGGGGGAGCACGCGCTTACCGAAACCTTCGACACGAAAATCCTGCCAAATGCGCATGGCGATTCAAGCGGCGTGCGCGGGGCGGCATGGCTGTGGAGCCCGGGGGAGACGGACTGAGGAGCCAGGGGCGTCGAAGCCGCCGGAGCGCGCGCCTCACGGGGTCCTGCGCCGGCGCCGTTCCCTCCGGCTTCGCGCCGGTGTATGCGGAAAGAATCGCGGCGGCTGCGGGCGAACGCGAGGGGAGTTGCGATGGTCGCCGCCGGCGACGAACAACATCAAGGGAAAAAGCCCTGCGCCAAGCTGGCCTTTCTCGCCTCGGGCGCGCCGGAGGCGGAAGAAGCGCGTCGCCGCCTCGTCGAAAAATACGGCGACTGCCCTCCTGAGGAGGCCGATTGCATCGTCGCGCTCGGAGGCGACGGCCTCATGCTGCGCACGCTGCACCGCTTTATGGACGCCGGCAAGCCGATCTATGGCATGAACCGCGGCTCGGTCGGTTTTCTGATGAACCAGTATCGCGAGACCGGGTTGCGCAAGCGGATCGCCGACGCCAAACCGTCGATCGTTCACCCGCTGCTGATGCACGCCGTCAATGTGCGCGGCGATGAGTTTTCGGCGCACGCCATCAACGAGGTGTCGCTCTTGCGCCAGACGTCGCAGATCGCGAAGCTGCGCATTCTGGTCAACGGCCAGGAGCGGATGCCGGAGCTCGTCACCGATGGCGTGCTGGTGTCGACGCCCGCCGGCTCCACCGCCTATAATCTTTCCGCCAATGGTCCGATCCTGCCGCTCGATGCGCCGCTGATGGCCCTAACGCCCATCTCCGCCTTTCGCCCGCGACGTTGGCATGGCGCGCTGCTGCCGGACGTCGCCAAGGTGCGCATTGAAGTCCTCGAGGCGGCGAAGCGGCCTGTTTCCGTCGTCGCCGACCATGACGAATTCCGCGACCTCGCCTATGTCGATATCGAGCTGGACCAAGCCACGGAGCTGATCCTGCTCCACGATCCCGGCCATTCGCTGGAAGAGCGAATCCTGCGCGAGCAGTTCGGATATTGAATGCCTGACTCGGCGATCAAACCTTTCCGCTGTCACATCTTCGTTTGCGTCAACAAACGCGACGGCCAACCCGCTTGCGAGGATCACGGCGCGAAGGAGGCGCTGGCCAAGGCGAAGGAAGCGGTCAAGGCGCTGCCGTTCGTCAAGCGCGAAGGCGTGCGCCTGTCGCAATCTGGCTGCCTCGGCCAGTGCGAGCACGGACCGGTCGCCGTCGCCTATCCGTCCGGGAAATGGATCAGCTATTCGTCGGCGGACCAGCTGATACGTTTCGTGCTGGAGGCGATCGAGGCGGCGGATTGACATCAGCGATCAGGCTTGGCTGAGCGTGATAGAGTTCGCTTAGATCTCTCGTACCATGCTTGGTCGCATGCGCTCCTGTTTGATCCTTGGCTCCGAGGTCCGAGATGAGGATGTCGCGGCGGCGCTCGATTGCGGCGCCGACGCGCTCCTGTTGCGGCTCGGTCCCTGTGTGGAGGATGACGCGCGACGCAGCGCCCGAGGGCGCGCCTGCGCCTTTATTGCCGAAGCGCGACGCAAGAGCGGAGCGACGCAACTCTTCGTGGAAGTCGCCCCTCTCGAAAGCGATCTCGTCGAGGCCGACCTTGACGCGCTTTTCGGTCCTGGGCCGGACGGCGTCTTTCTTCCAACCTGCCATGGCGCCGCGAGCTTGCAGCGCATGGCGGTGAAGCTCGCCGTTCGGGAGGCGCAAGCCGGCCTCGCCGACGGCGCTACCAGGATCGGCGCCTTCGCGGGCGGCGATCCGGCCGCGGTTTTGGCGCTGCGCTCCTTCGCCGGCGCCTCGCGTTTCGAGGCGCTGGCGTTCGATGAAGCTAGGCTGCGCGCGGCGCTGGGACTCGCTCCTGGAGACGGCGGCGCCGCTATTGAAATGGCGCGCGCAATGGTCATCCTGGCGGCGGCTTCGGCCGGCGTTTCGGCGCTCGCGCCACCTGTCCAAGGCAGGGAAGAAGCCGCCTATGCAGTGGCGCGCCGGGATGGTTTTGCGGGGGCGATGGCGCTGCATCCGGGGCAGATCGCAACCATCCACGAAGTCTTCCCCGCCTCAAGAATCGACAAACCGCCCAATCCTCGGCATAGAACAGGCCGATGAAAAAGGTCGGATTGGACGCGCTCTGTCGAGTTGGCGCGGCGGCGTTGGCGAGCGCAGTGGTTCTCTCGGCGCCGGCGCAAGCGCAGCAGCAAGCGCCCCGTCATTCCCGTCCACCTCATGGCCCTGGCGAGTCGGCCGGACCGACCGCGCCTGCCGAAAGGCATTTCCAACTGCGGCTGAGCGCGACGCTCGCCGCCAATGACCAGCAGCCGGTCCGCTCGGGCCTCGTCTGGCGAGTCTTCGAGGAGAGCGCCCAGCCCGACGGCTCACATAAGCTCGTGGCGCAATCCGAGGAGGCGACTCCGACGCTGCCTCTGCCGAATGGATCCTATATCGTTCATGCCGCCTACGGCCTTGCGGGAGTGACGCGCCGCGTCGCCATAGAGGGCGGCAATGTTTCCGAGCGGATCGCGTTGAACGCCGGCGGCTTAAAACTCATCGACAAGCTGGGCGACGCGCAAATTCCGCCGCCGCGGCTCTCGATTTCGATCTATGTGCCGGAGCGCGGGAATTCTGAGGCGAAACTCATCCTCGCCAACGCGAAGTCGGGCGAAGTGATCTGCCTCCCTGAAGGCGCCTATCATGTCGTGTCCACTTTGCTCGACACCGGGCAGGGCGCTCAGGGCGGCGCCAATGAAACCAACTCGGTCGTGACGGCGGACCTGAAAATCCCGGCGGGCAAGCTCGTCGAGGCGACCCTGCGCCATCGCGCGGCGACCATGACCTTAAAGCTCGTCAAGCAGCCGGGCGGAGAGGCGCTTGCTAATACGAGTTTCTCGGTGCTCACGCCGGGCGGCGACGTCATCCGCGAATTGATCGGCGCCTTCCCTTCTCTAGTGTTGGCGGAAGGCGAATATATCGCCATCGCGCGCCACGAAGGCAAAACCTATCAGGGAACCTTTCGCGTGCAGTCGACGAAGGACGCCGACGTCGAAATTCTGATGCGCGATCAGCCGCGCAATTCCGCAAACGACGAGCCTCCGCAATAAAAAAGCCGCCCGGCGGACCGGGCGGCGTGCTTGGGGCGTCTCTCGGAAAAAGAGAGATTAGAGGATAGTGAAGGGAATGATCACGTCCATGTTGAACATTCCTTGGTTCGAACTCAGACCGCTGCGGCTGAAGAAGGGCGTCGTGCCATTGAC
>Ga0233425_10003383_pt1 | contig 29058 bp, 30 predicted proteins | sample Watercolumn_Towu_2_FD_181712 | JGI IMG/M metagenome (GOLD analysis project Ga0233425, IMG submission 181712) | Freshwater microbial communities from Lake Towuti, South Sulawesi, Indonesia - Watercolumn_Towuti2014_140_MG | ecosystem: Environmental > Aquatic > Freshwater > Lake | place...
GCTCTGCAAAAATGCAAAAGCACGGTCGGTTACGCCACTTGCTCCACTTGACCTAGGGCGTCCAAAACGCGGTCAAGTTTCACAGCACCCGTTCTTTGCTTTTCATACGAAAACCGTTTCGAGAATTGGTCAATCCGTTACGATTGATTTTGAATTTGGAAATCGTCCTCCTGTGATTCACTCAAGCCGCGTCCGTTCACGGCATCGCGTCAGTTAGCTGTGCGGATTACTGTCGCAGGTAGTCCCACCACCCGGACTTTTGGTCGCGCAGGATGACGCCGACGCTTCGAGCGGCGCGTGATAGACAATCTCCGGTTTTTCGTACGGCTTTTTCTCGATGGTGGCTTCGACGCGTTTTTCTGGTTGATTCATTGTTTCTCCTCCTTGGAAGATAGTTTGGAAAAAATTTTGATCGCGATTTGATACATTACGAACGCGCACCCCGATGGATCGGTGTCCACCGGCTACGCGGGAATTCGCGCGCGCATTGGCGCGAGTTCAGCTAGCGGAATAAAGTTGGTCGGCAGAGGTTCACCTCCGTTGGTTGATTCTGCGCGCAAATATTCCGCATAGTCGCGCAGATGCGCCGGAATCGGATAATCGGAAGGCAACGCGCCTTTTTCGATCAACACTTCGCGGCGCGCGAGCGCGGCTTGGCAGTTCACGAGCGACGGAGCGCGCAAGTCGCCGCTTTCCAATCGCGCGAGACCGTGACAGCGCACGCACATCGTTCGCAATTCGCAAGTGCGGCAGACCGGCAATTCGCCCATCGTCAATTGACTGAGGTCATTCCACAGCGGCGCGGTCTCCCAAATTTCACCGAGCGTTTGTCGGCGTACATTGCCCGCCGCAATCCGAACCTGGATACACGGATAGACATTGCCGTACGGATCAATCGCGATACCCTTGCTGGCAATTCCGCAGGTGCGCGTCGCGTCTGTTATGTTGCGCGTGAGCCACTGTTCGGGTTCGATCTCGTCACGGAACAAAGCGACCATCGCCGCGTGTGACATTCTGTGTTTGAGCGGATCGAGTTCGCCGGTATCTTTCGGCGTGATGATGACATCGTACCGAAATTGCGCGTCGAGTTCTTTGGCGAGTGCGCGCAGTGCCGGCAATTCGGTCGCGTTCTCACGCATCAACGGCGTTTTGAATTGGATCCGCACATCGCGTTCTTTCAACAATCGCGCCGCGCGGAGCGTCAATTCGTGCGAGCGCGGGATGCGCGTGATCGCGTCGTGAACTTCCGGGTGCGCGCTGTAAATGCTCAACTCGACTACGAACGGGTGCAACGCGGCGACGCGGTCGGCAATCGCCGGTTTGATCAAAATGCCGTTCGTGAATAGCCGGAGCAAAAATCGTTTGGCACGCGCGTACTCGGCAATCGTGAAAAAATCGCGCCGCGCCAGAATTTCGCCGCCGGAAAATGTGATATTGAGAATGTTCAACTCGGCGAGTTGATCTACCACACGAAAACATTCTTCGGTTGTTAATTCGTCAGGAATGTTCGCATTCGGCGAAAAAACGTCGAGGTAACAATGCGAGCAACGTTCATTACATCGGTACGTCAGTTCCCAATGCGCGCTGATGAGCCGGCGCGCTTTGACTGCGCCACCGATCACTCGCTCGTACGGAGTCAACTCTTCCGGCTGGAGCGAGGGACCTTCGATTGACATTATGCCGCCTATAAATTACGGCAGTCGGTTACGCCACTTGCTCCCTCTAACCCATCGGCGTCCAGCGTGTTGGTAAACTTCCAACCGATTAGAGATCAACACACCTACCGGAATTAAATTCAAATTTCTGCGCGCATTATCGCACAAGCGGCGCGGAAAATCAAGTAGGAAAAATGCAAAGGCTAGATTGAGAATTTTTCGGGCAAATTCTCCAATCCGGTCTGTTTATTATGAGCGGGATGCGGCGAGTCGAAATACAACCGATTGCGCGGCGGCGAGTTTTTGCACAAATTCGGCGACATCGTCACGCGCCTGAGCATCGCTCACAGCGTACTCGCGCGCGAGCATTTGCGCGATTTGCTCCGCGTTACGCGCGCCATCAATCAATTCCCAAATGCGCGTGCCGACCGCGTTGAGCACCATCACTTCACCGGCGTCCGCCATCACGATCACCGCCGAACCATCTACGATGCGCGCGGCGATTTGATCGTGAATGACAATGGGGCTAGTCCAATCCATCTAACAAACTCCAAAATTCAGAATCACGTTTGAAATGCAACGCGTAACGTGGCACACTCGTCGCGAGTTCGTTCGCGACGCGCATCACGCGTTGCGCGTTGTGCGGCTCGCTCATCACGAACGGCACACACGCCGTCAAGCGCGCGGCGGCGAGTGAAATCGGTAACGGTTCGAGTCGGTTTTCAGTGGCTTTATGGAGAATAAAAATTCCGGCGAGATCGGCGGAATCATTCGTGCGCGGAGCTTCCGGGAGATCGCCGCGAAACGGCACGCCGAACGCGCGAAACTTGCCGTTCTGTTTTTTCACGATTACAATATCGTCGCTGAGAATCGTACGGTCTGACGATAAACTCGCGACCGTCGTCTTGCCACTACCGGAAGGTCCATAAAAAACAAACGCGCGCCGATTTGAAATTACACCGCACGCGTGCAAAACCAGACCGCCTTGATCGAGACACAGCCAGGCATAGAGCACGCGCAAAAAATTTTCAACGCGCCCGGTCGGACGCATCACCAATTCACCGCGCCCGGTCGCGAGGTCAATCCATCCTTTTTCAAAATGCGATTCAAAATCAATCCGCCCGTTTTGATTGCGCGTGCCGATGTAATAGGTACGCGTGAAACCATACGGCACAAATTGTTCGCCCGGCTCCACACGCACATCAATTGTGATGGGCGTCGGTTGATATGGTACGGTAAATGCGGAATAAAAATTCGCGGTAAAATTTTGCGTCGCGGAATCGCAGTGATCCAACGCGAGATTCACCGGAATATCGGCGATATTGATTGTGAGGTTCATAGTGGAATCATTATACCAACATTTTTGCGATTTGAAAAATAAAGACCTGACAGGTTTTAATAAACTCGCCAGGTCTCTCGAACACTGTAAATTTATTTTCGCGATCGCAACGCCCCTGCGACTACAATCAAACTGATCACGCCGCCAATCGCGAACGCGAGCCAATCAGGTAATTCATTCGCGCGCGCGGTAAAATCGTTCAAGCGCACGGCGGTTGGCGATGCTTCGGATGACATCGCCCATTCGGAAAATGTCGCGACGCCGGTTTTTTCGATGTAATTATCATCCGTCCCGCCGGTGCTCCGCGTCGTTGGAATGAGCATCACCCACCGCCCGGCGGATGAATCGTAACGGAACAGCATCAAGTTCGCTTCCACTGGCGAATCGTTGAGATCGCTATCGCGATAGTGCAAACGCACGGTCGCGGTGTTGCCGCCCGGCACGGTCAAGGTGTACTTGCGTTTGACGTACTTGGTGCCCAAACCCGCGGGCGCTTGTTCGAGCATCGTTACAATCACATCGCCGGTGACTGCGGATGAAAAATCGAGCGTGGTGAATTGACTGCCGTACGATTTCGCGCCCGTCCCAGGATTGACGCGTTTGACGGTGCCTTCGACATCGCGATTGCCGGTCGTCGTCGCGCTCGCACCCATCGTCAGTGTGTTGCCGCCGGTTTCGAGATCGCCCGCGGTCAATGCCAGCACACCGTTGATCGTTGTATTGTTTCCCAGGATCACATCGTTCGCGGATTTGTTAATCGTGAGATTGTTGAACGTCATCCCAGTCGTTCCACCAATCGTTTGCGGCGCGCCACTGGTGAACGCGATCGTGCCGCTGTTGTCATTGAATGTGCCGCTATTGGATAGGTTTGCTTGCAAGGTCAGGATGCCCGCGCCCGCGTTGAATGTTCCGCCCGCGTTGATGGTTACATCCCCGACGATGCTCGCGTTTTGACCGTTGCCGGAAAATGTGCCATTCACGATCAATGCGCCGTTCACCTGGAGCAGGTTGTTCAGCGTCATCGCGCCGGCGCTTTCGACCGTGAGATTGTTGACCGTTGTCGTTGCGCCGAGCGCGGTGTTAAAAGTTGCTTTGACCGAAACGTTCTGCGCGTTCAATGGATTGATCGGACCGCCGAGTAACGATCCTTCGACCGTAATATTTCCGATCACGACACTCGTGTCCACGGTGATCGTGTGTCCCGATTGAATGAACACATCCGTCCCAACTCCCGACGGCACGCCGCTCGCGCCAAAGCAACTCCAATTGCCCGCCGTGTTCCAACCGCCGGTCGCGATGCTCACACAAATCGCGTGCGGCGCGGCAATTGCGCTGGGCGCGCGGGTCAACAGCACGCCGACGAGCAAGCCAGCAATGAGAAACCATTTGATTGTGCGAATCATTTTTTCCTCCGAGTGAGTGAAAAGCGTTGGGTATATTTACGTCGCGCGATAACCAGCGCTACGCCCGCGCCGGATCCGATCGCGATCAGCGGCAACCAAAAAATTCTTTCATCGTCCGCGCGCGCGTGAAATGCCGAGAGCGTTACCGCGGTCGGTGTGCCTTGCGGCGTTTCGGTCGCGCTCATCCAATCAACATTCGTATTCGTATCCGTTCCATCCGATGGCGTGCGCTGATACGTCGCGTTCGTATTCGACGCGTTTTGGCTCACCGCGGGATTGAGGCAGGTCGTATTCGTACCCCACGACATACAATCCGCTTCGCTCGCGCTCGCATCGCGCAAGCGCAACACGTCGCCACCATTCGCCAGACCGTTCCCAATCGAACCATCTGCCATAAATACGCGCGCACCAGAAAAACCAGGATGATTCGTTAAAAAGTTCGTCGTCGCCGCAACAATCACATGCCCGTTCGCGCCAATGTTAAAAGTGGGTAGCGTTTCCCATGTTCCGCCATTGTCCACAATTTGCCAACCGGTCATCGAACACGCCACGCCCGTGTTATACAATTCAAACCATTCATCCGTCGTGTCCGTTCCGCTCAATACCGGGTCGGCTTCCACCTCGCTAATCTTGATCTGTGTCGTTACACATTCCGCTAGTGTTTCTGCAAAACACGATGCGCGCGTCACCAAAAAAATCGCGCCCACCAAAATCACAACCGCCATCCATCGCGCTCGCGTACATCGCACTGTGTTCATCGCGCCCTCCTTTGTGGAAATTATCGCCACGCGTAATTGCGTAGTATCCAATCAGACAAAGGAGTCGGCAACCTGCGCCGACACGAGCTGAGAGAGACGATCCCGGCACAAAAAAATCGCGCACGTATTACGATCATTCGTATTATACGTGCGCCCCCAAAACAAACCGTTACAATTACCGCGCGATTGCATAACGATTTAATAACCGTGCGTGCGGTCAACAGATCCGCGGCAACTGTTCGCCGATCATCATATCCACGATGCGGGTCGCGCCGATTGGCGTACGCGCGACGACCATCCCCGAATGTTGCGCGACGGCGTGACCAATAATCGTCGCGTCTAATCCAAGTGGATTAGACCGCATTGCTTCGATTACGCGCGGCGCGATTTCGTCCGGCACAAACGCGATCAACTTGCCCTCATTCGCGACGTAAAACGGATCCAGTCCCAACATTTCGCACGCGGACGCGACATCGCGCGGCACCGGGATCGCGCGCTCGTCAATTTCGATTCCGATTTTCGCGGCGTCCGCGATTTCGTTGAGCGCGCTCGCGATGCCGCCGCGCGTTGGATCGCGCAACGCGTGAATATCGCGCGTGATCGCGAGCATCGCCGCGACCAGGTCGTGCAGAGGCGCGCAATCGCTGAGGATTTCGGAATCGAAACGTAAACCTTCGCGTTGTGATAAAATCGCGATACCGTGCAAACCGATTGCGCCGGACAAAATGATCGCGTCGCCGGCGCGCGCGTTTTGCGCGGCGATGTTGACGCCATCGGGAACGATGCCGATGCCCGCGGTGTTGATGTAAATTTTGTCGCCGTGTCCGGCTTCGACCACTTTGGTATCGCCGGTTACGATTTGCACACCCGCGCGTTTCGCCGCTTGTCCCATCGTGTACACGACGCGCGTCAAATCATCGAGCGCGAATCCTTCTTCGAGAATAAATCCCGCGCTCAAGTACAGCGGACGCGCGCCGCTCATCGCGAGATCGTTCACCGTGCCGTTCACCGCGAGTTCGCCGATGTTGCCGCCCGGGAAAAAAATCGGTTTGACGACGAACGAATCGGTTGTGAACGCGAGCCGCGCGTCGTTCAATGCGAACACGGCTTGGTCATTGAGCGGTGCGAGCAGAGCGTTATCGAACGTCGGCGCGAAAAGATGCGCGACCAAATCGCGCGAAAGTTTTCCGCCACCGCCGTGCCCCATCACAATATTTGGATAATCGCGAAGCGGAAGCGGGCAGGTGAACGCTTGGAGATTTTGAGCAATGCTCATTCTTGATAACCCATGGGTAGTGAACAGTGAACAGTGGACTGCTGACTGTTTACTGTTCACTGTTCACTGACAACTGCGAAGGTATGCCGCGCGTACCGATAGTATGCCGCGCACGCGCCTTCGGTCGAGACCATTGTCGCGCCGAGCGGTTTCGCCGGCGTGCATTGTTTTCCAAATGCCACGCACTCGTTCGGTTTTTTGCGTCCTTGCAAAACGAGTCCGCTGATGCACAGCGGCGATTCATTGACGCGCAAATCGCCAACATCAAATTTTTGTTCCGCGTCCAAATCGCGAAACTCGTCGCGCAAGCGCCAGCCGCTCGCCGGAATTTCGCCGATGCCGCGCCATTTGCGATTGCACACCTCGAACACTTGCGCGATTAGTTTTTGCGCGGCAACGTTGCCTTCGCGCAGAACCGCGCGCGGGTACGCGTTCTCAACCTCCGCGCGTCCGGCTTCGAGTTGACGCACGCACGCGAGAATTCCGTTCACGATATCGAGCGGCTCGAACCCGGTGACGACAATCGGCACGCGATATTTTTCCGCGAGCGGCTCGTACTCGCGATAGCCCATCACCGCGCAGACATGCCCGGCGGCGAGAAAACCCTGCACGCGATTTTCCGGGTCGCCGAGCAACGCGATAATCGCGGGCGGCACAAGCACATGCGAAACCAGGATCGAAAAATTTTTCAATCCTTCGCGGCGCGCCTGAAACACTGCCATTCCATTCGCGGGCGCGGTCGTCTCGAAACCGACCGCGAAGAAAACAACTTGCTTGCCGGGATTATCGCGCGCGATTTGCAACGCGTCGAGCGGCGAGTACACGATTCGCACATCGCCGCCTTTCGCTTTGATTTGAAACAAATCGGTCGTCGAGCCGGGCACGCGGAGCATATCGCCGAACGATGCGAAAATCACATCGGGGCGCGCGGCAATCGCGAGTGCGCGGTCAATCACTTCGAGCGGCGTTACGCAGACCGGGCAACCCGGTCCGTGAACCAACTCAATTTGCTTGGGCAACAATTGGTCAATGCCGTAGCGCATAATCGAGTGCGTTTGTCCGCCGCACACTTCCATCAGGATCCATTCGCGCGTCGCGACGCGCGCGAGTTGTTCCATCACCGCGCGCACGCGCGCTTCATCGCGAAACGAATCGAGCGATTGCATTTGCAACTCCTCAAAATTGAGAATGGAGATTGGAGATTGCCATTGCTAACCCGTGTCAGCTCCCAACTCCTCCTCAAACGCGCCCGCCTCGCGAAACAGCGCGAGCGTGGCTTGCGCGTCCTCTTCGGTCAAACGCGAAATCGCAAAGCCGACATGCACAATCGTATACTCGCCGATTTGCAAATCGGGCAAGTATTCGAGACACGCTTCGCGCGTAACGCCGCCGAAATCCACGCGCCCCATTTTCAAACCGCCAACCTCATAGATTTCAGTTATTTTGCCGGGAACACCAAGACACATTTTGCCTCCATTTATGATTTCAGATTTCAAATTTCAGATTTTTGAATTTCAATCTGAAATTTGAAATCATAAATTTGTAATCGCGTTTGCCGCCGCCGCTTGCCCCAACGCGATGCCCGCGTCGTTCGGCGGCACAAGCCGATGCGTCAGCACATCGAATTGCGCGTCGCGCAGTAACGCGATCGTTTTGCCGAGCAGAGTTACGTTTTGAAACACGCCGCCGCTCAACGCGACGCGGTTGATTCCCGCGCGTGCGCGCAACATCACCGCGACCTCGCGCAACATCACCGCGACCGCGTTGTGAAATTTTGTCGCGATCACCCACGGCGGCACGCGCTTGCGATAATCAGCGACGAGGGCGCGAATCAACGGCGCGGGGTCGATCACAATTTCAGATTTCGGATTGATGGTTTCAGATTGCGGTAATCTGAAATCTGAAATCTGAAATCTGAAATCTCCAACAGCGTCTAAATCTTCGACGACGAGATGCTCCAATTCAATCGCGGCTTGGGCTTCATAGTTGATGCTTGCGCGGACGCCGATGAGCGCGGCGACCGCGTCGAACAGTCGGCCCATCGAAGATGTGAGCGGCGCGTTGAACCCGGTTTCGATTTGATGACGAATCACGCCGCGCTCGGTTTCATTGCACGCCACGACGCACGGCAGATCATCGTCCCACACGATTCCCGCGTGATGCAGTTGTGCGAGCGCGGCGCGATACACGCGCTTGATGCCGGCATCGCCGCCGGGAAGCGCGACGTATGCGAGATGCGCGGCGCGCGTAAATTCATGGTAAGTGGCAAGTAGTAATTCGCCACCCCAGATTTTTCCATCCGTGCCAAAACCGGTGCCATCGAGCGCGATGCCGATGACGCGTTCGTCGCGCGCGAGATTGTTTTCCGCCATACACGCGGCGATGTGCGCGTGGTGGTGCTGGACGTTGGAAATTGGAAATTGGAAATTGGAAGTTAGAGACCGCGCGTATTTTGTAGAAAGATATTCGGGATGAAGGTCGCACGCAATAATTTCCGGTTCGATGCGGAAAAGTTTTTTGAAATGGGCGACTTGATTTTGATAGGATTCGAGTGTCGGAAAATTTTCCAGGTCGCCGATGTGTTGTGAGAGAAACGCGTACTGTTCGCGCGTTACACAAAATGTGTTTTTCAATTCCGCGCCGACCGCGAGCGTGGGGCGCGTTTCGAATGGCAACTTGACCGGGTAGGGCGCGTAACCGCGCGAGCGGCGCACCGGCAATTCGCGATTCTCGAACACACGAATCACCGAATCATCCGCGCGCGTTTCAATGTCGCGGTCGTGCAGTAAAAAATAATCCGCGAGATTCGCGAGGCGCGCGCGCGCGTCAGCGTTGTCGGTCGCGATGGGTTCTTCGGAGAAATTGCCCGAAGTCATCACAAGTGGCGATTGGAGATTAGACGCAAAGCGTGGAGATTGGAACAAGAGATAATGCAACGGCGTGTAGGGCAACATTACGCCGAGAAAATTATTTTGCGGCGCGACCTGGTCGCTGATGTCTGCGTCGGGGCGACGACGCAACAACACAATCGGGCGCGCGCGTGATTCGAGTAACGCGCGTTCCGCGTCGGAGACGAAACAAAAATTTTCAATCGCCGCGACATCGCGCGCCATCAATGCGAACGGTTTGTCCACGCGCCCTTTGCGCTCGCGCAATTTCCGCACCGCGTCGTCGTTCGTCGCGTTGCACGCGAGGTGAAAGCCGCCCAGCCCTTTTATCGCGACAATTTCGCCTTGCCTAAGCAATTGCCGCGTTGCCTCAATCGGTTCTAAATCCGAAATCCGAAATCTGAAATCTGAAATCTTTTCCAACCACACCTTCGGACCACACGCCGCGCACGCGACCGGTTGCGCGTGAAAGCGCCGGTCGCGCGGATCGTGATATTCGCGCGCGCACTCAGCGCACATTTTGAAATCGCGCATTGTCGTGAGCGGGCGGTCGTACGGAATGTCGCGGATAATCGTAAAGCGCGGACCACAATTCGTGCAATTGATGAACGGATACAAATAGCGGCGATCATTCGGATCGAACAATTCGCGCAAACAATCGGGGCAAATCGAAATGTCGGGAGAAATCGGTTGGAACGCACCGGGTTGCGGAACGCTCGCGCGAATTTCAAATCCTTCAAAACGCGCGTCGCCATTCGACGCGACATCGTGCGCGTGAATCGAATCAATCCGCGCGAGCGGGGGTTTTTCATTTTCGAGCGCGCGCATGAACGCGTCGAGAACATCCAGGTCGCCTTCAATCTCAATGTCCACGCCGGACGATGTGTTCGCAACCCAGCCGCGCAATTGCGCGCGCGTCGCGAGTTGATACACGAACGGTCGAAACCCGACGCCTTGTACGACGCCGGTGATGTGAATTTGCCGAAGCATTATTTCATCCCGGGATTTCTGGTTGTCATTTCGATTTCTGTTTGTCATTTCGAGCGCAGCGAGAAATCTCCAGCGCCGCGCGCGAGACGCTTTGCGTCGCTTCGCTCGGAATGACATTATTCGGAATGACGTTATTCGACATCAATGCTCGCGAGTCGAAATTCGTCGGCGTCCACCACGCGCACTTGAACGCTCGAACAGCGCGAGCAAATCGCGCGGAGCGTGTCGCTCGTCAACACAAAATCGTTTCCGCACGCGAGGCATTTGGCTTGTAGTGGCACGCGCGCGATCGCGACCGTCGCGCCTTCGGCGAGCGTGCCGCGCGTGAGCGTGTCGAGATGAAAGCGGAGCGCGTCTTCGCTCTCGTCCGCCGCCGCGCTGATTTCGACATCGAGGCGCGTGATGCGCGTCGCGTTATTTTTCGCCGCGTATTCGAGCGCGACGCGAACCATTTCTTGTGCGATGCCGTGTTCGTGCATTCAATCTCCCTGTGGGGCAAATTGCCAATTTGCCCTACGCGCCGCGTAATCCATTTCAATCGTAAGCACGCGTTCCGCCGGTAAATGCGCGTCGCGCGCGAGTTCACGCAAATCAATCGTCTTGAGATAACGTTGGCAATTGTCGCAGGTGTACAAACGATACGCGCCATCTTTGCTTGGAAAGTACGTAATCTGTTCCGCTCCGCAAAACGGACAATGGGCGCGCGCGAACGTCCAATCGAAATCACATCGCGCGCACAGCAACCGCCATGCGCCGCCATCTTTTTCGAGCGCGGCAAAATCCGGGTCGCCGCCGCAAATCGGGCAGATGCCGCGATGCCACGCGTCGTTGCTCACGCGCGATTCGAGTTCACGCGCGGCGGCGGCGAGCCAGGGATGGAGCGCGTGGGTAAGAATGAAAGTGTCGAGTGATTCGTGATGCGCGCGAAGCGTGCGTGAAAGATAATCGCGCGCGAGCTGTTGCACCCGCGCGGGCGATGTAAATTCGCGCGCGAGTTCGGCGAACGCGTCCGCGACCTCGGAGCGATGACGCGCGGCGATCGCGCAAATTTCGCGCGCGAGTTGCGCGACGACATTCCAATCGCATCCAAATTCGTCCGCGCGCAAAATCGGTTCGCCGCGCGCGAGACGGGCATCCGCGTCTTGAGGTAATTGGTAAGTGGTAAGTGGTAATTCGATTGACGCGCGCGTTTGCAAAATCGCGATGTACAAATCGAGATGGTGCGCCAATTCAGGTCGGCGCGCGCGATGCGCGTTCAAAATGTCCAGCGTTGTTTGGTCGCTCAAGTTCATCACTCCTGATGCGGGCGAGCCGCCCGCGCCACAGATTATACTCACAAAACGTAAAACGTGAAACGCGACGCACTCACGCATCACGTTTCACGTTTTACGTTTTACGCATTACACATTACGCATTACGCATCCTTCGACTACACTTTGTTCCGCTAGGATGCTTTACTTGTCGCGCTTGCGATACACTTTTTCCGCCAACCATTTGCCGTGATGCTCTTTCGCAAATTCTTCCGTGACTGTGCCTTCGAACATCGCGGTAATGGATTCGCGCATCAACGGATGCACCGCGACGAGATAGAGGTGAAGCATAAACAACAACACGGTGGCGATGACGGACAAGTCGTGAATGATGACGCTCCACATGAACACATCCGGCGCGACACTGCCCTTGCCAAACCACATCACAAAGCCGGTAATGACGAACAAACCGAATGTGATGATTTGCGTGAGCGCGTTGAATTTTTGACCGGCGTTGTACTTGCCTTGCGGCGGCATCGTCCCGGCTTTGCCGTGCGCGTAATAGTTCCACGCGTTTTGCAACCAGCCCCAATCATCTTTGCCCCAACTGAACGATTCTTTGAGCGAGTAGAAAAACTCGCGCGGCGAAAAGACGAGGTAGAACACCGGCGCGGCGATAAACGCGATCGCGGCGGCGCGATGCGCGAGCCGCGTCGCGATCCCGGCTTCGCCGACCGCGAACGCTTTGAGGAAGGGCACGTAGATGAACAAGCCGGTGCCGAGCAAAACCGTGAACGCGACAAAGTGAACCCAGTGCGCGACGCGCTCCGCGCCGGTGAAACGCAAGACCAACACCTGGCGCACGCGCGTTTGCATATCAGTTGCGAGTGATGACATTTTGTTTCTCCGTTTAGTAGTTGAATAGTTGGATAGTTACATCGTTGGTTAGTTGCTTCATCAACTAAGCAACTAACCAACTAACCAACTATTTAACTACCGATTATTTTTCCGGCTTGATCGTTTCCACATCGCCCAACTGCGCGCGGCGCGTCGCGAACCAGTTGAGCGCGAGACCAGCCGCGACGAGACCGGTCGCGACGTAGCCGAACGGTTGCACGATGTTTTGCCACAAGTTCGTCAACGCCGGATATTCCGGTTTTTCCGGCAAGCCGTACGCGGACGCCGGCGCGGTGAGCACGTACACGCGCCCCAAGCCACCGAGTTCGGTTTCACCGTACACGCGCGCATCGGTGTAACCCAGTTTCTTTAAATCTTCGACGCGCGCTTTTGCAGTGGCGAGAACCTTGTCGCGATCATTGAATCCGAGCGCGGCGGCGGGACACGTCTTGACGCACGCCGGCGTCAAATCGTTTGTCACGCGGTCTTGGCAGAACGTACACTTGGTTGCTTTTGCTTCGCCGGTGAGTTCGTTAATCGTTTCCATGCGCGGAATGTTGAACGGGCACGCTTGCGAACAATAACCGCAACCGTTACACAAATCGCGTTCGAGCGAAACAAAACCCACCGCGTTTTTCTTGAGCGCGGCGGTCGGACACACATCCACGCACGCGGCGTTCGCGCATTGCAAACAGCCCCATTTCAAAAACAGCCAACGCACTTTGCCACCCGCTTCGTACTCGTTAAAGCGGATGCGCGTGTAATTGTCCGCGTTCAGGTCAAGCGGATTTTCGTACGTGCCGACCTGGGTCGTTTTCGTCGGCGCGAGATTCCACCACTCTTTGCACGCGACCTGGCATCCTTTACAACCGATACAAGTGGACGTGTCTATGAGCATTGCTTTTGCCATGTTACACCTTCCTCACATCGCACAACCACGCTTTGTATTCCGGGATCGTCGTGTTCGCATCGCCGACGTGCGGCGTTAAATCGTTCGCGCTGTCGCCGGTGGACGCGCCTTCGTACCCCCAGTGCCACAGCAAACCAACTTGATGCACCATTTTACCATTGATGTTAAATGGCTTGAATCGTTTGGTGACGACTGCGACCATTTCAACTTTGCCGCGCGTGTTTTCGACGATCACGCGGTCGCCATTCTTGATCCCTTTTTCCGCCGCGAGTTGCTCGCTCATTTCGACGAACGGCGCGGGTTGCGTTTCGACGAGCCAGGGCAAATTGCGGCTCATCGCGCCCGATTGCATATGCTCGCTCAAGCGATACGTTGTGCCGACGATGGGATATTTTGTCGCATCACTTCGCTTGTTCCGATCCGATTCATAGATTTTCGCAATCGGATTATTTTGTTGTTTCGAAAGCAGATTTTGCGCCGGACTTTCCCACGCTTCGTAATGTTCGGGGAAGGGACCTTCGGCGAGACCGGGCGCGAACAAACGCGCGACGCCTTCGTTGTTCATAATGAACGGATAAATCGCGTCGGGCGCGCCGCCGCCATCAACGACATCGCCAGACCAGGTCGCATTTGCCGCGTTCCATTTGAGCGGCGCGCGTTTCGGATCCCAGGGTTCACCTTTCGGACTGACCGACGCGCGATTGTAGAGAATGCGCCGATTGACGGGCCAATTCCACGCCCAGCCGGAATAGAGATACAAGCCGGTCGGATCGCTACTGTCGCGACGCGCCGACATATTGCCGGCATCGGTGTAATAACCGCAGTAAATCCACGCGCCGCACGTCGTGAGACCATCATCGCGCAGAGACGCGAATGCCGGGACTTGCTTGCCCGCCGCGATCTGCAGGACGCCATTCGCATCTTTGATGTCCGCGGTCGCGCGCCCGTTGATTTCTTTCGCGACCGTGTGCGCGTTCGGCAAACCGTCGCCGTAATTCCAATCCAGGTTCGCGATTGGATCCGCGAATGCACCGCCGTCTTTCTTGTACAGCGCGCGCACGCGATTCATAATTTGATTCGCGATCCACAAATCGGGTTTGCTTTCGCCGACCGGATCAATCGCCTTGTTGCGCCACTGCACCCAACGGCCGGTGTTCGTCACGCTACCTTCGCGCTCGACCCAGGATGCGGCGGGAAGCAAGAACACTTCGGTTTTGATGTCGGCTGGTTTCACACCAGGACGTTTCCAAAACGCGGCAGTCTCCGTCTCCCACAATTCCGAGACGACCATCCAATCGAGTTTGCCAAGCGCGTCGCGTTCCATCGACGCGTTCGGTCCGCCGACTGCCGGGTTTTGTCCAATTACGATAAACCCTTTGATGTCGCCGGCATTCATCGCTTCAAAGAGCGGGATGTGCGAGTAATCTTTGCCGGCCGCCATCTTGGGTAACCAATTAAATCCGAAATCATTATCCGCCTTTGCCGCATCGCCGAACCACGCTTTGAGTTGGCTGACGATGTACTTGGGATAATTCTTCCACCAGTTCAAACTTTTTGGATCGCTCGTCGCGGGAACGACGCGCTTCAAATAATCCGCGACGGATTGATCGCGCACGGTTGGCGTCGCGAGATAGCCGGGCAAGTTGTGATACAACGCCGCCATATCCGTCGAACCTTGAACGTTGTGCAAACCGCGCATCGCCGCGACCTGTCCGCCCGCGACGCCGACGTTACCCAACAACAATTGCACGAGCGCGAGCGATTCGATGTTTTGCGTGCCGACCGAATGTTGCGTTTGTCCCATCGCGTAAACGATTGCGCCCGCCTTGTCCGGCTTGCCGGTCTCGGAGTACATTTTGTAGACTTGCTCGAGCAAATCTTTCGGCGTGCCGGTGATTTTGGAAACCGTGTCGAGCGTGTAGCGCGCGTAATGTTTCTTCATCAATTGAAGCACGCATTGCGGATCGCTCATCGTCGCGTCGCGCTTGGGGATGCCCTTGTCGTCGAGTTGATACGTCCAAGTGGATTTGTCGTACGATTTTGTCGTCGCGTTGTAGCCGCTGAACAAACCGTCGTTAAATTCAAATTTGGGATTGACGAGGAACGCCGCGTTCGTGTACTCGCGCACGTACTCTTCCTGGTAGAGTTTGTTTTCGATGAGGTACGAAATCATCCCGCCCATAAACGCGATGTTCGTGCCGGAGCGAATCGGCGCGTACAAGGTCGCGCCCGCCGCGCTCCGCGTCACACGCGGATCCACGACGATCAACTTCGCGCCCTTTTCCATCGCTTTGTTCACCCACTTGAACGCGCAGGGGTGGTTCTCGGCGGGATTGCCGCCCATAATCCAAATCACATCCGAGTTCGCAAAATCGGTGATGTGATTCGTCATCGCGCCACGACCGAATGAAGCCGCCAAACTGGCGACCGTGCTGGAGTGTCAGATTCGCGCCTGGTGTTCGAGGTAGACGATGCCGAGCGCGCGCGCGGCTTTGACCCAGAAATAAACTTCTTCGTTCGTGTGTTGCGCGCCGCCCAGGTACGCGATGGATTCGAGCCGATTAACGGTCGCGCCGTCCTTGTCTTTGGTGATGAAACTCTTGTCGCGCGTCTCTTTGATTTTTTGCGCGATGCGGTCGAGCACCCAATCCCAGGGCTTGTCTTCCCACTTGTCCGAACCGGGTGCGCGATACTTGACGGTCGTAACACGTTCGGGACTGTAGATCACTTGCCAATTCGCCGCGCCTTTACTGCACAACGTCCCGCGATTGATCGGGTGATCCGGATCGCCTTCAATGTTGACGACCTTGCCGCCCTGCACGCCGACCACCTGCCCGCACCCAACCGAGCAGTACGTGCAGATCGTCGTGATCTCGCCGACCTTTTTGTGCAATAAAAATTTTGGATCTTCTCCGGCGGAGGCGACCTGCGGCGCGGTTCCCAACAAGAGACCACCCGCCGCCGCGCCGCCGAGTTTGAGAAAATCGCGTCGTGATACCGACATGGTTTTTCCTCCTCCTCGAAATAACAACGAATTCAAGAATTTAGCGAATAGGTGAGTGTTTGGAAATTGCACCTCCAATCATCACAACAACGGATTGAGAAAGGAACGAATTATATCAACCACAGATTTCACTGATTTCACTGATTAACTCACCTTACGCAAGGATGTCATTTCGACGGGCAAAGCGATGAGAAATCGATTCCGAAAACTGAGATTTCTCGCTTTGCTCGAAATGACAGTGCGTAACATCAGTGATTAAAAATAAAATCTGTGTAATCTGTGAAATCTGTGGTTGACCATTCGTTGCTTGCTCAATTCGATTTCGCGAATTGCAAATATCCAAATCCCAGCGTCAAGAGCGCGTAGACGATGACAATGCCCCAACCGAACGGATTCATCACGCCGGATAATTGCGCGATTAAACTTACGATGAGCGCGAGTCCGTCGCCGACGAAAACGGAAAGAATAATCGCGCGGCGCATCGCGGGGTCAGACACATCGCGCGCCATCCCCATCAACAATCCGACCAGAACAAATGTCGCGCCAAAAAGTCGCGCCATAAATGTTCCGCTCAATGAATTGAGATCGGCGTTCAACAACCAGAGCCACTGTCCCGGAAAAATCAAAAAGATGATTCCGGTAATAATGCAAACGATGGATTTGAACACCATCATCGTGTTTAGTTTCATTTGCGTTCTCCTTCACGCGAATCGTCGCGCGAAATCCGTGTGACGCGTCATTACGCCAGGTCAAGCAAATGTTTCGCCAATTCTTGCGGCGCGGCAAAAAACGGCGAGTGCGATGTATTCATCGTGATCACACGTTCACAGGGCAACGCGGTGTACATTTGCTTTTGCAACGTCGCGGCAATCGCGCGGTCTTGCAAACATTCGATATACGCGCGTGGCACACGCCCAAAATTTTGCGCGGTCGTGTGCACCGGCGTCGCGAACGGTTGCGCGGCTTGCGCGACCAAGCGCGCTTTGGCGAACGCCACATCTTCCGCCAAGCAATCGGCATAGAATGCCGGCTGGATGCCTTCGTCTTTCACCGTCGCCGAACTTTGATCGGCAGACATAACCAGGTTGGGCAACACAAGCGAGGTCGTGTCGCCACCGGCGAGTTGCAGTAAAAATTCGCCGTCCCGCAAAAGGAACGCGGTCAAGTACACCAACTTTTTGATTTTGGTGGGACGCGCTTCAGCCGTTTGCGTGATCACAACGCCGCCCATACTGTGCCCGACCAGGATCACCGGCTCGGTTTGCGCGTCGAGAACCTGGCACACACGATCCACATACGCCGCTAACGTAACCGCCTCCGTCGGCGTTTTGTCATCACCATGTCCCGGCAGATCGATCGCAATGACCTTATGCCCGGCTTGCGCGAGGAGTGGTGTAATTTTTGCCCAACACCACGCGCCATGCCACGCACCGTGAACAAGTACAAATGTGCTCACCGCCCCTCCTTAATTTTCATTGCGCCAACGTTCGCACATACGCGACCAATTGCCAGCGTTGCGCGTCGCTCAATTGAAATTTCCACGCGGGCATAATCGAACCTTGCGCGCGAAACGGCTCGACGCGTCCGCCTTCGCTGACGCGCCAGAACAGATATTGCGGCGCGAGCGATTGCATTTTCGCGCGGTCAGTAAAATCCACAACCTTCAATCCGAACCTGGGTTGCGTTGTGCCTTGCCCGTTGCCGGACACACCGTGACACACCGCGCAATCCGCCAAGTACAAATCGCGACCCGCCGCGATTAATTCCGGCGCGTTCAAATTTTCCGGCGGCACGATGATCGCGTACTCTTTCGGCAGAGCGTTCGCGTTGTTCGTGAGGCACGCGCCCAAAATCGCGCCGAAGGTGATGATCCAAAAAATGACGCGTTTCATTTTTTTACGACGCGCACATCCCACCGCGCGAGTTCATCCACCACACGCGCGCATAACGGTTCGACTTGCGCGGACAGCGCGGGGCTGAGTTCGAGACCAGGTTCGAGTTGCGCGAGTTGCGCGCCGAGCAAAATCACTTCATCGGGAAATTTGCCGCGCAACATTGCGAGTCCGAGTAAATCTTGCAAACCGATTTGGTGCGGCGACATTTTGGGTCCGAGAAACGCGGGGATGTCTTGATTGCACAGTCGCATCAGCGCGCCAGGTGCGAGGTTGGAACGAAGCGCGTCAATGATAATCACGCGCGCAGAATCTTCGATCAGTCCAAGCAAATCGAGTCCGAGTGTGCCGCCGTCGAGAACGGTTACCTCCGCCGGAAAAATGTACTCGCTCTGCAAACGTTCGATCACCCGGCAACCCAAGCCCTCGTCTTGCAAAAGTATGTTGCCGAGACCGAGCACCAGAATTTTCATGGTAGTCAGGTAGAGAGGTAGACAGGTAAACAAGTACGATTCCTGTCTACTTGTTTACCTGTCTACCTGTTTACCTATTTACCTTCTCCCCTCAATCTTTCGCGACGCCCATCTTCTTCAGCAAGTCCGCGTGAATAAACTTGAACCCGCTAAAGATGGACGACATCAAGCCGTTGCCTTCTTCCGAATCAACCAGGAACGCGCTGTAAACGTGATGCAACGCAAACCCGATGAGCAACCACATAATCAAGTGATGCGCCTGGCGCAGAACTTGATTGTGGACGAACAGGAAAATCCAACCGGTCAACTTGTACCAAATGCCGCTCGTGTTCACTTCACCGAGTAGAGCAAAGCCGGTGAACGTTTGCACAAAGTACAAGAAGACGATGAACGCGTACGTCAATCCTGCGAGCGCGTTGTGTCCGATGACCTCGGGCGGCTCGCGGCGCAAAAAGAAATAGTAGCCAATCGCGTCCGCGAGTGATTTACGTCCCTCTTTCGTGAGAAACGGAAACAAGCCGCGCCAACTCGCCCACTCGTTTCCGGCGATTGCCCAGTACGTTCGCAGGAGCAAACTCGCGATGAAGATGAACGCGACCACAAAGTGCGTGAATCGCACGATGCCCATAAAGTACGGACCGTACCACTCGCGACTGCTCACCAAAATCCACGGGTTGCCGATGTAATAGCCGGTGAGCGACAGCATCACGATTGACGCGACATTGACCCAGTGCGTCAATCGCACCGGAATTTCCCAGACGTATAATCGTCGAAGCATACAACCTCCGGAAATTCGTAATTCGTAATCCCGAATTACGAATTACGAATTACGAATTTTGAATCATCAACTAACTTTGACTTTCACCATCTCGCGTCCTTCCGTGTCAACGACGTGCACCGCGCACGCCATACACGGATCGAACGAGTGGACGGTTCGCAAAATTTCGACCGGCTGTTCGGGATTCGCGACCGGCGTGCCGATGAGCGCTTCTTCCCACGCGCCGCGTTTGCCGTTCGCATCGCGCGGCGAGCCGTTCCACGTCGAAGGCACGACGACCTGGTAATTCGCGATCGCGCCATCCTTGATGCGAATCCAATGACCGAGCGCGCCGCGCGGGGCTTCGAAAAATCCAAACCCTTTGGCTTCGGAGGGCCATTTCGACGGATCCCATTTTTCGCCGTTGTGAACTTTGTAATCGCCGCGTTTGATGTTCGCCGCGAGCGCATCCACCCAGCCCTCGACCGCTTGCGCGAGCACGAGCGTTTCGACGCCGCGCGCCGCGGTGCGACCGAGCGTCGAGAACAATGCTTCTGGTCCGACGCCGAGCGTTTTCAAAACCAGGTTCACCGTGTCCACGACCGGTTTCACACCCGAACCGTACGCGACCAACATTCGCGCGAGCGGACCGACTTCCATCGAGTTGCCATCGTACCGTGGCGATTTCAGCCACGAGTACTTTTTGTTATCGCCGACCATTGATTCGTACGGCGGTTTCGGTCCGGTGTAATTCGGTTTCGTTTCGCCGTCCCAGGGATGCAGGGATTTCGCATCGCCCGCGCCGTAATCGTACCACGAACCCGAAACGTACTCGGCAACCTTGTTGTGATCCATCGGCAAAACTTTCGAGAGGTCTTTGTTGAGAATCACACCACGCGGCAAGAACAATTGCGAATTATCCGCGGCTTGCGGAAATTCACCGTACGCGAGAAAGTTGCCGGTGCCCGCGCCGTATCCCGCCCAATCTTTGTAGAACGGCGCGACCGCGAGCAAATCCGGGATGTAGACTTTTTCGACGAACTTGCGCGCTTGCGCGAGCCAACCTTTAATCAGCGCGAGTTTGTCCGCGTTGATCGCGTTCTGGCTGTTCGGATCGATCGGGATCGCCATTCCGCCGACGAGGTACGTTTGCGGATGCGGATTTTTGGAACCGAGTAACGCTTGCGCGCGAATCACTTCGCGTTGCCAGTCGAGCGCTTCGAGATAATGCGCGACTGCCATCAAGTTGGCTTCGGGCGGAAGTTTGTACGCCGCGTGTCCCCAGTATCCGTTCGCGAACAAACCAAGTTGCCCCGAATCAACAAACGTTTTCAAGCGCGCGGCGACGCCTTTGAAATACGCTTCGGATGAATTGTGCCAATCCGAAATGGACTGCGCCAGTTTCGATGTCGCGGCGGGGTCGGCTTTGAGCGCGCTGACAATGTCCACCCAGTCGAGCGCGTGGAGGTGATAAAAGTGGATGACGTGATCCTGAATGAACTGAATGCCTTCAATCAGGTTGCGGATAAGTTGCGCGTTAAGCGGAATCGTGATACCGAGCGCGTCTTCAACTGCTCGCACGGAGCAGCATGCGTGCACGGTCGTTCAGACGCCGCAGATGCGTTGCGTAAACACCCACGCATCGCGCGGGTCGCGTCCTTTCAGCACCAATTCCATTCCGCGAAACATCGTGGACGAACTCCACGCGTCGGTAACTTTTCCGCCGTCCACTTGCACTTCGATTCGCAAATGTCCTTCGATGCGAGTGATTGGGTCTATCGCTACTTTAGGCATAATTAATTCTCCTCGTTTGTAGTAATCGCTTCAGCGATTCACTGACGCGCTCAAGCGCGCACTACGAACTTTTTGCATCTCCACTTTCTTGCGTGTGTTTCGCGAGCGGTTGTCGCCGCGCGCGAATCGCGGAGAGAATGCCGTGCGCCGCGAACACTGCCGCGACGCCGCCGACAATTCCCGCGCCGACCTGGTCGGCGTTCACTTCGACGCCAAAACCTGGGACGTTCGGCAAACGCCGGTAGAAGGGCGACATCGTGTCCCAGAAATCCGGTTCCGAACAACCGACGCAACCGTGTCCCGCGCCAACGGGCCACGACGTGCCATCGTTCCAGCGCACGGTCGGACAATTGTGAAATGTCGCGGGACCTTTGCATCCCATTTTGTAGAGACACCAGCCCGCGCGATGGGCGTCATCGCCCCACTCTTCGACGAATTGACCGGCGTCGTAATGCGCGCGGCGTTCGCAATTGTCGTGGATGCGTTTGCCGTACGCGAACAACGGTCGTCCAAGTTGGTCGGTCGCGGGGAGCGCGCCGAACGTGAGAAAGTGGACGACGGTCGCGGTGAGGTTGACGACATTGTGCGGACAACCCGGCAAATTGATGAGCGTGAGACCTGGCACGGCTTCGCCAACACCCATCGCGCCGGTTGGGTTCGGCGACGCCGAGGGCCATCCGCCGAAGAACGCGCACGCGCCGACCGTAATCGTCGCCGCCGCGTTTTTGCACACGCGTTGCGCGATGTCGAGCGCGGTCTTGCCGCCAATCGTGCAGTACACGCCGCCGTCTTTCGTCGGAATCGAACCTTCAATCACGACGAGGTACTTGCCCTTGCTCTGCTCGACCGTGTCGTAAAGCGATTTTTCCGCGGCTTTGCCGGCGGGCGCCATAATCGTCTCGTGGTAATTCACCGAGAGTGTGTCGAGCACAATGTCCGCGACCGAGGGACGACTCGCGCGCAAAAACGATTCGCTGTCACCGCAACAATCTTGAAATTCGAGCCACACGACCGGCGGGCGCGGCGCGGTCGCGAGCGCGGCTTCGATGCGCGGGACATAGCGCGGCGGAAGCGCGAGCGCCGCCGCCATCGCGGAGCAGAACTTTAGAAAATCGCGTCGCGAGATACCTTTGAGTGCGAGCGCGTTTTCCAAACCATTTGCAAATTCAATCATCGCGTTCCTCCTCCTTTTCGATTTCCTTTTGCGTCGCGAGCGCGAGCACTTGGTCCTTCAATTCGCTCAACGCGCGGCGCATCGCTTCGAGTTCTTCAAAATGCAAACGCTGGTATGACTCTAACTGTTGTTCGAGTTTCAACATTCGATACGCTAAATCGGTAGGGAGAACAGCAGACATTTGTTTCACTCCCGCAATCCTTTCGCCAAAACTGAAAGGGGCTTTCCACTGACGGAAAAGAACACGGACTTTGCTGATATCTTTTTCAATTGTCCGTGTTCCATTCCGTCAGTGGAAAATTTCAAGGCGAAGGATTTGCTCCCGGCGATAGAATAAGAAATGCCTCGACGCGCCAATAGACACACGAGGCAATCGCAACCCCATCGCGCGAGATGGATGCCCACGGCGACATCCGCATTGCTTTCAGTTGCGATTATTCTAACATCTTCTAAACGATTGAATAAGATACGATTGAATCATTCCGGCGTCCAAACGTATCAGCGGAGGACTAGTCCGCTTGGTTCTGACGGAGAATCCCGTTTTCTTGGAGAAAACGGGATTCTCGGCAAAACGAGTCGCGCGGCAAGTGCAATCACCTGCCGCGCGATATCGAACTGCTGTTTACTTGTGAACCTTGTCCACCGCAAAGTCGCGACCGGGACCGTGACAAATCGCGCAGGTCTCGATGCCGCTCGCGCTTGTGTTGATTTCGATGTGTCCCGCGACTGTCTTGTTCGCGTGACAACCGGAGCACGTCGCGGCAATCGGTTGCAGAACTCGAATAACTTTACCTTCTTGTGTAACCGTTGTCGGCAGTGCACTCGCGGGAAGCGGCAATTGATTCGTCGTGCCAACGTGACACTTGGAACAATTGCGCTGACCCGTCGCGGTCGGATAACCGACATCCGCCGTGCGCGCGACCGAGCGACCGAAAAATTCGACCGCGACATCGCGCTCGTTGCCGATGTGGAGCGAGTGAATCATGTATTTCAGGTGGATGCTCTCGGGCGGCATTTTGTCTTTGGGCCGCGCGGCTTCATCCGTCGAGTTCGGGTGGTGGCAGAGATCGCAGTATTCGGGACTGCGGCGAATGCCGCCGTGAACGGTGAAACCATTCGGGCTACCCAAATCGAGATGGCACGCGTTACACTTGTCGCGATTCGTTACGACGCGGCGTGGCGCGACCGGCGAACCGTCGAGCGAATAGTACTTGACCGGGTTGACGTTGCCTTCGCGCAAAAGAACATCTTTGCCATCGTTGCCTTTGATCGTTGTGTTCTTGTACGCCGCCATTCCAATCGCGACCGAACCTTTCCACGATGCGTTCAACGTTGCCGCGAAGGTGTAGCGGAATTTGCCGCCACCCAAATCGGCGAGCGTGCCGGCGCGCACGAACGGCGCGGCAGGTGGCACGGTGATCTGATTCACCATTTCACGAATCGAGGTCGCGTAATCCGGCGTCGGATACGCCAGCACGACTTCGATGAAATCGAGTTTGTTCGCGTCGTACGCCGCGCCTGAATTATCCTTGACCGTGAACTCAATGACCGGCTTTTCACCCGGTTTCACGGTCGCGCTGTCGAGCGAGTACGTCAAACCCTTGAGCGCTTTGGCGCGCGTCGGAATAACGTGCGCGCCGACGACGGACGCATCGAACTCTTGCCCGCTATCGGCGGGGTGACAACCCTTGCAAGTCTTGTCATCTTTCTGCGCGCCGGCGACATGGTCTTTGCCGCCCGGGTATTTCGATTTGCCGGTGTCCCAATCAATATCGTCGTGGCACGAACCGCACGCGGCGCGGCTCGGCGCGGCTTTCCAATTGTCCGCTTGCGGCGCGTCCTTGTGACAGGTCGTGCAGTTTCGAACATCTTGCGGAAAACCGGCGTTCGAGAAATCGAACACGTTCAAACTGTTACCGACGATAAAGTACGGTTTTTTCCCGGCGGCAACACTCGGCAGGAATTTCCCATTGTGCAATTTGTGGATCATCACTTTGAGATCCACCGAATTGCCCGATTCGGGATCGAATGTTTGATCGGTGTGGCACACCGCGCAGTACACGACTTCGCGGCGTTGTCCGCCGTGCGCGGCGAGTGTGTCGTGACAGCCGTTGCACGTTTTCGTGTTGACGACTTCGCGCTTGACTGGATTGCCGCCTGCCGGGACGAACCAGTACACCGCGTTCGCGACAAATTCGCGCGCGTTGCGCGTCGCTTGCCCGGCGACGACGGTCGTCGCGGCTTTGTCGAGATTCGTGGGCACGGTGCGGCTAAAGACATACGTATACCCGGTATCGGTTTGCGTGATCTTGCCGCCCGAGTCCACTTGCGCGACTTTGGCGGTTGCCAACGCGGGCTTGGTTGCCGCGCCTTTGTAGCGAAACTCTTGACCGTTCACATCGCCAACGAGATAACTTTCATAATCCGACAAACCGGTATCCTTGTCGGTTACGATTTTCGCGATGCCGAAGCGAACGCTATTCGCGTCTAAATCGCTCACCGCGACCGCGTTGCCGCGCCCGTCCACGATTTTGAACGTAACGACCGGTTTATTGTCCGCAGGAATTTCCACCTTGGAAATTTCCATCGAGAGACCCGGTTCCGGCGCGACCGCCGCAGATTTGCCGGCGGGACCAGCAGGACCAGCAGGGCCAGCGGGACCAGCAGGACCAGCTGGACCGGCGATGCCTGGCGCGCCAGCCGCGCCGGGTTGTCCGGCGGGACCAGCGCTCGGCGCGCACGAAGCGATAAACACCAACGCGGTTATCGCCAAGAGCGCGACGAAAATGACGAGGTTTCGTTTTTGCATCTTTGCATCTTCTCCTTTTTGGCTGAAAAAAACGAGGGTTAAATGTGAATCTCAAATTGCTTCGCATCACCTCTTTCAGTTCGCATCGCCAAACCTTCCCTCGTCAGAACGTTCCCAATGCGCGAGATCCCAGAAGACTCCATCGCTTCTGAATTTGGATGTTAAAAGTTAAAAGTTGGAGGTTGGAAAGTGATTCGCGTTGATTCAAATCTCCAACATCCAATTTCCAAACTCTTATCCGCCGTACAATTGCCCGAGCGGTTTGCCAACCATGACCTTGCCTTCTTTAATCGCGACTTCGTATTCGGGCAAGCCGCGCGGCGGCGGACCGGACACGACCGCGCCGGTGACCGGGTTGAAGAACCCGTCATGGCATGGACAAAAGATACTGCCCTTGCGCGCTTCCCAGGTTACGATGCAACCCAGGTGCGGACAAATCGCGGAGAATGCTTTGATGTTCCCGGCTTTGGTATTGACGACAATCACCGGCTTGTCATTCACCGGCACAACCTTGCTCGTGTTCACTGGAAAATCTTCGACCTTGCCCACTTCGACCGGACCGCCTGCGCCGGTTTTCTTGCTGGTGGGCAAGAGATAACTAACGATCGGAATCACGATCCCGGCAATCGTTGAGATGATCGAAAAGCCGAGCAGGAATTGGATAAACCCGCGTCGCATAATCGGTGTGCTGTTCATATCGGATGTAGTTTGAGTCATTGGTATGCTCCATTATTCCGGCGGCAGTTGTTTGTACAACTCGCGGCGGATAATCCACAACGATAAAATCGCGAGCGTCATAATCGCGAGACCAACAATCATAAATTGACGGCGAAAGACACTGTCCGCGATGGCTTTTTCGGAATTGGCGATGATTTCTTTCGCTTGCGCGTTCGCCTTTTCCGTTTTCTCTTTCACGAGCGCGCGGTCAAGCGTGTGTTGCGCCGCGCGCGCGGTGATGAGATTCGTCTTCGCTTCGGAAAGCCGGACTTTTTCCGGCGCGACGATCAACGCGGCTTTTTCCGCGACCTCAATCGCTTTCGCAGATTCTTCGATGAGTTTCGCGGTCGCGGTGAGTTGTGTATGCATTTCCTGCGCGGCTTGACCGGGCGGCGTGTTCGCGCCGTGACAACTTCCGCACTTGCGATTCTCCGCGCCGACGAACAAATCTTCGCTCGGCGCGCTCACGTCGTAGCGACCGTGACAGGTAACGCATTTTGGCGTGCCCGCGACATCGCTCGAGTGCGAACTTTTCAAATAGTATTCTTGCGTTGCGGTGTGGCAACTGCCGCAGACGTTTTCGACCTCTTCAAAACCGGGTGGCGCCGCGCCGTGCGTGCCATGACACGTCGCGCAACTCGGCGCGCGCGTGTCTTGTTTGTTGAGCAACGCTTTGCCGTGAACACTCACGACGTACAACGCGTGCTGATTCGTCGGAATGTTATAGCCCTTCATATAATCAGTGTTCGAGTGACACCGCGCGCACATCGCGGGCACATTGAGCGGATACACTTGCGAAGTCGGGTCGTTCACTTTTTTCGTCGCGTGTCCATCGTGGCAAGTGAAACAGGTCGCGACTTTGAAATCGGCTTGCGCGAGCCGGATGCCGTGAATACTTTGTTGATATTTCGAGTACTGGTCAATCGGCAAATCATATTGACGCATCGCTTCCGCGCGCGCGTGGCAACTCGCGCACAGCGCCGGCGTGTCTACCATATTCGGTTTGCCGGTGTACCCGGCTTTAACCGCGTGCGCGTCTTCTTTAAGGTTCTTGGTCGCATCGCCGCCGTGACAACTCGCGCAACCCACGCCGCGTTCCGCGTGTGCGGACGATTGCCATTCCTTGACCGGCTCATTCAATTTTCCGGCTTGCGCGGTGTGGCACGTAACGCAGCCATCGCGATTTGGCGCGGGCGGCGGCGTGAACACCACCGGCGTCGGCACGACGAACGGCACCTGGTTCGCGGACGCGCTTTGATGACAAGTGCGACAAGTGGTGTTCGTGCGCCCCGAGTGTGAACTGGGCACGCGCAATGCGCCGCCAATCCCGGCTTGGTGACACGCGAGACAGTTATCGCGATTTTGGAGCGCGTGCGGAATCGTCGGCGTCGTGCCGGGGACGCGCGTCGCGCCCGCACCAGGTCGCGGCGTCGCGGTCGGTCCGGTTTGCGGACTCGCGGCGAGTTTGTGGCAACCCTGGCACATTTCGTTCGTGCGCCCGGCGTGATCGGGTGGAAACTTGGTCGCGCCGCCAACACCGGTCGCGTGACAAACGACACACATTTCGCGCCCAAGAACCGGATGCGGAATCGGTTTTTGCGCGGGCGGATTCGCGTCGGCAGTCGCGAATTGAATCGCGACCAGCACGAGCGCGAGCGTGAGAATAAAAAATATCTTCCACGGATTTTTCATCGGTGAAACTCCGGTCACCTCACCCCTCACCCCCGCCCCCTCTCCCCGCTCCTGATTGAACTTTATCAGGAGCGAGGAGAGGAGGCAGGGGGTAAGGGGTGAGGACGACATCAACTATACTGTCCCCATATCGTCAAGGCAATGACGACGATTAGCACAACGGTCGTTAAAACAATCATCAGCGGGCGTTCGCGCGCGGTCCGTTTTTTGCCGCGATCCAAAAACGGCAAGAACGCGAGCGCGACCAAACCCAGGATCGGGAGAAAAACTCCGATCAAACGCGGCGCTTCGGCGCCAAGAAAATTGAACACCGCCGCGACTTTGAGGAATTGATAAATCGCGAGGAAATACCATTCCGGTTTGACGTGCGCCGGCGTTTCGAGCGGGTTGGCTTTTTCTTCGAGACCCATCGGCACGAGCGCGGCGAGCGCGAGCAAAATGCCGAACATGATGTACCACGCGATGACTTCGCTCAGCACATAGTGGGGCCAAAACGGCAGCAATTTTTTTTGTGGGGATTTTGGGTCGCTCATCTTAATCCCTCTCCTTAGGGTCGGCGAGACCTTGTTGATGAATAATCACAATGTGAATCGTCAGAAACGCGATCAACGACGCGGGCAGAACCAACATATGCACGCCGAGAAAACGCGAGAGCGTGAGCGCGCTCACATCCGCGCCGCCGCGCAAAAATTCGAGAATGTTTCTGCCGATAAACGGCACCGCCGCCGCGATTTCCGTGCCGACCGTCGTCGCCCAATACGCGCGCTGATCCCAGGGCAACAAATAGCCGGTGAAACCAAAACCCATTGTGATGAACAGCAACCCCATCCCGACCAGCCACGTAATTTCGCGCGGTTTTTTGTACGCGCCCTGGATGATGATGCGAAGCATATGCAAAATGCAAAACACAATCATCAGGTTCGCGCTCCACGCGTGCACGCTTCGCACAAGCCAGCCGAAATTCAACTCGTTCATAATGAACAAGATGCTGTCGTACGCGGCTTCGGGAGTGGGCTGATAATAGAGCGAGAGGAGAATCCCGGTCGCGGCTTGCACCATAAAAAAGAACATGGTGATGCCGCCGAGATAGTAGGTGTGCGCGCTCCGGGGAATAACAACGTGGAGCAACGCGGTAATCATTCCGCGCAATCCGATGCGTTCGTCGAACCAATCGAGAACCGCATTGGGGATGCGCGTCCAGGTGGGAGATTGAGTCGCTTTCATTACGCCTCCGTATAAAATCGCGAGACCCGTGTCCCGCATTTTCATCGTAAAAAAATACCTTCGGCGCGGAAAATTACGCCGAAGGCAATCACTACCCTCTTCAGTGAAAATCCAATCTTCGGCATCGAAGATGATAAAAATTTATGATGATATTTT
>Ga0233425_10003384_pt1 | contig 29056 bp, 10 predicted proteins | sample Watercolumn_Towu_2_FD_181712 | JGI IMG/M metagenome (GOLD analysis project Ga0233425, IMG submission 181712) | Freshwater microbial communities from Lake Towuti, South Sulawesi, Indonesia - Watercolumn_Towuti2014_140_MG | ecosystem: Environmental > Aquatic > Freshwater > Lake | place...
ACCTGATTCGCCAAGACAAGACCGTGAAGGCCGGCGTCAAAGCCCGCCGATTGAAAGCTGGCTGGGACGACACCTACCGGCAGAATTTACTGGGAATGCAACCCCTCGCTTGATGCGATTGCCCTGAGTACATCGTTTATGGGGGAGGTGCTGGCGTCAAGCTGCAGGACAATGTTCGGCAGGGATGCGATCAGCCAGACCGAGAAGAGCAGTGAGGTGCCCACGAATAGTAGTCCGAAAAATCCCCAGCGCCGCTGCGACCCATACAAACCTCGGTCTTTCACCAGGAGACCGATTGCTGCGATCGCTGCGGTCTCGATTCCCGTAAGCCAAGTGGTCCACGCTGTGATTCGATCGATGGCGTCGATTGCGGCCGTACGCGAAACGCTCAAGACATCGACTTGCCGGCAGGAGTCCCAAATGAGAACCGCGCCTGACAACACCACTAGAAGAATCAGTGAAACAGCCTCGGTCTTCATGAATCACCCTAGTCGGCCAACGTGAAGCAGCTGGCGTATCCGCCATATAAGAATCCTCGTTTTCCGGCGGAAACGCCGTGTAAGCACGGAAGCCTTCGACAATTGGCAGATTCCGCCAGCCCGCGTAGGTCCGATTAGCATAGCGTAATCGGACGCATGTTATTCACCGACCCATCAAGCCTCGTAGGGTGGGCAGGCTCCATCTGCCCACCGCCTCGGTGGGCAAACCAAAAGCCGTTTGCCCACCCTACAATTCTGATGCAGTCTGGATCAACTCTCAGGAAACGGCATGTAGTGCCGCCAGTTGAAGCCTTCATCCTTTTGTAATTCCTGAACTGCCGCCGGGTCCCATCCGCCCCCGAGCGCCTTTACCAATAGCACTGCCGCGTTCAAGCGGCGGCCGTGGACGCCGGCGGCGGTGCGTTCGTTGGTCAGTGCCGCGGTTTGGGCGGTAAGCACGCTCTGGTAGCTGACGGTGCCGGCCTTGTATTGGTTGGTGGTGAGTTGTACCGCTTCGCGGCCGGTCTTCACAGTATGCTCCAGGGTTTGCGCTTCCGTCTCCAGCGCCTGCAGCGCGGCCAGGTTGTCTTCCACGTCTTGGAAACCGATCAACACAGCCTGCCGATAGCCGGCCACGGTCGCGTCGTAGCCGGCGATGGCCTGCTTCAACTGGGCGTTGCGGGCGCCGCCTTCGAACAGGGGCAGGGCGGCTGCGGCCGGTCCCAATGCCCAATAGCGGCTGGCGGTGGTGAGTAGGCGCTCGACGCGGCTGCTCTGGAAACCGTTGCCGATGTTGATGGTGACGTTGGGGAAGAAGGCTGCCTTGGCCACGCCGATCTGGGCATTGGCCGCCATCACCTGGCGTTCCGCGGAGGCGATGTCGGGACGGCGTTCCAGCAGGGAGGAAGGCACGGCCGACGGCAGGGAGGGCAGTTCGGGCAAGGCTTGCTGCGGGGCCAGAGTCAGTTCCGACGGCGCCTTGCCGGTCAGCACGGCGATGGCGTGCTCCAACTGGGCGCGTTGAACAGCCAAGTCCTGGGCCTGCGCTTTGGTCGCGGTGAGCTGGGTCTCCGCCTGCACCACGTCGGCTTTGCCCACCACTCCGGCTTCGTAGCGGTTGCGGGTCAATTCCAGGGTCTTCTCGAAGGCGGCGACGCTGGCATTCAGAATCTGCTTTTGCACGTCCAGGGTGCGCAGCTGGAAGTAGTTCTGCGCCAGTTGCGACTGCAGAGACAGCTTCAGCGCCTGCATGGTGGCGGCGTTGGCTTCGGCGGTGGCCTCGCCCGCTTCCACCTGACGGCGGATGCGGCCCCACAGGTCCAGCTCCCAGGCCGCCGATACCGCCGTGTTGAAGGTCTCGCGGATACCGGGGACCACCTGGGTCTGGCCGGTGGCCGAGCGGAACCGGTTATAGGCGGCTGACAGATTGGCCTTGGGAAACCAGTTGGAGCGGGCGTTCTCCACCAGGGCGGAAGCCTGGCGGAACTGGGCTTCGGCCTGGGCCAGGGAGTAGTTGTTGGGGACTTGTTGCTCCAGTTGATTAAGCCGGGGATCGCCGAAGGCTTCCCACCAGCTGGCCGGGATGGCCTGATCATTGGGTGCGGCGGTCTTCCAGCCGGCGTGTTCCTTGAAGTCGACCGGCACGTTGACCAGCGGGCGCTGGTAGTCCGGGCCGACGGTGCAGGCTTGCAAGAGCAAGCCTGCCGCAAGAAAGCCGGAGGTCAGCAAAGGCCTTTTCGTCCCCGTAGGCTGGAATGGGTTCGTAGGGTGGGCAGGCTCCATCTGCCCACCATAGAGGGGCAATGGTGTTGAATTAAGCCCCTCTCCCTGCGGGAGAGGGGGTGGGGTGAGGGCCTGGGCGCATCGCGCTTGCGACGAACTTATTGGAACGTCCGGCGCTCCAGCCCTCACCCTACCCTCTCCCAGAGGGAGAGGGTTCCATATTTCAACACCATTCCTATGGAGCGGTGTCGATGGGCGGATTGGCATTGTGGATTCAGACGGTCTCATGAAGGTCGGTCAATGGTTCTGGTTCGGTAGATTTGAATACCCGGATGCACCACCACCGGAAGCGGTCCAGGTAGAGGTAGACAACGGGAGTGGTGTAGAGGGTGAGGATCTGGCTGACCAGCAGCCCGCCGACGATGGAGATCCCCAGGGGCTGGCGGATTTCGGCGCCGTCGCCGTGGCCCAGTGCTAGGGGCAGCGCCCCCATCATGGCGGCCAACGTGGTCATCAGGATGGGCCGGAAGCGCATGCGGCAGGCGGCATGGATGGCATCGCGGGGTGACAGCCCCTGCTGCCGTTCCGCCACCAGCGCATAGTCGATCATCATGATGGCGTTCTTCTTGACGATGCCCACCAGCATGACGATGCCGATGAAGGCGATCAGGGTGAATTGGGTGTCGCACACCAGCAGGGCCAGCAGGGCGCCGACGCCGGCCGAGGGCAGGGTGGACAGGATGGTCAGCGGGTGCACGTAGCTCTCGTAGAGCATGCCCAGCACCACGTAGATCGCCAGCAGGGCGGTGAGGATCAGCCAGGGCTGGCTGTCCAGGGATTCCTTGAAGGTCTTGGCGGTGCCCTGGAAGCCGCCGTGCAGCGAAGCTGGAGCGCCGAGGGCCGCGATGGTGTCTTCGATGATGCGGGTAGCGTCGGACAGGGCGAAGCCGGGTTTGAGATTGAAGGAGACGGTCGCCGCCGCCGCGCCGCCCTGATGGTTGATCTCCAGGGGCGCCGCGCCTTGTTCGACGGTGACGAAGGCGGATAGGGGGATTTGTCGGGCGCTTGGTAATTGGGGATTTGAAGTGGCTGCCTTAAGCCCCTCTCCCAATGGGGAGAGCGAACCGAGGGGGGCGGAGCCGGTTGGGGTGAGGGCACTACCGCTCAATGCTTGCGACGGGGTTGCTGAAACATTGGACGCTCCAGCCCTCACCCTGCCCTCTCCCGCAGGGAAGGGTCGCGACTCAGCGACCGTTTGCGATTGGGGAGGGTTCGATGGGGGCGGCACGCTGACGTAGAGCTGCCGCAGGGCGTCCGGGGTCTGCCAGTGCTGCGGGTCCAGTTCCAGGATCACCCGGTATTGATTGAGGGGATTGTGGATCACCGACACCGGGCGCTGGCCGAAGGCGTCGTTCAAGGTCTGGTCGATCAGCTCCTGCTTCACTCCCAGGCGGGAGGCGGCGTCGCGATTGACCGTCAGCCGGATCTCCTGGCCCTTCTCCTGCAAATCGCTGCCCACGTCGTCCAACTCTGGCCGCTTGGCCAGCGCCTCGACGATGCGCGGGGTCCACTTTCTCAAGTCGTCCAGGCTGCCGGATTCCAGGGTGTATTGGAAACTGCCGGGAGAGAAGCGTCCGCCGGTGCGGACGTCCTGGGCCTGGAACAGGAACAATCTCACCCCGGGAATCTTGCCGAACTGGGTGCGCAGCCGGGCCAGCACGTCGGCGGAACTGCCGCTGCGTTCGTTCGCCGGCTTGAGCAGGACGTTGAAGCCGGGACCGCCGCCGCCGGTGAAGCCCGCCACGGTCTTCACGTCGGGGTCGCGCCCGGCCTTGTCGACGGCGAATGCCAGTTTGTCGCGGATCAACGGAAAGGCCAGGTTGGGATCGGTCTGCACGCCGCCAATCAGCCGTCCGGTGTCCTGCTCCGGGAAGAAGCCCTTGGGCACGATGGCGTAGAGGTAGACGTTGAGGCCCATGGTCAGCGCCAGCAAGGTCAGCACGATCTTCCCATGGTCCAGCGCCCAGCCCAGGCTCCGGCTGTAGCCGGCCAGCAGGGTGTCGAAGCCCGTTTCCAGCAGGCGGAACAGCCGGCCATGGGCTTGCTTGGATTCCGCCTTGAGGAAGCGCGCGCACAGCATGGGGGTGAGGGTCAGGGAGACCACCAGGGACACGACCACCGCTGTGCCCAGGGTGACCGCGAATTCCCGGAACATGCGCCCCACCAGCCCGCCCATCAGCAGAATGGGGATGAACACCGCCAGCAGGGCGAGGCTCATGGACAGCACTGTGGGCGCCACCTCGCGCACGCCCTGCACGGCCGCTTTGAGCGGCATAAATCCTTCCTCGATCTTGCGGGTGATGTTCTCCAAAACGACGATGGCGTCGTCCACCACGAAGCCGGTGCCCACCGCCAGGGCCATCAGCGACAGATTGTCCAGGCTGAAGCCGCACGCATACATCACGCCGAAACTGCCGATCAGGGATACCGGAATAGCGACCGAAGGGATGAGGGTGGAGCGCAGATTCCGCAGGAACAAAAACACCACCATCATCACCAGGGCCATGGACAGCATCAGGCAATGCTCCACCTCCCGCAGCGACGCCTTGATCATGCGGGTGCGCTCCATCAGCACCTCGATGTCGGCGGAGGCGGGGAGGGTGGCTTCCAATTCCGGGAGCAGCCCCAGGATACGTTCGACGGTTTCCACGATGTTGGCGCTGGGCTGCTTGTAGACCCGCAGCACCACCGCGGAATGGCCGTTGGCGAAGCCGGCGTTGCGGAGGTTTTCCACCGCATCCACCACCTGCCCCAAGTCCGACAGCCGTACCGGCGCGCCGTTGCGATGGGCGACGATCAGAGGCAGATAATCGGCGGCGGTCTTGGCCTGGTCGTTGACCTGGATCTGCCAGCGGGTCTCGCCTTGCTCGATGAACCCCTTGGGGCGGTTCAGGTTGTTGGCGGCGATGGCGGTCCGCACGTCCTCCAGCCCGATGCCGTAGCGGGCCAGCGCCCCAGGATTGAGCTGCACCCGCACCGCCGGCAGCGAACTGCCGCCCACCTCCACCAACCCGACCCCGGCGATCTGGGAAATGCGCTGGGCCAGGAGGGTGGAGGCCAGGTCGTACAGCCCGCCGCGGTCCAGCACGTCGGATGCCAGCGCCATCTCGATGACCGGCTGGTCGGCGGGGTTGTACTTGCGGAAGCTGGGCTGGGACGGCAGGTTGGCCGGCAGCTGGTTGCGCGCCGCGTTGATGGCCGCCTGCACGTCGCGCATGGCGCCGTTGATGTCGCGGGACAACTCGAACTGCAGGGTGACGTTGGTCCGGCCCAGGGCGCTGGATGAGGTCATCTCGCTGACCCCTGCGATGCGCCCCAGGGTCCGCTCCAGCGGTGTAGCGACGGTGGCCGCCATGGTCTCCGGATTCGCCCCCGGCACCCGCGCCTCCACGGAGATGGTGGGGAAGTCCACCATGGGCATGGGCGCGACGGGTAATTGCGTGTAGGCCACGCAGCCGGCCAGGACGATGGCCAGGGCCAGGAGGCTGGTGGCTACGGGGCGGTGGATGAAGATTTCTAGTCCCAAGGTGATGCCTGGTTGTCGGCTAGTTCAGAGATAAGGAGTCGCTGCGCGACGGCCATTTGAATCCGGTTCCCGCACCGGAAGGCGGGTTCATTTCTTTTGCGCGGCCAAAAGAAACGAACCAAAGAAAAGGCCGCCCGACAGTCGCTTGATCCTGCGCTCCTCGCTTTCGACGGGGGTCGACCGAAGGGGCTCCTGCCCCTCGGTCGCCGCGATTCATCCCTGAATCGCCCCTGCGGGCTGATCCCGTCGAAAGCTCCGGTGCTCGGCGCGACTGAACGGGGGTTGAAGAGCAAGAGCGAAGAACAAAAAAGCAAGAGCCCTGCCGGCGAAATGCTGTTGCTCTTGATCTTGAACCCCCTGCAGCCGCGCTGAGCACCGCAGCTTTCAGCAGGACTAGCCCGCAGGGGCGCCGCATGGATGCGGCGCGTTGGCTGAGGGCGATGGATCGCCCTTCAGCCAACCCCTGCTGAAAGCGAGGAGCGCAAGGGGCGTTCGCGGCTGGGGGTGGCCTTTCTTTTGGATACTTTTCTTTGGCCAAGCAAAGAAAAGTATCTCGGCCGTGGGTCCGAGAACCCACACTACAAACAGCTATCGCGCAGCGATTCCTTGACGATCAACCAGCCTTAATTTCCGAAACACCGGCCGACGTTGGGTTACGACACCTCAACAACGCTTGCTCCCATCCCCATCAACCGCCTCTTCACCCGATCAAACCCCAGATAAATCACCGGCGTGGTGAACAGGGTCAGCAACTGGCTCAGGATCAAGCCGCCCACCATCGTCACACCTAAGGGATGGCGCAGTTCCGAGCCGACGCCGGTGCCCAGCATCAGCGGCAGGGCGCCCAGAAGCGCCGCCAGGGTGGTCATCAGGATGGGGCGGAAGCGCAGCAGGCAGGCCTGCACGATGGCCTCGCGGGGCGACTTGCCTTCGTTGCGTTCGGCGTCCAGGGCGAAGTCGATCATCATGATGGCGTTCTTCTTGACGATGCCGATGAGCAGGATGATGCCGATGATGGCCACCAGCCCTAAGTCGGTGCCGGACAGCATCAGCGCCAGCAGGGCGCCGACGCCGGCGGAGGGCAGGGTGGAGAGGATGGTCAGGGGATGGATGTAGCTTTCGTAGAGCACCCCCAGCACGATGTAGACGGTGACGATGGCCGCCAGGATCAGCCACAGGGTGCTGGCCATGGAATCGCGGAAGGCCAGGGCGGCGCCGTGGAATTCGGTGCGCACCGACAGCGGCATGGCGATGTCCGCCTGCGCCTGCTCGACGGCTCGCACCGCCTGTTCCAGGGAATGGCCAGTCGCCAGATTGAAGGACAGGGTGGTGGCCGGGAACTGCGCCAAATGGTTGATGGCCAGGGGCGCCGGCCGTTCGGAAATCTTCGCCAGGCTGGCCAGGGGCACCTGGCTGCCGCTGGCGGAGGGCACCCGCAAGTCGCTCAGGCTCGCCAGCCCTTCGCTTTCTTGGCGATCGGCCTCCAGCACCACCCGGTACTGGTTGGATTGGGTGAAGATGGTGGAGACCAGGCGCTGGCCGAAGCCGTCGTAGAGGGCGTTGTCGATGGCCGCCAGCGATACGCCCAGCCGCGCGGCGGTGGCTCGGTCCACCTCCACGTAGGCCTGGAGGCCCTGATCCTGCAGGTCGCTGTTGAGGTCCTCCAGCTCCGGCGCCGTCGCCAGCCGGTCCAGCAGGCGGCGGGTCCACAGGCTCAGCTCCTCCGGTTTGCTGGAGCTGAGGGTGAACTGGTACTGGCTGCGGCTGGTGCGGGTCTCCAGGCTCAGGTCCTGCACCGGCTGCAGATAGGCCTTGATGCCGGCGACCCGGCTCAGCCGCTCCCGCAGCCGCGCGCTGACCACGTCGACGGCATCCCGTTGGCCGCGGGGCTTGAGGGTCACGCTCAGCCGGCCGCTGTTGAGGGTGGTGTTGATGCCGTCGACCCCCACGAAGGAGGCCACACCGGCCACCGCCGGGTCCTGCAGGATGGCCTCGGTCAGGGCCTGCTGGCGTTCGGCCATGGCCTGAAAGGAGATGGACGGGGCCGCTTCGGAGACCACCTGGATCAGCCCGGTGTCCTGAACCGGGAAAAATCCCTTGGGTACCAGCACATAGAGCAAGGCCGTCAGCGCCAGGGTGGCGGCGGCGATCAGCAGCGTGGTGCCCTGGTGGGCCAGCACCCGGTCCAGCAGTCGGCCATATCCGGCAATCAGCCGGTCGAAGCATCGCCCGACCCAGCGCAGCACGGCACTCTGTTCGCTTTCATCAACGGGGTGCAGCAATTTGGCGCACATCATGGGTGTCAGGGTCAGGGACACCAGGGCCGAGATCAGGATGGCCACCGCCAGGGTGATGGCGAATTCGCGGAACAGCCGCCCGACCACGTCCTCCATGAACAGCAGGGGGATCAGCACCGCCACCAGGGACAGGGTCAGCGACAAAATGGTGAAGCCGATCTGCTCGGAGCCTTTGAGGGCGGCCTTGAGGGGTAATGTTGTTGAATTAGGCCCCTCTCCCTTTGGGAGAGGGGGTGGGGTGAGGGCTTTTGCGTCTGATGCTTGTAGGAAAGCCGTTGAAACATCAGTCGCTTGTTCCCTCACCCTGCCCTCTCCCAGAGGGAGAGGGTTCCTTATTTCAACAGGATTGGCTTTGATGGACGGGTCGCCCTCCTCGATGTAGCGGGCGATGTTCTCGATCACCACGATGGCATCGTCCACCACGAAGCCGGTGGCGATGGTGAGCGCCATCAGGGTCAGGTTGTTGATGCTGAAGCCCGCCAGATGCATCACCGCGAAGCTGCCCACCAGGGACAAGGGCACCACCACCGCGGGGATGGCGGTGGCGCGGGCGCTGCGCAGGAACAGATAAATCACCCCGACCACCAGGACGATGGCCAGCAGCAGCTCGTTACGGACGTCGTGCACCGAGGCGCGGATGGATTCGGTGCGGTCGGTCAGCGGCAGCAGCTCCACCGCCGCCGGCAGTTCGGCCTGCAACTGCGGCAGCAGCCGGTGGATGCGGTCGACCACTTCGATGACGTTGGTGCCCGGCTGACGCTGGATGTTGACGAGGATGGCGGGGGTGCGGTTGGCCCAGGCGGCGAGGTCGGTGGCCTCCACATCGTCCACCACCTCGGCCACGTCGGTCAGGCGCACCGCCGAGCCATTCTTGTAGGCGACCACGACATGGCCGTAATCGGCGGCGGACTGCAACTGGTCGTTGGCGTTGATGGTGGCGCTGCGGCTGGCGGTTTCCACCGTGCCCTTGGGCTGGTTGACGTTGGCGGCGGCGATGGCGCCCCGCAGGTCTTCCAGCCCCAGTCCGTAGGCCGCCAGCGCCCTGGGGTTGGCGCGGATGCGCACTGCCGGGCGCTGGCCGCCGCTGAGCTTCACCAGGCCCACCCCGGAAATCTGCGACAGTTTCTGGGCCAGCCGGGTGTCCACCAGTTCCTGCACCTGCGACAGCGGCAGGGTCTTGCTGGTGACGGCGAAGCTGAGGATGGGGGCGTCCGCCGGATTGACCTTGTTGTAGATCGGCGGCATCGGCAGCTCGTTGGGCAGGAACGGGGAGGCGCTGTTGATGGCGGCCTGCACGTCCTGCTGGGCCACGTCCAGGTTTAGCCCTAAGGTGAAGCGCAGCACCACCACCGAGACCCCGCCGGAACTGGTGGAAGACATCTGGGCGAGGCCAGGGATCTGGCCGAACTGGCGCTCCAGCGGGGCGGTGACGGCGGAGGCCATGACCTCGGGACTGGCGCCGCTGTAGAAGGTCACCACCTGGATGGTGGGGTAGTCCACCTGGGGCAGGGCCGCCACCGGCAGGCTGCGGTAGGCCAGGCCCCCCACTAGCAGTAGGGCGGCCATCAGCAGCGAGGTCGCCACTGGCCGCAGGATGAAGGGTCGGGACAGGTTCATGGCCGGCGCCGGCGGGGCTTGCTGCTGTCTTCCGCAGCCGGCTCCGCCGCAACCAAAGGTTCTTCCTTCTTCCCATCCGCCGCGATCACCTGCACCGTGGCGCCGTCCCTCAGGCGGTCGGTGCCTTCCACCACCACCTGTTCGCCGGCCGCCAGGCCTTCCAGCACCGCGACCCGCTCGCCGTCCCGCGGGCCGAGCTTCAAGGTCTGCAGCCGGACCTTGCCCTCGGCGTCGACCACATAGGCGAAATCGCCGGGGCTGCCGCGCTGTACCGCCCCGGTGGGGATGATGGTGGTGCCCCGTAGCGGCTCCAGATTCATGCGCACGTTGACGAACTGGTTGGCGAACAGGGCGCCGTCGTCGTTAGGGAAGACCGCCTTCAGCTTCACCGTGCCGGTGGCCGGGTCGATCTGGTTGTCCACCGCCAGCAGCTTGCCCGCCGCCAGCCGGTTGCTGCCGCTGCGGTCGTAGGCGTCGGTGGTGACGGCCGGATTGGCGCGGAGCTGCGTCATCACCGCCGGCAGCTTGTCCTCCGGCAGGCTGAACAGCGCCGCGATGGGCTGGACCTGGCTGATGACCACCAGGCCGCTGGCGTCGTTGGCGCGGACGATGTTGCCGGGGTCCACCAGACGCAGGCCCGCCCGTCCGCTCACCGGCGCGGTGATGCGGCAATAGGAGAGCTGCAGTTTGATGGCGGCGATCTGGCCCTGGTCCACGGCTACTGCTGCCTGGTGCTGGCGGACCAGAGCGGCTTGTCCGGTGACCTGTTGGGAGGCGATGGAATCCTGTTGCAACAGGGTCTGATAGCGCTGCAGGTCGGCCCGGCTGTTCTCCAGCAGCGCCTGGTCGCGGGCCAACTGGCCTTCGGCCTGGGCCAGCTGGGCCTGGAAGGGGCGTGGGTCGATCTCCGCCAGCAGCTCACCCTTCTTCACCGGCTGGCCTTCGCTGAAGTGGACGGCTACCAATTCGCCGTCGACGCGGGAGCGTACCGTGACGCTCTGCAGCGGCGTCACCGTGCCCAGCCCATCCAGGTAGACCGGGATGTCGCCCCGCAGCGCGGCGGCGGTACCGACCGGAATCGCCGAACCGCCTGGCCGCCTGGCGGGCTGGTCCTTGCGGCCGAGGCCGGCGGAGGGCGCGGTGAAATAGGTCAGGGTTGCTAGGGAAACGACAAGGGCGGCCAGGCGGAGTTTTCGGTGCCGGTCTGGGTGGTACGGGTTTTGTGAGCTTTCGTTTGTCATGAGCTGCGTCAAGGCGGAGTGAACCGCCAGCCGCCGGTTGGAGTGTATCCTCAGGGTATGCAAGCCAGCGTGCGGCCGGTCTTTCGACTGCGCCGATTGCGGGAGAAGAGTTCCCGGTGAGCCGGCGGCTCTTCGCGACATACCTAGCAGATGCGATGCCAACACCTGTCCCTCGCCTTCGAGGCACCGGATTCTACTGCACAACCCCGTATCGCAACGCCCACATTGTGCCCGCGTGTCGGCGGACGGACGATGGGCCAAAGCCTGCCGGCTGCGTGCCCATCAACAGTGCTGGTGGCGGCCTGTTGGTGGGAAGGCAGGGGAGTTGTATAGAACGTAGTGGAATAACTAAAATAGAATATATTCTTTTTGGTTCGATTTGTTCCCGGCTAGGATTCGTCCAGAGTCTTTCGTCATTCCTGACAAGAGGACGGCCGGCGTGGCGTCTTGCGTCGTTCGGAGCCGCATCGTTCATCAGAATCGAGCCCAACCATGGACTACTTTCCTACCGATCCGTACTACCGCCCTCCGGGCGAGGAGCGCGAACCGTCGCCAGTGCTTACGCTGGAGGAATCCCGCGCACTCAGCCTGTCGATCCGGGCCACCGCCCTGGTGTTCGAAGATCCGGAATCGAAGCGGTTGCTGGAGCATGTGCAGCGCATCGCCCCGAGCGATGCGACCGTGCTGATCATCGGCGAGACCGGCACCGGCAAGGAGCTGATCGCCCGCCACATCCACGCCTTGAGCCGGCGCAGCCGGGGGCCCTTCGGCGCGCTCAACTGCGCGGCCTTGAGCGAGAACCTCATCGAGAGCGAGCTGTTCGGCCACGAGAAGGGCTCCTTCACCGGCGCCCTGACCACCAAGGACGGCTGGTTCGAAACCGCCAACAAGGGCACCCTGTTTCTCGACGAGGTTGGCGACCTGCCTCTGGGGCTGCAGGCCAAGCTGTTGCGGGTGCTGCAGGAGCGGGAAGTGGTCAAGGTGGGCGCGCGGCGGCCGACTCCGGTGGACGTGCGGGTGATCGCCGCCACCAACGTCAATCTGGAAGAGGCGGTCGCCGCCGGACATTTCCGCTCCGATCTCTACTACCGCTTCAACGTGGCCACCGTGCGGCTGACCCCGCTGCGGGAGCGGCCCGGCGACATCCCGCCGCTGACCCGGCATTTCCTGAAGACCTACATGGAACGGCTGGGTTACACGGGGATTACGCTGTCGCCGGCCGCTGAACAGATGCTGCTCAATTACGACTGGCCCGGCAACATACGCGAGCTGGAAAACGCCATACACCGGGCCTTGCTGGTCTGCCCCGGCAATCAATTGCGGCCGGAGGATTTCAAGCTTTCGGGAGTGCGGATGCAGGCTCTGACGCCGAGCGTGTCGACCACCTCTCTGGAGACGGCCCTGAAGAATCTGTGCGAGCGTTCTCCGCCGAAGCTGTTCGAGCTGATCGAGGAAACCGTCATCCGCACCGCCCTGGATTTCTGTGAACAGAACCAGGTGCAGACCTCGCGTCTGCTGGACATCAGCCGCAACGTGCTGCGCCACCGCATGGCGCTTTATGGGCTGTTGCCGGCCGGGGCTGGGAAAAGGTCCGCCGCCTCGGTTCCGCCCGGCGGGGACGATGGGGAAGAGCAGGATGCCGAACGGTTGCTCGACCTGGCATTCCGGGCCTGATCCGGCAGGGCGCTGGGCCTCGCCGGATGCCGCGGGAGTTTAGCTGGAGGCGACCAGCAGGATGTTGTTGCAGACGACCCAGCCGTAGAACGTGTCTGCGGAGATCAGCGTCGCCATGAGCCAGCGGCTGTTCATTCTGTGGCGGTCGAAGAACATCAGGGTGATGAAGGCGAGTCCGGCCAGTTTGAGCAGGGTGATGGAAAATCCCAAGCCCCACAGTTCGGCAAAGAAGTTGAGCACCGGGTTCACCTCGTCCACGCCGGCGAAACTCAGTCCCAGATAGGTCACGAATCCGTCGGCGACCTGCAAGAATCCAAACAGGATGATCAATACACCGTACAAGTAGGCTCTCCAAGTCCCTGACGATACGTTTCCTAAAACAGGTCCGATTTTTCGAGGGAGTGATCAAGACTGTAGCAGTTCCTTCCGGGATCAGGTTTGATTGCGCTCAATGATCGAAAGCTAATATAGCTCCGGCCTCTCCTTCGCAGACGGACCCGGCGGCATCCGCCGGCCCTCCTCCGCCTGCGCTCTCCAGCCCTTCTTTGCGTTGGGGTTGACCTGCCTCCCGGCAGGTTTTTTTTTGCCTCGGTCCCTTCGCGGCCATCGATTGCGACGATCGCCCGGATTCCCGTCCTCGTCGAGCGGTGAGGCCGCGCTGATCCGAACTGCTGCTCGGCGTGCAGCCCATCAACACCCGCTGTTGCTGAAAAGTCAGCCGTTCACCACCTACTGGCTCCCGGCCAACAGCATCCCGCTGATCCAGCAGCAAAAAATCCACGATGACGGAGGATCCGTCGCTGGCACGCGAACTGCCATATATCCGGTAAGACGGAAAGCGCCGGGCCATGGGGGCTGGCGACAGGGAGGTGACGAATCCGCCCGCCGTCGGCTTTCGGTTCCCGTGTCCCAGCGGGAACCGGGGTGACGCCGGTGGGAGGGTCCGTCGATGTTTGCTGCCAAGACCCGGTCTTTTTCATGAATGTCGAGAGTGAGTGCAGGCCTGCGCGCGATCCGGAAGTGGAACAGGTCATCGGCCTGAACCTCCGCCGTATCCGCAAGCAGCGGGGGATGTCGCTGGAGCGGGTCGCCGGGGTCAGCGGAGTGAGCCGGGCCATGCTGGGCCAGATCGAATCCGGCAGCAGCGTGCCTTCCGTCAAGATCCTTTGGAAGATCGCATGTTCCCTGGGGTTGCCCATCAGTGCCTTTTTGGCGCGGGACGAGGGCGGGGGGCCTTATGTGATGGAAGCCCGCGATGCCAAGCGGCTGTCCGGAAACGGCGGCCGGTTCTTCAGCCGGGCGCTGTATCCGTCGGATCTTTCGGCGAAGGTCCGGTTTTACGAACTGCTGGTCGGCGGATTCGCCATCGAGGAGGACCCGCCCCATCCGCCGGGCACCACGGAGAACCTGGTGGTGTCGCGGGGCCGGCTGGAAATCATGGTGGACGGCCGGGAATTCCGCCTCGCGGCGGGCGACGCGATCCTGTTCGAGGCCGATGTGCCCCACCGCTACCGCAATCCGCAGGAAGACGAAACCCAGGCATTCGTGGTCGTGAACTACCACGGCAGCCGCTGATATCGCCCGGAGCGACCCGGCGAAGCGCCGCCAGCCGTCGATCCGCTTTTTGAAGCCCTAGAGAAGGTTGAAACATGAAGTCCAGAGCACTTTCTACCGCATTACTGTGGGGATTGGGATACGGCATCGCGCAAGCGGCCAGTCCCGGCCTCATCGCATTGAACAACGGCCAGACGCCGGGAACCACCTCGAGCGTGGTGCTGGCGGTGGTCGATACCCAGGGTGGCTATGCCACCCAGCAGAATCCGCACTTCGGTGCGACCTTCGTCTTCGACCTGGGGGTGAGTTACGCCGACCTGGTGAGTGGCCAGGTGTCCGCCCGGACCTGGAATCTCGGTGACGACACCCACTATGCGGCCTTCAAGGGCCGCGAGGTGTCCTTCAACCTCAGCGGCGGCTACGCCCTCGATGATGCCAAGCTGACCAACTTCGACCTGGCCGGCACGGCCGCGCCGTTCACCGATACCCTCCCCTGGGGGCTGGTGACCACGGCCAGGGCGGGCGGCACCGAATTGTCCAGCGGTTACAACGACCTCACCGCCTCGGCGGGTGTCTTCGCCGGCCAGGGCTTCCTCCAGGGCTGGATCGCCAACGCCGATGCCGCGCTGAACGGCGGCGCCTCGGCGGAAACGGCGGCGGATTCCGGCCTGTCCTTTTTCAACGCCAAGTTCGCCCAGGGCGGCGCGGCCAATCCGGTGGGCGCGGTGCTGCTGCCGCGCACCACGGAAGCCCACCTCTACTGGATTTCCAATACCGTCGGCTTTGGCAGCGCCCCCGGCACCGGCAAGGACCTCGGCACCCTGACCCTGTCCGCCGACGGAGTGCTGACTTTCACCGGTACCGGCGGCATCGGCGGCCTCAACCGGGCACCGGTGGCCAATGCCCAGACCGTGCAGGTGGAGTTCGGCACCGCCAAGGAGATCACGCTGACCGGCAGCGATGCCGACAGCGGCGATACGCTGACCTATTCGGTGGTCGGCCAGCCGTCTCACGGCAGCCTCAGCGGTACGGCGCCGGCTCTGACCTATACGCCGGAGAGCGGCTATTCCGGTGCCGACAGCTTCACCTTCAAGATCAACGACGGCAAGGTGGACGGCAATACCGCGACGGTGAGCATCACGGTCGCCGCCGCTGCCGACGGCCTGCCGCACATCGACGCCTCCACGGCGATCGATGCGGCGCCCGGCGCCGAGATCACCCTCAACGGCACCGGCTTCGGCTCGGGAGTCGGCAAAGTGCTGATCGGCGGCAGGAAAGCCAAGGTCGTCGCCGGTTCCTGGTCCGACACCCAGGTCAAGGTGAAGCTGCCGGCGGGACTCAAGGCGAACGCCCTGGACGTGGTCCTCAAGACCCGCAAGAGCCGCGGCAATCCCGGCCAGTCCGACACCGCCAGCAGCCTGGTGGTGCTGCACGCCCCCACCGTTAGCGCGGCCGATCCCGCCTCGGCGGCGCCCAAGGCCACCATCACCCTGACCGGCAGCTATTTCGGCGTCGCCAGACCGAAGGTGTCATTCGTCAACGCGGCGGGCAAGAGGAAAACCGCCAAGGTGGCGGCCGGCAACAGCGACACCAGCCTCACCGTGACCGTGCCCAAGCGTCCCGCCGGATCCTACACCCTGGTGGTCAAGACCTCCGCCGGGGAGAGCGAACCGGTGAACTTCGAGGTGCTGCCCTGACCGCGGCCGTTGCCATCCAACCCCGAACCCTGTCCCGGCCGGCCTCGTGCGGGCCGGCGCATGGGGCCCATCCTTGATTCCATCTGGAGACCCAAGACCATGAACCATCTGCCTCTCAAGCAACTTTCCGCCGCCATCGCCCTGCTGGCCGGCAGCCAATCGGCCCACGCCCTGCTGCCCTGGACCGACGCCGTCCAGGCCGCCAACGTCATCTACATCTCCGGCGGCGCCGCCCAGGATGCCGCCTTCTCCAACGTGATCGAAAACGTGCTGGCGGAATCGGGGACCCTCGATACTTTCGGCGATGCCACCACCACCACCAGTTCCAACTTCGGCGCGCGCTGGACCGCCTATTACTTCAAGGCCAAGAGCAGCTTCACCCAGGGTCTCGGCGGCCAGAACGTGGTGGTGGTCAAGCGCTCCCTGGGCGCCGCCGGCTACGGCGTGGTGCCGGTGATCGCAGGTTCCGAACTGGAAGAACTGGATATCTCCCGCCTCACCGGGGTCGACGGCACCACGGTGCTGGAGGAGGGCGGCGCCGGTTCCCGCAAGTACCGGGTGGTGGTGACCAGCGGCAATGCCGCCAATACCCTGGCCAACGTGGTGTCCGATGCCGGCATCCTGGGCCACGACGCCAAGCTGATCTTGAAGCCGGGCAGCATCAATTACCCGGCGGCGGTTCCCCGGGTGAACGCCACCGGCAGCGACGTGTTCCCCGGCAACATCGCCGCCGTCCCCGGCAATTTCACCCAGCTCAACACCGGCGGCCAGGTCCACGGCATCGCGGTGACCTCGGATTTCTACAAGGTGCTGCAGGCCGCCCAGGTCATCTCCGGCACCCTGCCGGCGGATACGGTGATCGGCGACTATGAGCACGAGAAGAACGTCCCGACCCTGGGCCGCAACTTCGTGGGCTCGCTCCTGGCCGGCAAGGTGGAGACCTGGGATCAGGTGCAGGTGGTGGCCGCCGCGGACGCCAACGGCGCCACCACCGGACAGGATTACAAGCTGACCGACCCGGTGATCACCACCCTGGCCGGGGTCGATGTGCCGACCAAGGTCGGCACCGAAGTGCCGGTGGCGGTGAGCAACCGCAATGCCGGTGCCGCCATCGGCGCCATCGCCTATGCCACCTTCCTCAACTATCCCTGGACCGAAGGCGCTTTCGCCCCCGCCACCGCCACCAGCCAGGCGCTGGAAGCCACCGCCAAGCCCCTGGTCAAGCAGCCCGGCGGCGTCAGCGCCACCGGCAATCTGCTGGACGACTGGAACCAGGGCACCAACGTCAGCACCCTGAACAACGTCAGCGGCGCCAAGCGCTGGGGCATCGGTGTCCAGGCCGCCGACGCCAACGCCAGCGGCACCAAGGGCACGCATCCGGAGGACGTGGCCGGCAAGAGGCACTACCGCTTCGTGCGCATCGACGGCTACCTGCCGTCCATCGAGAACGTCGCCAGCGGCAACTACGCCGACTGGGCCGAAGGGGTGCTGCTGTACAACAACGACACCACCGGCAAGAAAGCCGATGTGGTGGAGATCCTCACCGCCATCGCCAACGGCCTCAGCAGTCCCTCCACCGCCGGCACGGTCAACCAGAAACTGGTCACCACCTGGGGCAACCCCGGCATCTTCGGCCTCACCAGCGGCGGCCACAGCCAGTCGATTCCCTACTCCGACGCCAGCCCGGTGGTGCCCTACAGCCACAAGAAGGGCAGCGCCTACCTGGGTGAAATCGTGCCGACCATCACCGGCGCCGCGGGCGGGGTGCTGCTGAAGTAGGGTGGACAAACGGCTCTGCCCACCGCGGACCGGTGGGCAGGTAGAGCTTGCCCACCCTACGAGTGGGAGAGGGCAGGCGTAGGTTGGGCACGGCTCTTCGTGCCCAACGGATTCGCCAGTACACGTTGGGCTGCCGAAAAACGGGCAGCCCAACCTACGAAAGATTCCCCTGGGCGCATTGCGCTCAGGACAGTAACGGCAAGCGGTCAACTGCAGTATTCAGGTCACAGCATGAGTTCCGTCCTCCCCCCGTTGTCCACCGTCCCCGTCAGCCGGCCGTCGCCGGTGGCACTGGCGATCCGCAGCATCCTGGCGGGCGGGGCGATGTGGGCTCTGAACCCGCCCCAGGCCCAGGCGGAACTGCCGATACCAGCCTCGGTGCTGGTGGCGGCGGGACGGGTGCTGCCGCCTGCGGTCAACGGCAACACCATGACCATCAATCAGCTGTCCGACAAGGCCACGCTCGACTGGCAGAGTTTCAACATCGGTGCAGGGAACACCGTCCGTTTCATCCAGCCATCGACCAGTTCGGTGGCCCTCAACAACATCCACCAGTCGGACCCCAGCCGCATCTTCGGCACCCTGACCGCCAACGGCCAGGTGTTCCTGGTCAACCAGAACGGCTTCATCTTCGGCAAGGACTCCCGGGTCGACGTCAATGCACTGGTGGCGACCACCCTCAACATCAGCCAGGATGCGCTCAATACCGGCATCGCCAACCTGTTCGACCAGACCAGGAAGGCGGCACTGGCGGCGACCGATGCCGCCGGGCGGGCGGCCCGGCAGCTCTACCTCAAGGATGGCGCCGGCCAGCCGGTGCTGGATGGCAGCGGCAAGCCGGTGAAGATCCAGATCCTGGTGGAGCAGGGTGCCCGCATCAAGGCCGAGGGCGCCGGTGGCCGCATCGTGCTGGCGGCTCCCTCGGTCACCAACCGGGGCAGCATCGAATCCCCCGACGGCCAGGTGATCCTCGCCGGCTCCCAGGACAAGGTCTATTTCCAGCCGGCAGCCTCCGATTCCGGCGTGCGCGGCCTGCTGGTGGAAGTGGGGACCGGCGGCGACGTCACCAACCTCGGCAAGATAGTCGCCGAGCGCGGCAACGCCAGCCTGATCGGCTATCAGGTCACCCAGCAGGGCCGGGTTTCCGCCACCACCTCGGTCAATCTCAACGGCTCGGTGCGGCTGCTGGCGCGGGAAGGCATCCAGAATCCCCAGGCTACCCAGGGCGCCCTGCTGCCCGGTTCGACCCGGCGCAGCACCGACCTGGGCGACGGCCTGGGACTGCGCTCCAAGGTGATCCTGGGCGATGGCTCGGTGACCGCCGTGGCGCTGGACGCCGACAAGAAGGCCACGGCGGTGGACGCCCAGGAACAGCCCCAATCCCGCATCGAGATCATGGGCCACACCGTCGTGGCCGAGGCCGGCTCGGCGGTGCGGGCCAAATCCGGCAAGGTGCAACTGACTGCCTCCGACGATCCGAAGAACCCTCAAGTCCAGGGCGACAGCCGCATCTATCTGGAAAAGGGCAGCCGCATCGACGCCTCCGGGGTCAGGAAGGTGGAGCTGGCGATGGACCGCAACGTGCTGAAGGTCGAGCTGCGCAACAACGAACTGCGCGATGCGCCGCTGCAGAAGAACGGCATCCTGCACGGCGCCACCGTGGCCGTGGATATCCGCGACATCGGCGCCGACGGACGCATTCCCATCGCCGACCTGTCCGGCGCCCTGGCGCGCATCGCCCGCAACATCGACGAGCGCAGCACGGAAGGCGGCAGCATCGCCCTGAGTTCCAGCGGCGACGTGATCGCCAGGCCGGGCAGCGTGGTGGACGTGTCCGGCGGCTCGGTGGCCTACCGCGACGGTTTCATCGAGACCACCCAGCTGCTGTCCGGGGGCAGGGTGATCGACATCGCCCATGCGGACCCCCGCCAGCGCTACGACGGTTTCCTGGGCCGCTTGGGCATGCTGCCGGGCTTGGGTCTCAAGCGCTACGAGCCGGGCTATGTGGAAGGCAAGGACGGCGGCGAATTGAGCATCTCCGCCTTCAATGCCCTGCTGGACGGTATCCTGCTGGGCAAGACACAGTCCGGTCCTCATCAGCGCGATCCGGCGGATCAGCCCGAGGGCGGTTCGCTGTCCATCGACCTCACGGCTGGCAGCGCCGCCGGCCGCCAGGACGTGGCGTTCGCCCCCCATACTCCGGCCGCGGTCGGTGTTGGCGATGCCTTTCCCTCCCAGGACGGGACCGCCGCCCCCCTGGTACTGGATCCCGGCCTGTTCCAGGATGCCGGCTTGCATCGCGTGGCGATCGAAACCAATGGGGGCATCCGCATCGCCCAGGACAGCACGCTGGCCCTCGGCGCCGGCGGCAGCCTCGAGCTGGCAGCTTCCGGATTCGACGTCCAGGGCCGCATCGTGGTGCCGTCGGGGGACGTCAGCCTGGAGGCCGGGGAGTTCTCCCCGGCCTCCGCCATCACCTTGGGCCGGCAGGCCGGCATCGACGTCAGCGGGCGCTGGATCAACGACGGACTGGATCAGCAGCAGGGCAAGGCCCTGCGGCCGCTGTTCATCGACGGCGGCAGCGTGAACCTGGCCGCCGAGCAGGGCGACCTCCGGCTGGAAAAAGGCAGCCGCATCGCCGCCGGCGGCGGCGCCCGCCGCGGTCTCGACGGCAGCATCACCGCCGGCAAGGGCGGTTCCATCACCCTCGCCGCCGCCACCTCGGAGGCCGGCGGGGCGCCTGCCAACCTGATTCTGGAGGGAAGCTTGCAGGCCTATGCCTTGGAGCAGGGCGGCAGTCTGTCCCTGCGCAGCAACCGGGTGGTGATCGGAGCCGGCGCCGCGCCCGTCGCCGCTTTCGGGGAAAATCCCCTGGTGCTGGGGGAGGATTTCTTCCGCAACGGCGGCTTCGGCGAATACGACATCGGCTCCAACCGCCACGGCCTGACCGTGGCAGACGGCGCCCGCATCCAGCCCCGGCAGCGCAATCTGGCGCTGCCGGAGGGAGCGGCGAACCTGGCGACCGGCAGCCGCCTGAACGAGGCCGCCGGGGTGGTCACCCTGCCGGATCCTCTGCGCCACGCCGCCGACCTGAAGCTCTCGGTGAGCCAGCCGCTGGGCCTCGATAGCGGCGAGGTGCTGGCCGTGGGTGCGGGTGCGCTGATCCGCACCGACCTCGGCGGCCGGGTGGACCTGGTATCGGAAACCTCCATCCGGATCGGCGGCCGCATCGACGCGCCGGCGGGCCACATCGGGCTGACCCTGGAGACGCCCCGGGCCGAGGCGGGCTATCTGGCGGACCAGAGCATCTGGCTGGGGGAGGAGGGCCGGCTGACGGCGCGCGGCGCCTTCCAGTCCCTGCCCGATCCCATGGGGCTGCGGCAGGGCGAGGTGTACGACGGCGGCACGGTGGAACTGGAAGCCCGGCGCGGCTACATCGTCACCGCAGCCGGCTCCCTCATCGACGTATCGGGGAGCTCGGCCGATCTGCAGTTTCTGCAGCGCACGCCGGGGGCGGTCGGGGCCGGTCTGGAGTCCCGCCCGGTATTTTCCGCGGGCGGCCGCATCGGCCTGGCGGCAGGGGAAGGCATCGTGGCGGACGGCCGCCTCGCCGCCCGCTCCGGCGGCGGCAGCGCCTCCGGTGGCAGCCTGGCGGTGGCCCTGGACGGGGGGTTGCGCAACAAGCCCAGCGAGATCGGCATTGGCACGCCTTTCCCCGACGACCGCGATCCCGGCCAGGCTCGCAGCCTGGTGCTGTCGGCGGATGCGGCACCTGCATTGGCGGCCGGGCTCGAGGCTGGCGACGACCTGCCGGCGGACCGGCTAAGCGGCCAGGCCCTGCTCCATGCCCCCCTCATCAACCGGGCCGGATTCGCCTCCTTAGGGCTAAAGACCGATGCTCTCAACTCCCGCGGCCAGTATGTCGGTGCGATCCGCTTCCTGGGCGACGTCGATCTGAAGGCCGGCCGCTCCATCACCCTGGACAGTCCCAGCCTGGCCTGGTCGAGGCTGGAAGCGGGCGACAGTGGCCAGGTGACGCTGGATGCCCCTTACCTAGCCTTGGGATCCACCGTCAGCCGGCTTGACCAGCTCACCGGTTCCGGCAGCTACAGCAGCACCGTGGCGCCGGAGGCGGTGGCCGGCGACGCCAGCCTCCAGGTCAACGGCAACGGCATCGACCTGGTGGGGGGCTTGAGCTTCAACGGCTTCGATCAGGTCGACCTGAACAGCCGCGGCGACATCCGCGCCATCGGGGTGGCGGGCCTGCCGGCTACCAAGAACTATCTGGGCGAGCTGAAATTCACCGGCGAGCTGACCCTGACCGGCGACCAGGTCTATCCCGCCACCCTGAGCGAGTACCAGATCACCGGCAGCGGCTCCGCCAAGCTGACGGTCGAGGGCACCGGGCAGCCGCGTGGCCCGGTGTATTCGGCCGGCGGCACGCTGATCCTCAGCGCCCCGGTCATCGATCAGAACGGCGTGCTGGCCGCCCCCATGGGCAGCCTGGCCCTCAACGCGAGTGATCGCCTCACCTTGGGGAAAGGCAGCCTCACCACGGTTTCCGCCAAGGGCCTCACCATTCCCTTCGGGCGCGGTTCCACCGGATCGAACTGGCTGTTTCCGCTGACTTCCACCGGTGCGGTCAATCGGGTCATCGAACAGCCGCCGGAGAAACGGCTGAGCCTCCGCAGCGCCAACCTGAATCTGGCGGAGGGGGCCACCGTGGATCTGTCGGGCGGCGGCGATCTGTATGCCTACGAATTCATCGCCGGCCCCGGCGGCTCGGTGGACGTGCTGGATCCGACAGACGCCTCCTTCGCCACCAAATTCGCCGTCATTCCCAGCGTGCGCGGCATCTCCACCCCTTACGATCCCCTGGAGTTCCCGGCGTCCGGTCTCCAGGTGGGCGACAGCGTCTATCTGGGGGCGGCGGCGGGCTTGGAGGCCGGCTGGTACACCCTGCTGCCGGCCCACTATGCCCTGCTGCCCGGCGCCTATCTGGTGACCCCCCAGGCCGGCAGCCGCGACCTGGCGGCCGGAACCTCCTACCGGCTGGGCGACGGCACCACCGTGGTGGCCGGGCGCTACGGCGTCGCCGGCAGCGGCATCGCCGACTCCCGCTGGCAGGGCTTCGCGGTGGAGCCGGGCGCCATGGCCCGGCTGCGCTCGGAATACCGGGACTACTCCGCCAACCAGTTCTTCTCCGACAAGGCCGCGCGGGAAGGGACGGCGCTGCCGTCGCTGCCCAAGGATGCCGGCAACCTGGTGCTGGCCGCCACCGCCTCCATCGCCTTGGACGCCAGGCTCAAGGCCGACCCCGCCGGCGGCGGGCGCGGCGGCCTGGTGGACATCGACGGCGACCGGCTGGCGGTGGTCGCCAGCAAGGCCGATGCGGCCAACGGTCCCGCCGGCGCGGTCAGCATCGTCGCCTCCGATCTCAACGATCTCCACGCTCCCAGCCTGCTGATCGGCGGCCAGCGCAGCCGCGACCGTAACGGCGTGCGAGCCACCGTCGGCGCCAGTTCGGTGGAAGTGGCGAATGGCGCTAGCCTCCAGGGGCAGGAAATCCTGCTGGCGGCCCGCGACGGGGTGACGCTGGAGAGCGGTTCCCGGGTGGCCGCCGAAGGCAAGACCGGCGCGCCCGGCGAAGCGCTGACCATCGCCAACCGGGCGACCGGTTCGGCGGACGCCAGCGGCGACGGCGCCCTGCTGCGGGTGTCCGGTTCCGGCCAGGGCGAGGTGGAGCGCAGCGGCACCGTGACCGGCCGCCAGGGGGTGCTGGTGGTGGAGGCCGGCGCCACGGTGAAGGCGGAAGGCTCCATGCTGCTGGATTCCACCAAGGACACCCGGTTCGACGGCAAGCTGGACATGAACGGCGGCGCGCTGGCGTTGAAATCCAGCCAAATCAGCATCGGCAACGCGCCGGCGGAGACCTCCGGGCTGGTGCTGGCAGACGCCGCTTTCACGCTGGATCAGCTCAGCCTGACCAGTGCCGGTGATCTGAATCTATACGGCGCGCTCAACCTCAACGCCAAGCAGCTGGTGATCGACGCCGCCGCCATCAACGGCTACGGCAACGCCGGGGCCGCGGCTTCCATCAGCGCCGACCGCATCGTGTTGATGAACACGGGCGCCCCGGCCCTCACCCCCACCGGCTCCGGCCCCCTCGCTTCGCTAGAGGGGATTGGGTCAGCGGCTTTGACCCTCAACGCCGATGAGATCGGCCTGGGCGGCGGAAGCTATTCCATCTCCGGGTTCGACAAGGTCGAGCTGCAGGCCGGCAGCCTCAAGGCTCTGGATCAGGGAAGCGCCGGCAAGCTGACGGTGGCCGGCGATCTCGCGATCGCGGCCGGCAGCATCAACGGCGAGGCCGGCGCTGGTGCCGCCATCGACGCCAGCGGCCATGACCTCAGCCTGCAGGGCGGGAATCGGCCGGACAGGATCGCGTCGGGTCTCGGCGTTGACTGGTCCTTCACTGCCGACGCCATCGGCGCCGACGGCGCCCTCTTCGACCTGCCCGCAGGCCAGCTGGCCCTGCACGCTACCCAGGGTGATGTGAGCCTCGGAAGCGATAGCCGCATCGATCTGTCGGGACGCGCCGTCCACTTCGGCGACATCACCCAGTTTGCCGGCGCCGGTTCCCTGTCCCTCACCGCGGATCGGGGCAACGTGGTCCTGGCGTCCGGCTCCGCCATCGACCTGTCCGGCGCCGATGCGGGCAAAACCACTGGCGGCAATGCCGGTTCTGTGGAAATCAAGGCCGCGGCCGGCTGGCTCCAATGGGACGGCAGTATCGCCGCCCGCGCCGCCGCCAGTTCGCGGCAGGGCTCGTTCGGCGTGGACGCCGCCGGTTTCGGTGGATTGTCGGCCTTGAGCGGCAAACTGACGCAAGCCGGTTTCGGCGACTCGGTCCGCATCCGCCAGCGTTCCGGCGACCTGGTGCTGGCGGCGGGCGACCGGCTCCAGGCTCATGAAATCGAACTGCAGGCCGATGCCGGCCGGATGGAGTTGGCGGGTGATATCGACGCCTCCGGCAGCCAGGCCGGCCAGGTTTCGGTCTACGGCCACGACGGCATCGGCCTGAGCGGCAGCATCCTGGCCAGTGCCAGCGGCGAGGGCGAGGAGGGCGGCCGCGTGACCCTGGACAACGTGCATCGGAACGACGGCGGCAGCGGCGTCTTGAACCTGGCCGGGCGCATCGACGTCAGCGGCGGCCGGGGCGGCGACGGCGGTTCCATCCATCTGCGCACCGGCCGCGACCGGCTCGTGGAGACTGTGGTCAATGCCCGGCTCGTCGGATACGACGCCAACCGTTCGGCGCTGGAGGCCACCCGCGTCTACGACGGGGTGGAAACCATCGATGCCGATGTCATCGCGGGGATCAAAAGCGACACGGCTGCTTACATGGCCGGCCTCGGCGCCGGCCGGAACGTGGCGGGACTGGCCGTGCTGCCCGGCATCGAGGTGCGCAGCGGCGGCGACCTGACCCTGGCGGCGCGCTGGGATTTCATGGACGGCGGCTGGGACGGGGCCTCCGCTTCCTGGCGCTCCGACTGGCGCTACGCCGACGCCGCCGGCAAGCCTTCCCTGCCGGGATTCCTGACGCTGCGGGCCGGCGGCGACCTCCACATCGACGCCTCCCTCACCGATGCCTTCGCCACCGCGCCGCTGCCCGGCGCCGATCCCATCTTCCGGTTCCAGGACCAGCTGCAGCCGGGCCCGTCCTGGTCCTACACCCTGGCCGCCGGCGGCGATGTCGAGCTGGCGCCCGGCTTCTCCGCGCCCCATCCTCTGGATCCCCAAGGCGGCCCGGTCAGCACCCAGGTGGTGGTGCGCACCGGCACCGGCAGCATCGCGGTGAAAGCCGGCGGCGATATCCGCTTCACCAAGGACCCGGCCGCTGCCAAGCGCGCCGCTGCGATTTATACCGCCGGCGCTCCGGCCCGCTATACCCTGGACGATCTGTTGGCCGGCCGTATTCCGGAACTGCCGGAGCGGCAGGCCGGCGAATCCCTGGCGGGCTATCTGGGCCGGCTGGACGGTGGCCTGGTCAACCAGCTCCTGCGCTACGGCTATCTGGACGTCACCCAGCCCGGCGCCTTCCTGGCGGATTACCCGACCCGCGGCGGCTCCATCGACCTGCGGGCCGGCGGCGACATCGAAGGTATCCAGACCGGCCAGCTGGCCAGCGACTGGCTGGTGCGCTCCGGTTCCTGGGATGACGGCAGCCGCCAGGCCACCGCCTGGGGCCTCAACCTGAGCGGCGATTTCCGCGATGGCGATGTCGGTACCGATGCCGAGGGCAATGCGGTGTTCGGCAAGGGCAACCGCTTCTTCAACCAGAACGTCGGCGCGCTGGGCGGCGGCGACGTGACCGTGCGGGCCGGCGGCGACGTGGCCGGCCTCTCGGTGATGCTGCCCACCACCGGCAAGCCGCTGGGCACCATCGACGAGCAGGGCCGCTGGCAGAGCAACGGCAGCGCGGTCAACGGCGGCGGCGACCTGAGCGTCAGCGCCGGCGGCGACATCGTCGGCGGGGAGTTCCTGGTGGGGCGCGGCACCGGCACCATCGAGGCCGGCGGCGACATCGCCCCGGCCGCGGGCAAGCTCGGCCTGGTGCTGGAGCTGGGCGAGGGGCGTTTTGGCGTCCGCGCCCGCGGCGCGCTGACGGTGGGTACGGTGTTCAATCCCACCGTCGAGCGCCAGCGGGTGCTGCCCACCGGCGCCGCCGATTCGTTCTTCTTCAGCTACTCAGCCGGCAGCGCCGTCGATCTGACGTCGGTCGGCGGGGATCTGAGCCTGCAAAACGACGTGCGCGGCTTCATGAACTCCCGCAACCTGGCCGAGGGCAGCGGTTTCGAGTTCGCGGTCTATCCCTCCACCCTGCGGGCCACCGCGCTGGGCGGCGACATCGCCATCGGCAACTCCGCCACCCTGTTCCCCGCCGCCGACGGCCAGCTGCAGCTGCTGGCGGAAGGCTCCATCGGGACGGAGGCGGCCAAGCCCATGGTCATCAACGTGTCCGATGCCGACCCGAAGCTGTTGCCGGGAGTGAACAATCCGGCCCGGGAGCTGGAGGGCAGCGTGCTGGAGAAGCGCTACCGGGCGAAGGAGCGGCTCGATCCCTTCACCGCCGACAGTACCCTGATCCACGCCGCCACGCCGCTGCATCAGGGCAGCACGGTGCAGTCTTCGGTGATCGCCAACAGCGGCGATATCGCCTTCAAGGCCCTGACCCCGACCTCCTGGTTCCTGCCGGGACCTTCCGAATTCATCGCCGGCCGCGACATCCGCAATCTCAACCTGTATGGGCAGAACCTGGCGGCCGGCGACATCACCCGCATCCAGGCCGGCCGCGATTTCGGCTACGAGTCGCCGCTGGATGCCAACGGCCTGGTGCAGGCCCTGCGGGAAAGCAAGATCGAACTGGGCGGTCCCGGCCAGCTGCAGCTGGTGGCCGGTCGCGACGTCAACCTAGGCAGCTCCAGCGGCATCACCACCATCGGCAATACCCGCAACCGGTCCCTTCCCGGTGACGGCGGTGCCGCAGTCTCCATCCTCGCGGGCATGGCGGGTCAGGCCGATTACGACGGTTTCATCGAGAAATACGGCGCGCTGCCCCGCTACCGCGATCTCCAGGCAGTGGCGGACCGGCCGGAGCCGGAGCAGCTCCAGGCGGTGCTGAACGTGCTGTTCAAAGAGATCAAGGCCTCCGCCGGCGCCGCCGCGGCGGCACCCGAGGATCAGCGCGGAGCCTATTACCGGCGTGGCTTCGAGGCCATCGAGACCCTGTTCCCCCAAGGCCGGTTCAAGGGCGACCTGGCCCTGGTGTTCAGCCAGATCAAGACCCTGGCCGGGGGCGGGATCAATTTGCTGGTGCCCGGCGGCAAGGTGGACGTCGGCTTGGCCGGCAGCAATGGCGGCATCGCCAAGAGCCCGGACCAGCTGGGCATCGTGGTGCAGCAGGAGGGCAATCTGCACGCCCTGACCCAGGGGGATTTCAACGTCAACCAGTCGCGCAGCTTCACCATGGGCGGGGGCGATATCGCGGTGTGGTCGTCGAAGGGCGACATCGACGCCGGCAAAGGCGCCGCCTCGGCCATCTCGGCGCCGCCTCCCATCACCCAGGTGGACGGCGGCGGCAACATCGTGACCCTGTTCCCGCCCATCGTCTCCGGCAGCGGCATCCAGGCCATCAGTCCCTCCGACGGCTCCGGCCGCCAGGGCTCGGTCTACCTGGCGGCGCCCAGCGGCATCGTCGACGCCGGCGAGGCCGGCATCAGCGGCGGCCGCATCATCATCGCCGCCACCCAGGTGCTCAACAGCGGCTTCATCCAGTCCAGCGGCGGTACCGTGGGCGTGCCGACCGCGCTGGCGACCCCGGTGGTGCCGGCGGGCGCCGACAGCGCCGCCAGCGGAGCCGCCAAGTCGGCCATGCAGACCGCCGACGACGGCAAGTCTCGCGACCAGGATTGCGACGACGGCGACGGCAGCAAGGACTGCAAGGACAAGCAGAAGACCGCCATCAGCATCCTCAGCGCCGACATCGTGGGCTACGGCCAGTGCAGCGTGGCGGATGTGAGGGATGGCAAGCAGGGCTGCGGGGGGTGACGGACTCTCGTTCCCACGCTCCGCGTGGGAACGGAGCTCGGGCGCTTCGTAGGTTGGGTTAGGTGCGCGACGGTGGGATTCTTGCCGGTTTGGACGGTCTCTGTGCGCACCGTAACCCAACGATTGGGGGTGTTTCGGGGATTAGGGTTTGGTTGGTAAGGAGTCGCTGCGCGACGGCTGATTTAAGTGCGGGTTCTCGGACCCACGGCCGAGTTCATTTCTTTTGCTCCGCCAAAAGAAACGAACCAAAGAAAAGGCGGCCCGACAGTCGCTTGATCCTGCGCTCCTCGCTTTCGACGGGGGGCGACCGAAGGGGCTCCTGCCCCTCGGTCGCCGCGATTCATCCCTGAATCGCCCCTTCGGGCTGTTCCCGCCAAAAGCTCCGGTGCTCGGCGCGACTGAACGGGACTTGAAGATCAAGAGCCAAGAGCAAGAGCGAAAGAGCAAGAGCCTTGCAGCCCCAACGCTGTTGCTCTTGATCTTGAACCCCCTGCAGCCGCGCTGAGCACCGCAGCTTGCCAAGCGGACCAGCCCGTAGGGGCGCCGCATGGATGCGGCGCGTCGGCAGAGGGGCAGGAGCCCCTTCTGCCGACCCCGTTTGGCAAGCGAGGAGCGGAAGAGCTTTCGCGGCTGGGGGTGGCTTTTCTTTTGGATACTTTTCTTTGGCCACACGTAACTACTCGCCCCCCGTCTCATAAATCTGCCCTGACAGGGCCATCTGGATGGCGATGAGCGGGTTGTAACCCTGGTAAGCCATGGTCTGCAGGTAGCTGGAGATACGGCAATAGGCCTCGGCATA
>Ga0233425_10003385_pt1 | contig 29033 bp, 42 predicted proteins | sample Watercolumn_Towu_2_FD_181712 | JGI IMG/M metagenome (GOLD analysis project Ga0233425, IMG submission 181712) | Freshwater microbial communities from Lake Towuti, South Sulawesi, Indonesia - Watercolumn_Towuti2014_140_MG | ecosystem: Environmental > Aquatic > Freshwater > Lake | place...
ATGAAATCTATTTAAACTAGGAGTTTCTTGTTGAATTAAAGGGGATTAAAAAGAAGATGATGTTCAAAGAAAATGCAGGGTTGTATGCTATAGAAATGGAATCAAGGCAGGGAGAAGATGTAATGTATATAAATTATCTTCCTGCAGCGGTCGTGCCTTCTATTGCAGATAGGGCAGAAGATATGGCTAGAGTTATTGATTTGATTGTAGATAATTCAAATGCTTCGAGAGTAGTATTTGTGCAGCAAAGGAATTATAATTATCCTTTTGAGCAAGTGGTGATGCTTGGAGAGATTGCATCAATATATAAATATCTTGTGAAGCAGGAGGCGATATTATCTCCAGGGAAACAAGCATTGTTTAGTGTTATTCCTGAAGCAGGGCAGGAAATTGCCACTCTTGTTGGAATGCTAAAATATGATCCTGTTGCTTGTTATATGAGTTTGAATAAGAGGATAAAAGAGATAAGAGGAATAATGGAGCAATCTTCTTCCAAATCTGCTTTTCTCGTTTATGTAAGAGTATTGGAGAAATTGCAGGGATTATTGGAAAGCACTAAATTGATTAAATTGGCATTGGGATTAAATTACAAAGGAGGAAGGGAGATTTATAGGAGTATATTCCGTCCAGATATTCTTCCCAATTTCAGTTTTACAAGATTAGTTGCACAGCTTCCCGAAGATTCTGAATTGGTAGATCAATATGAATTGACAAATGGAATGGAAAATATGACTGTTACAATATTAAAGAAAAAATATGATACTAAACATTTCTATCATATAATGCCTCCTGAATATCAGTTAAGTGAGGAGCAGCACATGCTTGTTAATCTTGCTAGAAATGTTCTTGCTGAGCATAGACCACAGGCTGAAGAGTTTACAGATCCAGATAAAACAAGGCAGGTATTTTATAATGTTGCGAGAGATTTAGTTTCTGAATTGGCGAATGGAAAAGGAATTATTTTGACGTATAAAGATTTAGATAAATTGGCGAGAATATTGGTAAGGCATACGATTGGATTTGGTTTAATTGAGATTTTGCTTTTGGATTCAAAGTTGCAAGATATTGTTCTCAATGCTCCGATTGCGCAGAATCCCGTTTTTGTAAGGCACGAGAAATATGAGGAATGCAATACAAATATAATTCCAAGTTATGAAGATGCGGATTCTTGGGCGGCGAAGCTTAGATTACAGAGTGGAAGACCATTGGATGAGGCAAATCCTGTTTTAGATAGTGATTTAAGTTTTGGAAAGATAAGAGCGAGAGTTGCTGCTATTAAAGAGCCGTTGTCTCCTAATGGACTTGCATATGCGATAAGAAGACACAGGGAAAGTCCGTGGACATTACCTTTATTTGTGAGTTATAAAATGTTAAGTCCTTTTGCTGCGGGGCTTTTAAGCTTTTTAATTGACGGCTCAAGAACATTATTAGTTGCAGGAACAAGGAGCTCGGGGAAGACTTCTCTTCTTGGAGCGCTATTGCTTGAGATAATGCCTCGATATAGAGTAATTGTTGTTGAAGATACTTTGGAATTGCCTGCAGACACATTAAGGAAATTAGGATTTAATATTCTTAGGATGAAAGTTAGAAGCGCTTTGGTTTCTGGGAGCACTGAAATAGAGGCGGCGGAAGGAATAAGAACATCTTTGAGATTGGGAGATTCTGCTTTAATTGTTGGAGAGGTAAGAAGCGCAGAGGCAAAGGCATTGTATGAGGCAATGAGAGTTGGAGCTTTGGCTAATGTTGTTGCAGGAACAATTCATGGAGATTCTCCATATGGTGTGTTTGACAGAGTTGTAAATGATTTAGGGGTTGAAGCTACAAGCTTTAAGGCGACTGATTTAATATTAGTTGCAAATCCTGTAAAGAGCGCAGATGGACTGCATTCCGAAAGAAGAGTAATAAGTTTGACTGAAGTCAGGAAACATTGGCAGAAAGATCCTTTGGAGGAAAAAGGATTTGTCGATTTGTTAAAATATAATGTTGAGAGTGATCAATTGGAGCCAACGCAAGAATTAATGAATGGAGATTCTGAAATAATAAAGGCAATTGCTGGAAATGTTAAGGGATGGGCAGGAAACTGGGATGCAGTTTATGATAATATTCTTCTAAGGGCTAAGATAAAAGAGGAGACTGTTTTAACAGCAGAGAGGTTGAATAAGCCTTCTCTATTGGAGGCAGAGTTTACCACTGCATCAAATAATGTTTTTCATCTCATTTCTGATAGGGTTAGAAAGGAACACGGATTGCCTTTATCAGAATTCGTTTTTCCTGAATGGAGGAAGTGGATGTTGGAGAATATTGGGAATTATTGATTTAACTTCCAAATAATGCCTTGAACCAATTAATTAATTTCTGAATAAACCCCGAGTCAATACATTTTTGAGAAACACAGGCATCTGAGAGGCATTCAAAATGGTTTTCACATTTTTCATCTGAATTTTTTTGATTGATAAATTCTTTTGATATATGGCAGTATTTTCCATTTATTCTGTAGCCAAAAGAAACACACGATTCATTTATTAAACATCCATTACAATTAGTGTTTTCAGATTGAGTAGTTATAGTTTCGGTAGATGTAATCGTTTCGCTTTCTATTTGCGTAGTTGTATTTTCTATCTTTGGACAAGCTCCATTTTTACATTGTTTATAGCAAGAATACTCTTCGTATGATGGGTTCCCGTTAGAATCGCAATATCTTTCAATAAGGGTCATTCCGTCTTCAGCACAGGCATCTTGCCATTTTTTCCCATTTTTAGTTACTTCTCCAGCAGTGTAATAATTTTTTCCTCCATCTTTATCTATACAGTCTGGGTTGTCCGGTGCAGTTTTACAAGCTCCGTTTAAGCAGCCATATTTGCAGTTAATATTTGATGATTGGTAGTAGTAACCATACTCTTGTTTACTAGAACTATAGGTATAGACGCATTGACCTTCCTGAAGTACATCTCCATTAAGACATTTATCTGTTTGGGATAATTCGTCTGAAGAGCCACCCCATTGATTGATTCCCTTTGCAGTCCCTTCAACAAACTCATTCGAAGAGGTTGTTACTCCTAAAATTGCGTATTCTCCTATTCGATAATCAAGTAATTGTATTTGGTAGGGCGTAGTCCCTATCCATCCAGACATCATACGGTATACACTTACTTTTTTTATTGCAGAGTTTAATGTAACATTTATACGGATTTCAGAGAGGTATCTCTGTTGGGAATTTATATATTCGTAAATATCATCTAATTTGATATTTATACTGGCAATCTCTGTTGTTTCACCTAAATTTATTTGTTTTATTTCTAATTTTCCATCCGTATCACTGCAAAACACATTCTTTTTCAGAAGTCCAAGAACAGTTACATCTTCTGCTAAGGAGAAAGAGCTCATTAGGACAATTAATATAAATCCTGAAATTAGAAGTTGGCTAATTTTCATCATCTTTCTATGGGATAGGGTTATTTAAACTTTATTCCAATAATAAAAAGAATTAAATATGTCTTTTTCTTTTGAGTAGGCATGGTTGTTAATTACTCTGAAGGTTCTTTTCTAAATCGGTTTAGAGTTATTTTATATTCCTTTATACTTAGTTTACTTGGGAGTTTGGTATTTTTATATAATTTGTCAGGGTACAATAACTTTTTTGATAATTTTCTAGGTTTTGGATTTTTATATCGTTTACTTATTATTGTTATTTTTACAATTTTCTTGAGTTCTCTTGCTTTTAAGGGATACGTAGCGGCAGGGGTTGCAGGTATTTGTATTATTCTAACTTTTATTCTTGCAGCAAGCTCTGGTGAAAGCGGGCTTGCTTATGTGGTAATGCTCCAATTCGAGTTTTTGATATTTGGATTAATTGGGTGTTTTGGTCTTTTTATTTCTAAATTATATATTAGGTTTATAAATGAAAGCAAAAAGAAACAGGCGTTATTTATTTTGACGATACCATTTATTATTCTGGCGGTTTTCGTAATTTTTGCAACTTTAAATTGCGGTAATGGAAATGATATGCAATGCTTGATAGATCAAGCAATATCAAGTAGTAATCCGGATAGGTGTTTATCTTCGTCTACACCATGGCGGTGCTATCCTATCGTAGCTAAAACTTTAAATGATCCAACTATTTGCTATAGAACTGAAGTAATTGAATATAATCTTGGGAATGTGGGTTGTTTAGAAAGTCTTAATATCTCGCCTAGTTATTCTCTTTGTAAATCTATTCGAAATTCCAATGGTAGAGATGTATGTTTTTCTAATTTTGCTCACGAGTTTAATAATAGAAGCGCTTGTGGCGAGATAGCAAATAATCCGAATATGCAAAATTATTGTTATCGAGGGGTTTGGCCACTTTCCACAGAAGTAGATACTTTATGTGGTGAAATCAATTTGTTGAATACACGAGGTGTATCTCTGGAAACAAAAAGCAAATGTACTGATGCAATACTTAATTATTGTAAGCAGTTTAGTAATTTTAGTGATTGGGAAGTGCAATGTATCAGTATCACTCAAAGAAGGTTAGCCCAGTCCAGACAATGAGACATAAGCCAGAATGGCGAGGACGACAACGGATATTAAAGCAGTGAGGATGTAAAGGGAAATTCCTGATTTGAGATATTTAGATAAGTCTGATTTTTCTTTTAGAGGGTCTCTTCCTGAATCTACGGTGACTAATGCAGATGTGAGGATGAAAATTATTTCAATTATATATATTCCAACTACAATTTGAAGGAAATATGGAGGAATCATTTTTGTTAAATCAAAGACAGAGAGGAATGAAGTGAATGTTAATCCAGTATCTTGAGAGCCTGCGAGATTTTGAATTGATTGGAGTTTTGAAAGAATAATTGTAATCATTGTTGAAAGTCCTATAACTATTCCTGCCAATAAGGGGGCAAGGAAAGTCATATTTGAACGCATATCTGAGACAACTTCTGCCAATAAATCTCTAAGTCTTTGATTTATTTTTTGAATATTTTTCACATAATCTGAAATGGACATTAATGAGCGGGCAGCTACCTGAAGGCCTTTCTTGACTGCCTCAACGAGAATTTTCATTGAAGTTGAAATTAATGAAGAGGGATAATATGAGAGGGAGCCGCGTCTTTTGTCGAATATAGATGATTCAAGAGACATTCCGACTTCCTGCATATTTCTATTTGTAATTGCGAAAAATTCAGATGTTTTTTGCCCTTGAGTTGTTTCTGCAACTCTTGAGAATGCAATTTCTGCAGGAATTCCTTCTCCTAATCTGTTTCCTAAAATAAATAGGGTGTCTGCAAATTCTTCTTCAAGAATTTGAGTGTTTTGCCTTGCTTTGATAATATTGTTTGTTTTTTCTTTATAGGCTAGAGCAAAAAATAGAGCAATTGAAAGAGGGATAAATAAACTTAATATAACTGCTAATGGACCAAATGGACCTAGGAGAGAATTTCCTGAAGGGCAAGGGGGAAGAGAACCTGAAGAGCATATGAAATGGAAAATCTTAGTATCTCCTAGAAAAGAAAGTCCTAGTTCTGCAAATGAATAATCTGATTTAAATCCAAATAGACTTGTAAATGAGGTTGATTGGAAAAGAAATGGAATAAGCCCTATTATTAAAAGAGGGATTGAGATAAGAGCAGACTTAATGTATGGTTTATTTGATTTGAATTCTTGATATTTTGGATTTAATTCTAAAACAGATGTTTCTCCATATCCTCCCGGACGTTTGAGAAGAACTTCAGATGTAAGGAAGAAAACAAAGAATGGAATTATTATGTTAAAAATTAGGAAAACGTGAGGCCATTTTATGTATCCTTGAAGCAATGCTGAAGCAAGCGGAAGGAGAGCTAGAGCAAGAGTTGGAAGGACTATTCCAAGCATATAAATATTTGTTAATGGAGAACGAATTTCTCGGCTGTATTTGAGCATTTTTTCGTAAACTCCGTCGAGGATTACCTGAAGAGATTTTTCGAGGATTTGAACTCTTCTTGATTCTGATGGCTCGAATAAAGAGGATTCAATCAAATGAAAAGATTCAACAAATTCAGGGGCATAGTCTCTCCAGGATTCAAAATAATCGTCCAATGATGCTTTTATTGTGGAGAATTTTCCTATTTGGACGTTATAAAATATTTTTTTGAAATCTAATGCTAATGGGCCTTCTAAATGCTGAGAAGCGAACTCAATTGCTCTTTCTAAATTTGAAGTGTGTTTCATATAAACTACTACATAGAGAATTGCCGGAACCATTTGACTTGACGCTTTTAATCTCCAGGAATTGGCTAATCTTTGAGGCATTGAATATGTGTAATAAAATGCGAATAAGCTAGTAATTAGTCCTAAAAATCCTAAAAGAGCCAAGTTAGGGAGATTTATTTCAGGATTAATTAAATAAATTGAGGCGCAGATAAGTAGAGATAAAAGAAAGATAGTGAACAGGGAGACTATTGATAATGTTAATGCTTGAGAGGCAGTTGCTTCCAAATGGGCTATATCTAGGAATTTTTGGATTTTTTTTCTGTCATTTTCTGCAACTTTAATTGAGAGTACATTGCCGAGAGATTTTGCCCATTTTTCGTAATTTGATAATTGAGGAATCATTTCTTCTTTGAATGTTTTGTAATCTGAAGAATAGCCTTGATTTTGGGATTTTAGGTCTGAAGAAAGCTTGGAAGAATACTTCTTTATTATATTTGAAACGTCTGTTTGGGGAACCATCTTTTTTATAAAAAAGATAAGCGAGGATATGTTATAAATCTTGGGTTTAAACCTTTGATTTATAGGTGAGATAGCATCGTTTGCAAATTGGATTATCTGATGTTCGATTAAGATTAGTAGAGGTTATAAGAGAGGAGTATACTGGCTGATGTAGTCTGAATTGAGGATATTTAAGAGAAGATATTCGAGGTTATATTTGATAATAAGGTTTAATAATATAGGGAGGTTAAAAATTAAATGGAAAAGAAGGGGCAGATGTGGGATACTTTTATACCTTGGATAATTGCAATAGTTGTATTGGCTATTGTTATTTTTGCGGCAGTCTTTATGAAGGAAAAGTTAGCAACTTGGGGAGGATATCTGAAAGATTTGTTCAGAGGAGGATGATGAATAAAAAGGGAGAGTTAGCTACATCTGAAATTGTTAAGATGGTGATTGCGGTTTTCGTGCTGATTATAGTTATTGTTGGAGCGTATGCAGGGTATAAGTATTATCTTGTTTCTTATTTCAAGGATTTGGGACCAAGCGGATATAAGGAGCCGGATTTGTCTTCTTCTTATTATCAGTCGCTTATTGTAGAATCAAATAGAGTTGCTTCTGTCGAAAACACTGTGGAGGATGTGAAATGGATTTATGACAAAAATGGAGGGAAAACTTTTTATTATTTCTGGAAAGAAACTAATAGCATTTATTTGGATGTTCCATTTTGGGCGGACAAGCAGGTTGGAGAAATTTCAAGCACAGGAAAGATAAAGATTTTTGATTCGTATACTGGTAATTCTTTTTTGAGCATAATTAATAATGGTGAAAGAGTAAGAGGGCAGATTTATAAAATGGAGGATAAGAAATGAATAGAAAAGGATTTTTATTAGGAGAATATACTCTTAAAGTTGTGATTGCAGTCTTATCAATATTAATTTTGGTTTTTTTGCTGACTACTATATATAATACATTTACATCTAAGAATAATATTTTGCAGGCAAAGTCTACAATAGAAATGGTGCAGGGACTTATTTCAGAGGCGAATCTTAAGGGGCAGTCATATGGACTATTAACTGAGCCACAAGGGTGGGTTTTGAAATATTATAGTCTTGGAAATGTTGCGAATTGCGAGGGGAAAAAATGCATATGTGTCTGTCAAAATGAAGGGTATTTTTCAAGTGTGGATTCTAACTGCAACAATCCTAATTATGGATATTGCGAAAAATCAGATTCCAATATAATTAATTTGAATATTATCGAAATAAAAACAAAGGGGATTAATGTTAAAAAGGAGGGAGAGTCTATCTCAATAACATTAAGTGGAAATTAAAATGATTAGAAACAAAAGAGGAGAGTTTGAGATGCTGATAAGATGGGCTATATGGATTGCATTTTTGGCGATAGTTCTTTTAGCGATGTATTTTTTAATACAAGGAGTTAGCAAATAAAATGAATAAAAAAGGGGAATTGACTTCACAGCAATTGGTGATAATTATAGTTCTCATAGTCAGTTTTGCAGTTATTCTTGGGTTCTTTTATTTATTGAACTTAAAATCGGAAATCACAAATGAAGGATGCAGAAATTCTGTTGTTTTGAAAGGAACTACGTTTGGAGCAAATGTTCAATTGCAATGCAAGACTCAAAATACGTGTGTTTCTAGCGGAGGGGAGTGTAATGTGCCTAACGAAGATAAAATTTCAGTAAAATCCGAGGAGGAATTATATGGGGAATTATCTGATTTAATGTATTCTTGCTGGTGGCAGATGGGGGAGGGAAAGATTGATTATGCTGGAAGCAGTGCTTTGTCTTCTAATTATTGTGTGATATGCAATAGAATTTATTTTGATTCTGCTACACAAGAAAAGTTTAAGCAAGTGCCTATGGAAAATTTGTATAAATATATGCAGAGAAATAAAGTTCCTAAGGGAGATGTTTCTTATCTTACTTATCTTTATGGAGTTTCAGATGTTGATGCATTGAGAAGCACTCTTATGGCGAATGGGGGACCTGATATTTATTCTTCAAATATTGACCTTAGCTCTAAAGAAGGTTTTGCTTTGGTTACTTCGGAAGTTAAACAGGGATATATTAATCCTGTTTCAATTACTGCTACTCTGCTTTCCGTAGGAGCAGGAGTTCTTCTTACTCCAAAAGCTGGATGGGCTGTAGCAACAGGATTTGAAAAAGCAGTCAAAGGCATTAATTATATTAAGGGAGTTTTGAGTTATGGAGTTGCAGGGGCAGCCGCTCAGAAAGTTTATGGGTTTTTCGTAGGAGATTCTTCAGGGAATTTATATCAGCCTCCCGTAATTTATCCTTATAATGAGGAGTCAATAAAAGGTCTTAATTGCAAGGCGTTTTCGTCGCTCTCTTAAAATGAAAATACAAAATAAAAATGGTTCTGAAATTTTAATAGGGAATGTAGTTTACATTGTGATAGTTATATTATTTTTTGCTACTATGTTTGGTTTTGTTATTAAACAGAGTTCAAATGTTCATTCTTATGAAGAAATAAATGCAAAGAAAATTGCATTGGTAATTGATTCGTTAAATCAAGGAAGTGAAGCAGTAATTGATGTGCAGGACGCTTTAAAGGTTAATCAGGGAATTTCTGAACCAATATCGATTAACGGAAATAGTGTGGTTGTTAAACTTAGCCAGAGAACGAGTTATTCGTATTCATTTTTCAATGCAAATAAAGTTGAATTAAATATAAACGAGGGGTATATCACAATAAGGGTAAAATGAATTTTTTAAATAAAAAAGGAGGGGAGCAAGTGATGTCTATTTATTGGTTTGTAATATTTGGAATAATTACCATTGCTGTTGTTTCTGGAGTTTATGTTTTCTCTTCAAAACCAATCGATATAAGGGCTGCAGAAACGAATGTTTTAGAAGACAAGATTATAACTTGTATTGTCAATAATGGAGAAGTGAGTGAAAAATGGAAGGAGATTAATGGAGGGAATGATTTGGAGAAAATATGTTTGTTAAATTTAGGAGATTTGAATTATAAAGAAATGCAGTATTATATCGAGATAGAAATTGGAGATAAATCGATAAGTTATGGGGATTCTTCTTTCAAGGCATTTTGCGGGGCTAAAAAATCAAGGAATAATATTCCTTATTGCAGAGAAAAAAAGATAATGGTTTTGGAAAATGATAAATTTGTTCTTTTGAATTTGATAGTTTCAATAAGGAAGGTGGAGCAAAATGCAGTTTAAAAATAAAAAAGGAGATGTCTCTGAGACTATGACATGGATTTTTGCAACAATCATCATTTTAGTTCTTGTAGGTGTGTTTTTATTTGCAGTTAGTTTTTTGGGAAAAACAAAATCTCTTACAGGATTTAATTCATATAGTTATGATGAGTCTGGGATAGCAAATAAAGAAATGCTATTGGCGATATTAAGCAAGAAGATTGATGGAAAAAGTATTTTAGAAAAAATAAATGAGGGCAATTACGAGAGTGTTAGTTCAAATGTAAAAGGAATATTGGATGAGTTTTCTAAAGAAGGGGTTGTTTGCAATTTTTATATTTCTGAAAAAGCGAGCATAATTAGTTTAATGAGTGTAAATAACAGCGCAAAGGGGAAAGAGGTTTCAATTAATATTAATGGAAAAGAGGTTTATTTAAGATGCTGAATAAAAGAGGAAATCTTCCTGTAACTCTTTTAGTTATACTTACATTAGTATTATTTACAGTTGTTTTGGCTGCTTTTTCAGTTAAAATTATAAATTTAAGCGGAGAGGTTTCGTCGGTTTTATCTTCGGTTAATCAGTATTCTTCTTCTCTTATTGACAGCAGTTATCTTTCTTCTGAAGCAGAGCCAGTTATTAAAATGAAAAGCGCGTGGTTTAGTGAGCCAAGATTAGAAATAAGAGTTTCTAAGATACCTTAATTTGGGAGGGCATATTATCTGATGTACTAGGATGATATTATTTGATGTACGATTAAGATGATGTTAAATTGCTATAGAAGAGGATTATATTATCTATATCTGATTTTGATGATGTTAAATTGCTATAGAAGAGGATTATATTAGCTGATGTTTGAGGTTTATATAATAATTTAAGGGAGAGAGAGTGAATATAAATCTAATAACTATGGTTGTAGGAAATAATATAATTTAGGATAAAAAGGTTTATATAAACATTAGATTATTAATTTTAATGATGAATAAAAGAGGACAAGTTGGACCGACATTAACATTGCCTCCACAACAACCAAGACCGCCAACACCTCCGCCTCCAGGATTTCCTCCTGCGCCAACACCACCTGTTACACCTGGAAAAGTTGTTCCAAAACATAGATTTTTGGTTATTTTGCTTTTAGTTATTATTGGAATTATCGATTTCTTTTTTAGTTCTAGTGTTACTTGGCTATTGGGAGTTAATATTATCTTAGGATTATTCGGAGTTATTCATCTTTTTGCAAGTGGACTTTTCCAGAAAATATTTTTGGGAATTGTACCTTTAGTTCTTGCTGTTGTCGCATTGCCTTCTGTGGTTGGAGGAGTTTCATTTACTGCAAGTATTCCCTTTTTGAATGCAATAGCACCAGGTTATTGGTTTAGATATGTTCTTCTTCTAGGGATTATCTTGTATTATTTCTTTTCGAAAAACCTTCCTTCAGTTAATGATTATAAAGGAATGACTAATGCTGCGATAAATAATCAATGGAAGTTTAGCATTGGAAGATGGATAATAGTCTTTCTAGTTGTTGCTCTAATATATGGATTTGAAAATGGAGCAGGTTTGTCTACACTTTTAGGATTGGGAGATATTGGGCTTTATCTTATTCCAGCTATTTTATTGATTGTAGGATTTGGGCTATTGTTTAGAAAGGGGTTAGACAGGATTTTAGGATTTATTTCTTTGCTTATGGGTGCAATAGGAGTTATGGATTTTACGGGATATGGATATTTGGTTGACTGGATATTCTGGCCTTTGATGCCTGGAGCAATTATAAGATATATAGCTATTGCAATAATTATAGTCTATTTTGTTTTGAGAGGGAAATCAAGTCCTTCACCTTAAATAAAAATGAAAAATAAAATCTTAGGAGTATTAGGGATATTGTTTATGCCTTTGGTTTCTGCGTATAGCTCGAGTTTTTTCAGTTATTACCGCAATCCAGTTGATATGTTTATTAATAGTGAGTGGATAAGATTTCTTCTTGTTTTTGGAGTGTTTTATGCTCTTGTATTTTATTCTATAAAAGGAAGGTTTGAGGGAGGAAAGAGCAAGGGGCCTGCAGTGATAATTTCATTTTGTGTTGCTCTTCTTATTACTATTGCATTGGCTCAACAGGGATTGTTCTTCGGATATTTCGGAGGAGATTTTAGCAGTTGGCTTATATTCTTAGCTATTTTAATGGGAATGATATTCATTATTTCTGCATCGTATAAAAATTTTGGGGCTAAATTTACAGGAGTTGTACTTTTGATATTATGGTTTATTTTTGCGTTTTATTTCAATCCAGTAAGCTGGATTAGTTCAGGGAGTGCCTCTGATTTCGCAAATCTTATTTATTATGCCTGGATAAGCTTTCCAGGGTTGGTAGTCACTTTTCTTATTGCGATTGGGATGTTTTTCATAAAGAAGAAAGATAAAGGGTTTAATATAAGTGCTGCTAAATAAAAATAGAGTGTTTAGTTTTTGTATCAGTAATTTATAACTGGTAGATTTTATTAGCTTATATATCATGAAGATGAGTATGTTATGGAAGATAATTTAATTGGTTACATATTTTGAGAGATTTGATTGAAGGGAAATAAATTAATTAATATTATCTGATGTTTGATGAAGCTAAGTTAGTGAAGTAGATAATTATAATATACTTTTTGGATGCTATCTGCTCAGGATATAGAGATATTCAATAGGTTATGTTGGTGCAGATTATATCTCAATGAGGGTAGAAATATTTATAAAGAGGATTTGGTTTAAATGGGAATGATGAATAAAAAGGGGCAGGGGTTGTCTGTTGAAACTGTTATTCTTATTGTTATAGGTGTTTTGGTTCTTGTGTTTTTAATTCTTGGATTTACAATGGGATGGAATAAGATATTTCCATTCATAAATCCTCCAAACAATGTAAAGGATATTTCTGATAAATGTGGATATGCTTGCCAGACTGATGATAAATATGGATATTGCAGTTCTAAGAGGGAAGTAACTACTGAAAGTGCAATAACTATTAAAGATGATAAGGATAAAGATATCGTATTTGAGAAGAAGATAGCTGGAAGTTGTTATGAGTTAAGCGCGATTGCTACTTTAGGGATGCCTGCTTGTTTGAATATAGTATGCGATAGTCCTTATGTATTTGGTAGCGAGAATCTTGCAAAGGCAGCGTGTGTTAAGTCTGGAGTTGCAGGGCAGTTGAAATATAGAAATCCTGCTGGGCAGGAAGCAAGCTATGATTGTTCTGCAAAGAGCGCATAAGAGTGCTTAAAATTAGTTTTTGTTGAATTATTTTAATTGATTGTTTTTAGGCTATATTTAAGAGTATTATGTTTTATATTAGGTTAGATGTAGTTAAATTGTTTTAGAGAGGTTTTAGTGAAGAGTTTTATTAAAATAATTAGGAAGGAGAGTAGTGGAATTGCTTATGCAGTTTCAAGAGCAGAATCAACTTCAGCCATTTCTTTTTGATATTGAGCCCAGTATGCTTGTCTTCTTGGTTCATATTCATGAGGGTCTTCTAGGAGTCTTCTTCTCGGTTCACCTAATTGAGCAATTGCCTTCGCGGCGAGTTCGCCTATCTTTTTTTGTGCATTTGGACTAAATTGATCAGGTTTGGTTAATGTGACGGGCACATTTCCATATTCTTTTAGGAATTCTTCAAGACTCATGAAATTACGTATTTAATTTATTTATATATATTTTGGTGTTCGTGCATTGAATAGGAAATTCTTTTAAAGTCATATTTCTAATTGATATCATGAGTGATTACGCGTTTCCTGAAAGGAGAAAGAATAGAAATGATAAAAGAGCCAAATCTAGGTTTAATAGATTTAAACAGGGAGGGCAGTTTAGAAGTTCTAATGTTCAGATAGGCACTAAGGATAATAATCAAAAGGAAAAGAGGTAATTAGGTTTTTACGCTTTCTTCTCTTGTTTTTCTTCCCTTTTTGCAAAATCAAAGGCAAAAGTTCCCATTCGATTTATCCATTCTTCTGCTTCTCTTGTTGCAGTTTCTACATCATGCCCTACATAAATTACGGGATTATATCCATTTTTTGCAATATTGTAGTGTTTCGGACTTAAGCGTAATCCAGGATTATTAGTTCTTAAAACTACCCAATGCTTGTCCCTTTGTCTTACTTCAGTTGTTGCAAGTTGAGAAGGCATTCTAAATTTATCTCCGGGAGTTCTTGCGCATAGCACATACCCTCCCGCAGCGTTTGGGGTATAGAAAAATTCTTTTCCTGAGGGAGTGATTCCGATTCTTGCTTCGTCCATTTGGGTTTTTGTTATAATTCATATTTAAAGATTGCGGTGATTGGCGGCTATATGCCTGCTATGTTTAGGGATTAGGTTTATTAATATTAATTATATGTTTTAGTATGGATATTGGAAATTATTATTTTGTTTTCTTTATTGCGTTTTTGTGGCTTGTTTTTGCGTCTGTTCAAGATATAAGGAAGAGAGAGATATCAAACTGGCTTAATTTTTCTCTTATTGGGATTGGATTGACGTTTAAACTGATTTATTCGATGGTAAATTGGGATTGGAATATGTTTATTTATGGATTATTGGGGTTTGCAGTATTTTATATTATTGCTTTAATTGTGTATTATCTCGGAGCAGTTGGAGGAGGAGATGCCAAACTTCTTATGGGAATTGGAGCAATACTGCCTTCTAATGGATTAGAGGGAATAGTTTATTCAGGATTATTATTTTTGGGAATATTCTTAGTTGTTGGAGCAGTTTATAGCTTGATTTATAGTGCAGTCGTATCTATTAACAATAGAATAAGGTTTAATGCAGGATTTAAGCATATATTTGGGAAAGTATGGAAGGTATATTATTTAGTTATTCCTTTGTTTATTTTGGTGTTATTTTTTAATTTAGGAGTGGAAATTATTTTATTATCCGGATTGGTTGTTTTGCTTCCTTTGATTTATGCTTATACTAAGGCAGTTGATTTATGTATGATTAAACTTGTTTCCTGGGAGGAATTGCAGGAGGGAGATTGGATTATAAATGACATAAAAATAGGAAATAGAATTATTAGAAACAGAGCAAATGGATTGAGTGAAGATGAGATTAAATTGCTTAGAAAAATGAAGAGAAATGTTTTTGTCAAATATGGAGTTCCATTTGCTCCAGTATTTTTAATTTCTTTTTTGGTTATGGTATTCTTCTTTTTAAGGTTTGGAGCTGATTTTTCGTCTCTTTTGGCTTTGTGGCAATTTTAATTTTTTGAATTTTTGGCTTTTTTATTAGTCTTATTGTTCTGTAAACTTCGTCAAGTTCTTTGTCTTCAGGAGAGGTTCTTGGAGAATTAAGATTGAGAGATTCTTTGAATATTGGAATTACGTTTATTATTATCTCTCCAAATTTAAATTCTGTCTGAATTTCTGCAGATTTCGCCTTTAATTTTTTCTCTATTCTTTTAGAAATCTTTTTTGCGAGAGAAAAACAGGAGGTGGGAATGCTTTTTGCATCTCCAGTTACTTTTTTAGGAATAATTACTGTGTGTCCTTTTGAAATTGGCTTAATATCCAGTACCGCTAAACAGTCTTTTGTTTCTTCTATTTCTCTTGAAGGTATCTCCTTATCAATTATCATTCTGAATACTCCTTTTTGATTTTTGGAAGAAGCTTTTTGCTGTTTAATCATTGTTTCAAGAGTTTCGGGAGACATTTCATCAATTTGTTTTTGTGCTTCTGCCTTTTGCTGTTCGGGAAGATGAGAGATCTGCTGTGTTAATTGAGATTTCAGTTCTTTAATTTGTTCTTGTGTTAATGCCATATGGGATTAAGAGAAATGGGTTTTTTATATATTTGGTTAATTACCCAAATGCTCTTCTATAATCAGTGATTGTTGCGGAGGCTACTTCTGGAATTGAGGAAAGAATTGATTCTACTAAATCTGTTGATTTTTCTTCCTGCCAGGCAAATTTAACCATTAGTGCTTTTAAACCGAAAGCAATTGGCTGTTCTTCGAATGAAAGATTTTTTGCGCCTTCTTTTTCTAATCTTGCTTGTGCTTCTGATTTTATCTTTTCTAAATCTACCGATGGAGATTCAGGCATTATTTTTACAATGATTGCTGCGACCGCCATAACTTCAATTAAGAAAAAGCCTATTTAAAGATTTGCTTAGCAAATTTTTGTGTTTTACAAAAAAATAAAAAATAAAAGAGAAAAAGAAAAGAGTAGTTTACAGCAAAATTAATCGCTGTATGCTGCCCAGATACCGAAGACGATTGCTACTATTGCTCCGATTGGTCGAAGATACAATCCACCTAAAGCGGAAACATATCCTAGCAAGGTCAAAAGACCTCCTAATGCAGCAACCCATCCAGTCCATCCTGCCATTATTGTGTATGCCTCCTTTCAATAGTCATATAATTTATAGTCGATACAAGTATATAAACATTCTTTTATGTGCTTTTTATTATTGATGTCTGATAGCTAAGTTTTATAATAAGATTATTATTTCTATTTTAATTATTTTAATTAAGAGTTATAAATTAAAGTATTGCTTTGTGATGAAAGTAGAGTATGCTTATTATCAAATTAGAAAAATATTTTTGTCACTATATGTTAAGAGGTCTTGTCTTGTGGGATTTACTTATGGTTTTAAGGTTATATAGTTTGTAATAACCAAATGCTTTTAAAGTCAATTTATTAGTTAGGAAAAGGAGAAGAGGATGGACAATTATTTATCTCTTATTGAAAGAATAGCTTATCAGTCTAAACTATCCAAGGAAGAAATAGAGAGAAAAGTTGAGGCTAAAAGGGCAAAACTTTCAGGATTGGTTTCAAAGGAAGGGGCTGCGCAGATAGTTGCGGCTGAATTGGGAATTAATTTTGAAAAAGAGAAGATGAAAATATCTGAATTGGTTCAGGGAATGAAGAAGGCAAATATTGTTGGGAAGATAATTAATGTTTCTCCAGTAAGGGAATATAATAAAAATGGAAAATCTGGAAAAGTTGCTAATTTAGTTGTTGCTGATGAGAGTTCAAATGTAAAAGTAGTGCTATGGGATACAAATCATATTGGGTTGATTGAACAGAAGAAGTTGAATTTAGGGGATGTGGTTGAAATTTCGAATGGAAATATGCGAAATGGAGAAGTTCATTTGTCTTCTTTTGGAGATATTAAATTGAGTGAAAGCAAGATGGATAATGTTGTTACGGAGAAAATAGTTTCATTCAAGAAACTTAGTGATGCTAAATCTGGAGAGCATATAAAAACAAGGGCGTTTGTCGTTCAGAGTTTTGATCCTAGATATTTTGAGGTTTGCCCTGAATGTAAAAAGGGAGTGCATGAAGGAGAATGCAAATTACATGGAAAAGTTCAGGGAATAAAAAGAGCTTTGATAAATGTAGTTATTGATGACGGGCATGGAAGCATAAGAAGCGTAATATTTGGAGATACTATTAAGAAGCTTGGATTGGAAGAAGAGGAAATATTTGATATAGAAAAGTTTCATGCTGCGAAACATAAAATATTGGGAGAGGAGAAGGTATTTTCAGGCAATGTAAGAAGCAATCAATTGTATAATACTATTGAATTTAATATTGAAGGTATGGAAAATGTTAATGCTGGGGAATTGATTAAAGAGTTAGAAGCTAAGCAATAGATTTAGATAAGATTTAAAACTTTGATTGAATGAAAATCAATATGTTATTAAGAACACACATTGCTTTTTCTGCGTTTCTTGCGTTGTATTTTTTGCCGTTTGTTAATTCTAAAATGGCATTTTTGGTTATGGTAATAATTGGAACATTAATTCCAGATATTGATTTAATGCATTCATATGTTGGGAAGAGATGGTATTTTAGACCTATACAATGGTTTGTTAAACATAGAGGAGTAATTCATAGTTTGACTTTTGCAGTTGTTGTTTCAATTATTATTGCAATTTATTTTCCAGTTTTGGCTTTTGGGTTCTTTTTGGGATATGCAAGTCATTTAATTGGAGATGCTATAACTATTGAAGGGATAAGGCCCTTCTGGCCTTTAAAGAGCGAGAGTTTAGGGCGAATGAGGGTGGGGGGAATAGGTGAGAAAACGTTGTTTTATCTGCTTGTTTTGATTGATATTTTAATGATTGTGAGATGGTTTATATAGATAGGTTTAATAATTAACTGCTTAGGGTACTTTTATGGTTCAGACATTTTTAGGTTTTGAGGTTATAGAATCGAGATTTAAGCATATGAAGAGTTTAGGAGTTAAAAATCTTGATTTCAAATTGGAAGATACTCCTGAATGTGTTAATAATTTAAGAAGAGCTTTTTTTAATACTACCTCTTCAATCGAGGTTTGTCCTGAAATTGCAATGGTTTGTTTCTGGAGGGGTGATGCGGATGGGGATCCTAATTCATATACTGTTTTAGAAGACGGAGAAGAAGTGCCTTATCCATGGTGCTCTATGAGCGATGAACAGCATAGACTCTTTTATGAGGGGAGAAAAGTTTTTGCAAAACAAAGAGGGTATGTTTGAGAAAGCATATTCTTGAGTGATATAATATTTATAAACTCTAAAACAAATTTAGAAAAATGGCAAAAGGGGAAAAGGAAGAGGAACATAAGCTTACAGATATTCCAGGGATTGGACCGGGAATTGCGGCTAAATTAGAGGCTGCTGGAGTGTATGATTTAATGGGATTAGCAGTAATGAGTCCTCCTGCTTTGGCTGAGATGGCGGGAGTTGGAGAGGCTGTTGCGAGAAAGGCAATACAGGCTGCAAGAGGAATGATGAATTTAGGATTTATGTCTGGGGATGAGTTTGCTGAGAAGAGGAAAGATACTTTATTTATTACAACTGGGAGCGATAATCTTAATAAGTTGTTTGGAGGGAGGGGAGTTGAGACTAGAGCGATGACTGAGGTTTATGGAGGATTTGGTTCTGGAAAAAGCCAGTTGGCGTTTGCTCTTGCTGTAAATGCTCAGATGCCTGTCGAGCAGGGAGGGGCAAATGGGAAAGCAGTGTTTATTGATACAGAAGGAACATTTTCTCCTTTAAGAATAAAACAGATTGCTGAAGGATTAGGGGCAAGTCCTGAAAAGGTGTTGAAGAATATTTTGGTTGCAAGGGCGTTTAATTCAGATCATCAGATATTACTTTTGGATAGAATTGCGGAGATGATGAAAGAGGGAGAGCCTATTAAGTTGATAATAATTGATTCATTGACTGCGCATTTTAGAGCAGAGTTTGCGGGAAGAGGGCAATTGGCTGATAGACAGCAGAAATTGAATAGATATCTTCATAATTTAGTTAAGATGGCTGAACAGTATAATTTGGCTGTTTTTGTTACAAATCAAGTTATGGCTAATCCTGCAATGATGTTTGGAGATCCTACAACACACGTAGGAGGGCATATTGTAGGGCATGCTGCGAAATATAGAGTTTATCTTAGGAGAGGAAAGCAAGGATCTAGAGTTGCTAAGATGGTTGATGCACCTAATCTTCCTGAAAATGAGTGCCAGTATTATGTTACTGAAAAAGGCATAAGAGACGAAGAAGAGTAATTATTTAGATAATTTAATTTATGTTAACGTGGATAAAGAACATATTTTGAGTAAGGAAGAAGAAAACATATTTAGAGCTATCGAATCTGCAAGAGAAATACAAGACTTTTTGTGGGGAGATCAGAATAATCAATGGGATTTGGAAGAATGGAAAAGGATGTTTAGGAAAAGAGTTGCTAAAATAGACGAAATAGATGAAAAAAATCCACATTCTAAAGTGGAATTGAAAAAAAGATTATTACAGACTGCCGCGGTGTCTATTAATCTATTAACAAGGCTAGATTTAGATATTATGCCTAAGAATAAAAGTGAAATTCCTAGCAATTTAGAGGAATATCGCAAAAAAGAAGATTCATAAATTGACAAACGCCCCTACGAAGATTTGAACTTCGGTTTTAGCCTCCGCAAGGCCACGTTCTATCTAGCTGAGCTACAAAGGTATGAATTAAAAGAACTAAAGTAGCACAGTTTATAGAATTAATGATATGAGGAACCGAGGTTTCTTGATATGTCAACTTCCTTTATGATACTAGAAAAGGTTTCTCTAGGAGACACCCAAGGACACACAATGTTTTTATAATTTGATTTTTTAATAAAGAAATGATGTACCCTTATCTTGTAGGAATATTAATTCTTTTTGTTGTTTGGGGAATTTTGTTTTTGACAAGAAAAGATCTTCGAAAGCCAATGGTTTGGACGGGTATTCTTTATACTCTTCTTTTAACTTTAGGATTTTTTGCTTGGTGGATTATATCTCAATTTATGTATGCTGGACTGCCTTTGATTCCATATTATTGGAATCCCGAGACTCTGTTTAATTTGGGAAGGATTACAGGCGGCCTTGCAATTGAAGATATTCTTTTTATGTTCTTTGTGGGAGGAATTGCAACTTCATTGTATGAGTTTGCATTTGGAAAAAGAATCAAAATTAAAAGAAGTTATAAGCCACATTTAAGAGTTCTTATTATTTCAGGAGCTATTGCTTTTATTTTTGTGTTAACAGAGACTTTTCATAATATCAGTTTGATTTATTTATTGATTATTCCTAGCTTAGTCGGAGCGTTTGTTCTTTGGTTTGAAAGAAAAGATTTATTTAAACATTCTTTAATTGGAGCAGTAATCTTCTTAGTTATTTATTCATTTGCTTTCCAATTCTTTAACATTCTTTTCCCTAATTTTATTCATGACTTTTATACTTTACATAATTTAAGCGGGATTATTTTATATGGGCTTCCTCTAGAAGAGTATTTTTATGCTTTTTCATTTGGTTTAATGTGGGCTCCCCTTTATGAGTATGCGCATGGTGAGAAAGATACTAAGTCAAAATAAATTTATTTATGACGCCCCTACGAACATGAAATCAGATTGGTATTAATCTGGGCGTATAATGTGATATGATTTTATTTTAATATGTTACATAATGTTAGTATCTATTTATATTTTTCTATCTAATCCAAGAATAATCTACTCTAAAGCCTTTTATATTCAATTCTTCTTCAAATTGTTTAGAGGTCATCTCAGATACTCCAAATTGCCCTCCTTTGCATGTATCAAGAGAATTTATATTAACTTTATAGCCTCCAGGCTTTACTTCTCCACACCTATAAGTATAAAAATCTCCATCTAAGATATTTCTAAGATTTAGTTCGGGAGATTCTCTTGTTTGAAGCCATCTTGCTATATTAGGCTCAGAAATTTTGTAAACCATCAAAGCAGTTTCATATTGTCTATCATTAACTTCAAATTTTGGATGTAATTGTTTTCCTGCTATTGGTTTTAATCTTGGAGTCCCAAAAACAAAAGGTTTTATTCCATGTTCTTGTCCCAAGTATCTTATTTTAGCTAATTGCATTAGAACATCATATCTAAAGTCTGACAATCCAAATAAACAACCAGTAGCAACTTCAAGACCTGCATGAATAGCTCGATCATGATTATTAGTTCTTGTAGTAAAGTCAGATTTTCGTGGACTTGATTTATGCCACTTTTCGTAAATCTCCTTATCTAATGTCTCATCCCACTGAACTATCCCCCATAAACCTGCTTCCTTCAAATTTCTATATTTCTCTTCAGTAAAATGATCCGAGCATAATAATATTCCAGATCCTTGTTCTCCTGATAAAATCTCTCTTGTTTTAGAAATATATTCAGCGAGAACTTCTGGAGTAAATTCTGGATCAGTAGCTAACGTAAATTCAATAACTCTATTTCCAGATCCCAAAACTTCGCTTAACTCTTCTTCTAATCTTGATAGTTCTAATCTTGCTCTTTTTACGTCTTTTCTTTTTGCAGAAAAATTACAATAACCACAAGTATCAATACAATAACTTGAAAGATAAACTGGAGCTATATGTCTTAATTTGTTTGGCTGATTTCTAAATTGTAAATAGGTAAACTCTCTCATTAAATCAAATTGCTCTTGGGCTTCTGGATGATTTCCAATTTCTAATAATCTTACAGAATCTTCTAAAGGAAGATTTCCCTCTAAACTTTTTTGTAAAATCTCTTGAGTCTCTTTAGGTGTTGGTAATTTAACATCTCCAATAATTTCTTTTGTAGATATGCTAAGTTCCTCGTAAATATTACTAAACATTTTACTTTCCTGCTTTTTTACAAAGAACTGCAAAACTGTGAATATTCTCAAAGAACTCAAAGTATTGAATGTCAAAGCCAGATTTAGTTAGCCTCTTTCTAAATTCTTCGCCTCGGGGTTTGTAAGAGGCAAGACATAAAATAGGATCTTCGCCTCTTGGTTTAAAATGAACTTCTACTCTTGATTCAGTTTCATTAAATGATGTTGAAAAATATCCCTCTCTTGGATAACAAAACTTCACTGGTAATTCGTTATTTTTTAAGGCTCTTGCTAATTCTTCCTTAGTCGGCAGTTCTCCAATTCTCTGAATTTCGGTTTCCATTTTCCGATATAAATTTTAAACTTAGAAATAGCGACTAATATTAGGATAAATAATTTATACCGAACATGTATGGTTTTTATTTAGAATAAGAGAGTAAGTTAGGTATTAGCTTTTCCTCAGCTGATCTTAGATGCTGTTGATAGGTAGCAAGAGAAATTCCCATCACTTTAGCAAGTTTCCTCAAATCAATTTCTCTTGGTCTTTTGTAATATCCTAATTGAATGGCTAACTCAGTTGCTCTTTTCTGTTTTTGTGTAAGATTAGGCATTAGCTTTGGAAAAAAAACATTATCAATATCTTCATTATAAAATCTTAATAATTTGAAATCTTCAATATCATTTTCAACGTTATCAATAAAATTAGAAATAATTTTTTTATCCCAAGATCCAACTTCCCATAATTCATATCCTTTAGAATCAACAATTACTGGTTTGACAAAAATCATTTTTGGATTATAATATTTTATAGCTTTCTCCTTAGCTTTTTCTAAAAGAATAAACATGTCTTTTTTCCTTTCAATTTTTATTACTTCTTTATCTTTATTTAAATCGTTAATGAATTTGTTTATATCATCAGGATCTCCAGAAATATAGTGCATTGATGAAGTAATATGTCTCCCTCTTTCTTTAAAATTTGAAAAAGCAACAGCTTGTAAAACTACATTATATTTTTCACATCTATTTCCTAAAATACAATCATGTTTGAATTTTATTTTAGCTATCCACATACGAACATGTATGGTTACAGATTATTTAAAACTTTTTATTATAAAATTCCTAACATCACTTAAATGAACTTTAATTCAGTATACTGAATTTTCTAAAAATGGCTATTTTCTCCTAAAATATTCTTGTTTTCATGAAATTTCCTAAAAAGTTGCTGAAAAGGGTATAATAATAGTAATGTTCTTCCTACGCCCAGAAATTAACTAAAATGACAAACGCCCCTACGCAGATTTGAACTGCGGTTTTAGCCTCCGCAAGGCCACGTTCTATCCGGGCTGAACTATAAGGGCATAAATTGAAAACAGACTAACTTTAAAGAATTAATGATTGTTTATTTCCAGACGCGGCGAGAGAGTTTTAGGGATTCTTCTTTAATAGGATATATTAGTTCTGCGAGTTCTTCAGGGGAGAACCAGTGTTTTATTTCTTTTTCTGCGGATTCTTCGCTATCTGAAGCGTGAACTACGTTTTCAAATACTCCTGTTTTAGAGTTTATTCTTCCGTATTTTCCTCTTATTGAGACTGGATGGGCTTCTTCTGGATTAGTTACACCACATATTTCTCTTATTTTGTTTATAGCATCTTCTCCATGATAAACTAAAGCAAGAACCCTATCTGCGTGATATTTTCCAGTCATGTAATCTATTGTTCCCTGGAAAACATGGGGCTTTCTTGCCTTTAAGTCTGCATAGTGTTTTTCTAAATGTTCTTTCTTCTCAGAAACCTTTACTATTTTTGCTCCAACTATCTTTAATTTTGTTTCAGATAGTGCTTGAATTATATTTCCCGTAAGACTTTTAATTATTCCATCCGGCTTTATTATTACAAGGCATTGTTGTGTTTTCATATATTATGAATTGAAAAGCGGTTTTTAAACTTTGTTATAAAAATGCCTTTTAAACCTTATGAATTAATTTTCTTTATTATTTTTCTCTATTTGTCTTTAACAAGGCAATTAATATAGCTTTCTTTGAATAAGTTATGAGGCATAACAGATCTAAAACGGAGGAAGTAAAGAAAAACACTTTATTTCCTCAATCATTTTCAAATGAGGAAGAATTAGAGGAAGAAGTATGTAAGGATGACGAGTATTACGACGGAATAGTTGATTCTTATTTTTATTTCAAAAGAAGTGAAAAGGAGGTTGAAATATGAAATCCAAGGAAAAAACTATACTAATACGAAGAGCAAGAGCAAATAAGATGATGAGAATGAAATATTTTGGCTCTTATTTGCCTGAAAAAGAAGGACTATTTTTATAGATAAATAGTTAAAAACTCTTTTTATTATTGAATTTACTACTCTTTAGTTTTGAGCAGATTATAAAAATAGAAGCATTTTATTAAATGATAATGACTTCAGGCGTTAGATTTCATTGTGTGAATGAGGATTTTTTCAATGAATGGACTTCGGAGATGGCATATATTTTGGGATTTACCATAACAGATGGTTGCGTTTATGAAAGAACTTTAAGTTGGGAGATTAGTAATAAACATCTTTCGGATAGGAAGTTGTTGGAATCTTTTAATAAAATAATGAATTCTAATTATCCCATTGAAATTAAGGAAAAGTCGTTTAGATTAAGAATTAACAGTTTGAAAATTGTAGAGAGTTTAAAAGATTTAGGCATAATTCAAAATAAAAGCAAAATTGTTAAATTTCCTAATGTTTCTAAAGAATTTTTAAGGCATTTTATTAGAGGCATCTTAGATGGCGATGGATGGATAAGTATTAGAAATAGGAAATTCGGATCAGAAGTTACAGTTGGTTTTTGTAGTGGCAGTTTATCTTTTATGAAAGGATTAGTCAGCAATCTCAAATCTTGCGTGAATCTTTCTGTTTATAATTTAAGAAAAAGAGAAAAAATTACTAAAAATGGAGTGCAATCGTTTGTTTATCAACTAGACTTTTATTCAAAGAATGCTCAAGAGATATTAAAATTTATATATAAAGATTTAAAAGATGAAGATATATTCTTAGACAGAAAATATAATTCTTATTTAAAGGCTAAAAATATTTATAATGAAATATCAAAATATAAAAGATATGGTAGAAATTGGATTGATTTGGAGAATAGGTATGGATTGACTATGCAAATTATATTATCTAATATGCTTAATGAAGATAATCTTATTCCTAGAGAGATGGCTCTTAAGTTAAATATAAGTTTGGCTACTCTCTATAGATGGCTTGAGAAATCAAGAGTTCGAATACCTGAAAAGCAATATACTCAAGAATGGTCGAATAGAATAGTTGCTTCTAGGAGAATAGTAAATGGAAGATAAAGTTCAATTAATGAGGAAGGTGGAAGAAGAATGTAGGAGTGCCAGTCTACCTTTAAAGGAAATGGCTACTAATTTAGTATTTGGCAAAGGTAGTCCTAACGCTTCAATTCTCTTTGTAGGGGAGGCAGCAGGTCGCAATGAGGATTTACAGGGATTTCCTTTTGTTGGAGCTGCTGGAAAGAATTTGGACAAATTACTTAATTCTGTTGGGTTGAAATTGGATGATGTTTATATTGCAAATATTTTGAAGTATAGGCCTCCTGAAAATAGAAGTCCTTCTCCTGATGAGATTAAAGCACACACTCCTTTTTTGATTAAACAGATTAAAGTTATTGAACCTAAAGTTGTATGCTCTTTGGGAAATTATGCCACAAAGTTCTTTCTGTCTAATGGAGTTGTCGAGGAAATGGATAAACAACCAGGGATTACTTCAATACATGGCAAAGTGAGAGAGATGGATTTTCTTGGATTAAAGATAAGACTTATTCCTTTGTTTCATCCCGCCGCGATAATTTACAATAGAAAATTGATTGATGATTGGAATGCTGATATGGAGGTTGTAAAAAAGGAAATTGGGCAGCAGAGTTTGGATTAACATAAAGCTAATAAACTCAGATTATTGCTAATTTCAATGATAGATTTAGTATTAGGATTATCTTTGGCAGTTTTTCTTAGTTTGGTTGTTGTTTTTGGAGATTATTTAATTAAAATTGCTTCTTTACAGAGTGGATTTTCTGGATGGTACTTGCTTGCAATTGGTGCAATTGTTTATGCATTGACTGCCGTTGGATGGTTTTTTGTGATGCGACATGCTAAACTATCAACTCTTGGTGTTATTTATGGAATGACTTGCATTATTGCTTTAACTTTGTTGAGCGTATTTTATTTTAAAGAAACTTTAAATGGTTTTGAGATTTTTGGAATAATTTTGGCTCTTATTTCTATTGTAATACTTGCAAGATTTGCTTAATCTTTTGCTTTTATGCCTTCTTTTGGAATAAAAGAGTTTAAATACTATGGGTTGCTGTAGATAACTATGGTTACGACAATACAATTGGATGAAAAGACAAAGTTAATGTTGGATAAATTAAAAGTTCATTATAGAGAGAGTTATAATGAGTTGTTATGGAGAATGGTGGAAGTTTATCAGAATGGTAAGGACAGGGAATCGTTAGTTGAGACGCTTGAAGTTATGTCAGACCCGCAGGCAATGCGAGAAATTGCAGAAGCACTTGAGGATTATGATAATAAAAAGAGTAAGACCCTGAAGCAATTCAGCAAGGAGCTTGGATTAGATGTATGAGGTTATTGTCAGACTTCCGGCACAGCATTTTATTAAGAGCTTGAATAAAAATGAGCAGAAAAAATTGCTTGATTCTATAAACCAATTAGAGAAAAATCCAAAGTTAGGAAAAGAATTAGTGGGAAAATTATCTGGAATGAGGAGTTTGCGTGTTGATACAAAACAAGCCACTTATAGGGTTATTTATAAAGTTGAAGAGCTAAAATTAATAGTTCTTGTACTGCAAGCAGGACATAGGGAGGATATTTATTCTAAGAAGATTGGGAAGTAGGTTTAATCTTTTGCTTTTATGCCGTCTTTAGGAGCATCTCGGATTTTTATGAATTTGTAATGTGCTTCTTTGGAAGGCTTATTGCATTTAGGACAGGAATCTTGGAGAGTGTAGACTTTTTCGTGGTTTAATGAGCAGGTTTTTAGGTTCATCTTAGGTAATTTGGCAAAGGAATTTTATTATATTCCTTTAATAGACTTTTCCCATAGACTATTCTGGAGAAACATTCTGCTACTATTTTCGCATCTTCCAATCCATTATGATATGAACCATTTTTTTTAACTTTATTTTCTCCAATTTCGACTTGTATTCTTTTATCTTCAAGTCCACAAAAAGACATTAAATTGGGCATACTTAAATCAGAGGTTATTTTATTATTCAGTATTTTAGTTTTAAATTTCTTATTTATTTGGTGAAACTTCAATTGTGCAATCGAGTGAAGGTCGATGCACTTGTGAGAAAATGGAAAATCCAAACCATATATTTTTGCTTTTATCCTAATAAAGCTAAAATCATATTGAGGGTTATCACAAATCATAACATTATCTTTTATTTTCTTTGCCCAATCAAAAAAATTCCTTAGAAGTTCCTTTTGTGTCTGTTTGTTATTGTTGCGCAAATAGGATTCAGTTTTTCCGATAACTAATAACGCTTCATTGTCTATTTCATCAGACTCGTCAATCTTTGCTTCTTCCATAAATTGATTCTTTGGATTATCTAAATCAATTGCCCCGATTTGCCATATTCCTCTTTTATGAGGGAAGAATTCTCCCGTCGTTTCTATGTCTACAGCTATCATTTTTCCTTTATTTCCAATTGTGCTTTTAATTGCTTGGCTTTTTCCTGAATTTGTTTAATTGCTTTGTCTAATTTGGTGTTTGCTTCTTTGAAATCAAGAGCTTTTGTCTGAACTGAGTATTGGGATGAGCCGAGATAATGAATTTCTGCATCTTTTATAGAGAGAATTGTTTTTATCTCTTCTATTCCTGATTCAGAATCTGAATTGAGTTTTATTATTTTTTTTGCAGTTTTCTCTTTGTCTTTCTTTTCAGATAGTACTTTTGAGATTTTGTCTAACTCATCTTTTTTCAAAAATTCAGATGCAATTTCAGGATTTTCCTTTAATTTGTCTATAAAATCTGAAAGGTCATATTTTTCTTTTATCTTTTTTATAACAGATTCTGGTTCCTTTACTGCATTTTTTAAGAGACTTTGGAAGGTTTTTTCTTTTTTGTATTTTTCCATAACTTCATCTCTTTCTTTTCCAGTTACTCTTCTAAGACTTAGTTCAATATTTCCAGAAGAAATTTTAAGGACTTTGCAGACTATTCTTTTATTTGGGACTACATATTCTCTTATATTTCTTATTCTTCCTGCTGCTATTTCTGAGAAAACTAAAGTGCCTGGGCCTTCATTCTCAATTGTTACGAATACAGTTGTTCCCTCTATTTTAGTTACTGTGCATAATACAAAATCATCTTGTTTAATAACCATTATTTCCAGTATACCTCACTAACTTTAGCTCTGACTTTGGCTTTTCCCCCCTTGCTTTTGGTTAGAAGATAATTGCATTTGTTGCATTTTATTTCCAATGATGCTTTTCCAAATACTACTTGATGGTTCTTGCATCTTGGGCAAGATACTTTTAGGAATTTTCCTTTTGCCATAAAAAGCTATAATTATATCTGGTTTTAAAGATTTGCTTTTTGTCTTTCCAAATCTTTAACCCATTATACAACTTTTAACAAAAGTTCTATGAGTCAAAACTTGGATTACTTTGAAGTTTTAAATGTTGTTGTTTACTAGCGAGGGAGCGACCCCCTCAATCTCGAGGACTTTTCTTAATTCTGTAATAAAGTGGTTTTCGTGTTCTTTAGATATAAGACAACCCGCAGCGTTTGGATGCCCTCCAACTTCTCCTCCTAATGGGACTACTATCTGATTGAGGACTTCTCGAACATTCCTTCCTTGTTTTCCTGCTAATCTTGCTGAGACTTTTATCTTGTCTTGATTGTACGCAAGAGCTACAATTATTGTTCCTGATTCATATATTGGAGAGTATGAGACTATAGAAGCAATTGTGCCGATTATAGTATCTTTTATTTTATCTTGAGCATTTATTATCATATACTTTTTTCCTTCTAT
>Ga0233425_10003386_pt1 | contig 29018 bp, 24 predicted proteins | sample Watercolumn_Towu_2_FD_181712 | JGI IMG/M metagenome (GOLD analysis project Ga0233425, IMG submission 181712) | Freshwater microbial communities from Lake Towuti, South Sulawesi, Indonesia - Watercolumn_Towuti2014_140_MG | ecosystem: Environmental > Aquatic > Freshwater > Lake | place...
ATCCTGCTCTTCCACCCATCGCTGGGGAAACCCGCCATCTGGCCCCCGGTTCGCCGCGATTCGTCCGCGCGCACCTTGGCCCCCTGATCCCGCGAAACTGGCCCCCAGTTTCGCCGCGACTGACATGGGTATTGGTCTTTGATCTCATCCTTGAACACCTCGAAGGTCTCTTTGTCCAATTTCGCCTCGGCACGCTTGGCCAAGTCGCTAGCCTGAGCCGAGAGGGCCATTAGCAACACTGCCAACACACCGCCGACGAATCGAATCATTGCGTAGTCTCCTTGTATGTGGGTGCCTGCGAGAGGTGTTCCACAATTCACCCCTCGCTTTCATCGTAATCGTGTTCTCGGGCCTTACGCCATCCTTGCTCCCAAGAGAGCCGGGCGTCGGCGTCCTTCTCCTCGACATACGGACTATCGCTGGCATCGACACCTTCCCAGTAAGTGTCGTAGCCTTCGTCAAAGGCATCGTGGTCGGTCATCGTCGTCGGAGGCAGGCTTTCAGGGGAGCTTCAGCACGTAGTCAGCATCACCCAAAAGAACCTCTCTTTGTTTGCCTCGCCGCTCGTCGTCCTTGCGATAGCCAAACTTGTAGAGCTTGAAATTGGCGTAGCTGTTGACGCCGTAGTGAACGTCGGCAGCATAGACCGAGACTTCGTTGTACCCCATCCGTCTCACCAGCCGGACAAACAACGGGTGTATCTTCTCTGCTTTGGCCTTTTCGCCCAACACGGGTTTGCCGTCCAGCCAATTCCCCTTCTCCGGCAGCTTGAACGACTCGGCCTTCGGCTGATGGTCCTTTCGATCAGCGAACATGAAGTATGCCGCCTCGCTCGTTGCTGCACCGATAGTCTTCTGGTCGGCGGTAATCAACAGCCCCAACAACTGCAATTCCTTGACTTGCTCATCCAGAGTTGGTTCGGCCGGTGCATCCTTCGCCTTCTCTGCGGCGACGACTCGTGGTGCCAGGGAGAAGAATGCCAGCGTAAGCGTGCAGCAGAGAATGATACAGGACTTGACCATAGTCATCTCCTTCCGGTGCCCCGGACGTGGCAGAGTGCAAACAACCACCAGCGTCGTCCATGATTCACCATCAGTGTTGCGGAGACTTTGCTTTGACCGCATCGTTCAAGTTCCGAATCCGAAACGACTGCATCTGGATGACCTTGTGCGGTGCCGGTCGGTAGCTCACCCGGTTCAGGTCGCCCGGTCCCTTGTCTCCGTATGGAGGCTTGGACGCGTAGACCTCATAAACCAGCCCGAAGGCATCGTAGTATTCGTCCCAGCGTGCATCGGCGGCACGGATGTCGGCCTTGTTGAACGCTTTGGGAAACTTGACTGCCGCAAAGGACACGGGCTTGATGGAAATGAAGTCGATAGATCCGACCACCTTCCCGGCGAGATGTGACGGATACTCACCGTTATCCGGGTAGATGTAGACGAGAATCTGCCAGCCATCCTTCTCAAACCAAAGAACGAACTTTTCCGACTTGTCCTTCAGCGGCTCACCCAAGACCTTCTTCACGTCATCCACGGTGGACTTCATGGGTTCCAGGCCGGGGCAGTATTTGGCGAAGAGCTTGAAGCCGTCAAGTTCGTTGGGGTATTCGGCGGACATGCCCGTGGACGCCGCCAGCAGCACGATCAAGAAACCGATGGTCTTCGCCCATTTTCCACTGCTCATATCCACTCCTCCTCGTTCCGCCAATCGGGCAGCCCCTTCCGCATTTCCTTGGTTGCGGCCTGGGCGTCGAACTTCTCGGGATCGAACGGCCCGTTCCATTCCAGGAACTCTTGGTGCTGTTTGTGCCTTGGGTTCGCCATCGCACGCACATATTCCTGGTAGCCGTGGGGGCCGCCAACATCCTCCGGTGGACAAGCCCGTTCACCTTCAACACACAGCGGATGGCGGACTCCCTTTTCGGCAGGCGGGAATCCCTCGAAGAGAACCTCATGCTCCCAGCCGTCCCCGAAGTCGTATTCGTACTGGAAACTGAGCCGCCTGCCGTCCTTGGGCATGATCTTGCTGAGCTTGGTGCGGCGGGAGTTGACGGGCGGCGTCTCTTCCCATCCGTCATCGAGCAACTGGGGGCCGCCGTGGATTACGTCATTGATGATGAACTGGTGGAGGTGGGAGTTAGTCCAGCCCATCGCCGCCTGAATGTGTTCATGCAGCTTGTCCAGGGTGCAATCCTTGGTTTGGATTCGCCGCCAGATGGCAGGTTCGATTCCCAGGAGCGTGATCTTGAATTGGAAGACTGTGCCCGAGGCAGTCTTCTTCTGCGGTTGCTTGGCCTTCTTCCCTGCCGGCGTAAGCAGATTCGCCTTCTTCGCATCCTTGATCTTCACGATCTTGGGTGGCTTTTCGTCTGTATGGGTGGCGAGCAGTCCTTGGACCTTATCGAAAAGTGCGTCCAGCTTCTTCTCCAACTTCCTGTCCTTGGTGTGGTTGGCTTCGGCGGCGATGTAGCCACCAAAATCGTCCCATTGCTCAAGCGTCAACTCCACGGATTGGCTGGCGGGTGTTTGCCGGATGGCATCGCTGTACTCGTCGTCCAGCCACATCACGTCGTCCAAGAGCAGCCTCCGCTCGGCGGCGGTGAGTTTCAAGCCGACCCTTTCATCGGGTTTGACGTACTTGCGAGTAGGCATCGTGTTCTTTGTCCTCCTTGGGGCGATCAAGTCCGCAATTCATGAGTCACGGCGAAGGCTTTCTGACCGGGTGTGCCGGGCATCTGTCGTCCTTTGCCAGCCATTGTGGTTCAGGGTGCCGATAGAGCAACTCCTGGAGCCAGTTCTCGTCTTTCGGATCGCCGGGCTTGGCCTCGACCCGGTTGAGTTTGCATCCTGGGTCGCTGAATGAATTGATAAGGACCGGATCGGACTTCATTTGTGTTCCACTTCGTCTGTAAGTTGGATTACCGAGACCATCGGGAATGATGGCACACTGCGAGTCATTCAGTCTCTGTAGCCGCCCACGTCAGCACGCTCCGGGCCTCCGCAGTCAGGTCAGCCACCGCCTGTCCGTTTCCTTGACGAACAATCTCGTCACGGTTCCACACGCCTGGCAGACATCGGCATGTAGTCGCTCAACACCGCTGAGGAGTGGCATCGCCCTGAACATCAGGCCGACATCCGAAATAATCGTAGCGGTCCTCCCGAGCTTCACGCCCTTCACCAGATCGGTACTACCACAATGCGAGCATCCATCGGCAGTGGACATACCAACGTCTCCTTCAAGACCATGCAGCTATAGCCCAAACAGCGTCTCGACGAGTGCTCGTATTCCTGGGATCGGCCTGAACCTGCTCTTGGGCACGACTCGAATCGCCTTCCTCTCGGCCTTGACCCCTCTCGCATTTCCTTTCGTGTGCTTTGCCACCTTGAAACCATCCAGCGACGGAAGCGGTTGCCCTGCCTCACTGCCGAAGAACCTGTAGGTGAGTCGCATTCGGCAATCACCTTGATCTTCATGCCGCACGATCCACACGATGCAACCACTTGGCTTGTCGGCCAGTGCGATGTTCACTTTCTGCCCGCTTGCCTTCGCATCGGCCTTGGAGGTCTTCAACTGGATATGCCGCAGGACGCCGTTGCACTCCAACACCACGTCGTAGCCCGACGCATCGACTTCCGAACGCAGCACCTCGGCGGTCTTGCCGAAGGAGTACCAGACTTCTTGGAGAACCTCGGAAACGAAGACGTGCTCGACGAGTTGCTCGTAGAAGCTGGACTTCAGGTAGGTGTCGTCGGACGAGTTCATCGTTTCGTTGGCCATCGGTTCACCTTCATGTTACCAATGCAGCAGCGGGAATCGTCAGCCGGAGACGGACGCATTTCCCATCTTCGGAAAGGACTCGCATGGCGGTGCCTTTCCTCACACCCCCTCACACGCTTTGATCTCTCGAATCACCCAATCAAGGATGCCGAACAGCTTTTCAAGGGCAATTCTATCCTGGAACAGGGACAGGCTGAGATTGGGCAAACGGTCGATAAGGTCTCCAGCCATTTGCACGCCGGGAACCTCGTTGATGCGGCGTAGCAATTCCCGGCGTTTGGTTTCGTCGCTGAAAGGCGGCTTCTGCCGTAGGTGGCCGAACGGAATTGAGAGATTTCCACTTGTCCCCATCCCGATTATCACCTGCCTGCCGCTCGGGCCGTCCAGATTGGCTGACAATGCTCCATACTGGCCACCCTTGCCCCAGGCTACTCGAAGTGATTGGCGTGTCACCCATGCAAGAATCTCGACGGCGACAGCGACTTCGGTTTCCCCACACCGTTCTCTCAGGTCTTGCATGAACAGCCCTTCGTCCCATTGCCTGCTTGGGCGACTGCCGCCCCCTTTTCTTCCCTCAGCCTCTGCCGTCTGCCCGATGACCCGTGGCACAAGTGTCTTCATCCCTTGGCCGACGTAGTGTCTGATCTCCACCGCCAGAACTTCGGTGGGGTCGGTGATGTCGTTGAGGAACTCCACGATTCGACGCAATTCCGGTGGGATCACGTCGGCAACGAAAAGCAACCGAATCTTCTTGGCCTGAAGGTTGGTCTTGACCTGCTGCCAGAAGACCTCGGGATCGGCACCTTCCCCCAACAACGTGGCGAGCTGCTCGTTGGGATTGTCGCAGCTTCCTTCGAACTCGGCCCGCATCTTCTCCACGGGCCAGTAGACCACTGCGTTAGCGGCATAGTCCAGCATCTGGCCTACAACCTCACGCCGGATACGGGTGTCACTACTGCGTTTGACCTCAACCAGCGTGGGAATCGCATCCTGATCGAGGAACAGGTGATCCAGCGACCACCGATCTCCACCAGATTCTTCGGCAGGCACGCCCATTTCCCGCTTGATGAGCAGCCAGCGGCGTGGGGAAGCACTGTCGATCTGATCGCCAGCCAAAAGGTCTGGGTATTTCTCCAGCAACTCCTGGAATAGGTCTTCGTTGGAGAATGCTTCTTCGTTCATCTCCACCAGTCTGCCATCATCTTGAATGTTGAAAATATGCCCGGACATCGGGACTCCTCCTATCTTGCCAATACCAGAACGGCCATCGCCCCCGCCACCACAACCACCACCAAACACCCTCCCGGTCTCGGCAGTCCATTCCGAATCAGCCGCCCGCCGTCCGATTCGTAGCCGATCTTTCGCTTGAACCGGCGTTTCGTGTTCGTCCACCACCGGAAGGGCTTCAACAGGGCGGTGATGCCCAGTTCCTTCTTGATCCGCTTCTTGGCCTTGGTGATGCCCAGAAGGGTGTTCAAGGATGGGTGGCGGTAGCGGAAGAAGTTCATGGGGTATCTTCTGGCCTCGCCATGAACTTGATTGTCTTCTTTCCGGGTGCCTGGACCGTCAAAGACTTCGGCATCACGTATCCCGCCTTGTGCCGTTCCTTGCGTATCTGTAGGAGCAAAGACTCCAAGTGGGGCTCAAGCCACTTGGGGTCATTTCCCTCTGCGAGTTCGATTGTCCAGTGGTAGAACCGCTCGCCTTTCGCTGCCAGAGCAACCCCATGCACGGCACCACAGCGATAGAACAAGTTGATCGCTCTACAGACATGGCGACCCCACCGCCGCAGATCGCCTGCCTTCTGACCAGTGGGCGGCTTTATGTCGGGCAAGAAGCGTGGAGCTTCGGTAAGGTCGGTCTTCGAGTTGCGGAAATTGATCGTCTGAGTACGCTTGACCCCGTTGCACTCAACGCATAACGTTTGGAGGTTGTCCATTTGGCTGTTTCCGCTGTAGTGATAGGCAGCAATGTGATCGACCTGCAAGCTTCTCTTACTACCCGACCAACAGCAAAGACACGTGTACCCATCTCTTTCCTTGACCTGTTGCTTGACTTCCTCGGACGGTTCCCGGTCCTGCATCCTATCGTCTTCTGGGAGCGGAAGCAGCTTCGGCTGATGATCCTCGGCTGAAGCCCCGTGCCGGTCAGCGTGTAACTGTCGGTTGATGCACCCGTCACACTCTGACTTAAGAAGATCGAAACGGGGGTAGATCGTTGACCACAGCCGATCGACTCGGCGGTATTCCTGTAACAGGGCGTCCTGAACAGCCCTCGGCCCGAAGTCTCTCTGGATGAACTCCTTGGCAATTACATCCAGATTGTGCTGGTCTCGCTGCTCGAACTCGAAGAACCGTGGAGCCGATCCATTCTGTGCGATGTGTCGGGCGATCTTGAACACATCGGTAGTCAGATTAGTGCCGAAATGCTCTTCGATCTTAGGGAAAAACTCGGCTTGCCAGTCCCGCACAAGCTCATTGACTCCTTCAAGAGCCACGTCCTCCTTTTCGAAAACCTCAAGGCGAGCCTTGGTAACGTGTTGGATGAACTTGTCGTAGTTGGCCCGCTCGTTCCCGAACACCATAATCAACTCACGCACGGGCTCCAGATTGTCGCTGCCCTCGACTTGCGTTTGGTACTCAACACGATACCAGCCAACAGGGAGCAGTGTCAGGAACGGCCCTGGAGTCATGTTGACCCCACTCTGCATCTGCCTCGCAAGTCGCTGGACAAGCTCAATCGAAATCAACTGGATCGGCGGACGCTTCCCGTACTCACGCACGTTGTCGTCAGCCAACCCCTCGGCAAGCTGGTCGTACTCGGCCCAGTTGATGAGCTGCTTCCAGTTATCAATGAAGGACACGATGTAGGCATCGGAAGTGCCACCAAACTTCGGGCCACGCAACGCCCGCCCCACCATCTGCGTCAGGAGGATTTGGCTTGTCGTTGATCTCGTCAAGAACACGCTCTGCACGTCGGGGACATCGGTTCCTTCGGTAAGCATTCTGACATTGATGAGAACATCAATGTTTCCCCGCCGAAGGTCTTCCAAGACCTTGGCGTTCTCATCCCGTGCCCGCTTGTTGCGGGCATCTGCTGAGCCTGGATCGGCATCTACATGGGAGTAGACCGTCCCTGTCTTCACGCCTTTGGCACGGAGGAACTCACTGAGTTGTTCACACTGATACCAACGATCAGCAAATATGATGGTCTTCTTGTACTTGTCCCTATTGTCAGCATACCACTTGGCAATGAACGAATTGCGTTCACGGTTGTGGGCCAATTCGCTGATAATCTCTTCAGGCAGGTCATGGTGCGTGCCCACCCAGTTCTTGTATTCCCGTTCATCGAAGGTGGGAGTGAAGTCGGTCGGTGCTTGTTCGGATATGGGTCTGGCGAGGATTCCCGCTGCCATCAATTGCCGAGGAGTGACCTGATGAACGAGCCCTTGAGGAAACAGCTTCGTGAGCCACCCCCTTTTCGTTTCCTCTGTGTAGGTTGGCGTTGCTGTCAGTCCGAGCAAGTACATTTCTGGAAAACGCTTCCGAAGTTCTAGCACTAGATTGCGGTAACTCGGAGCCGGTGAATGGTGGGCTTCATCGAAGACAACGAACAGCTTCTTCTTTGCCGATTGCAGGAACTTCTCAAGCTGCGGGTGCCCGTTCTGGTACGCCTGAGTGATGGTCTGGAGTGTCCCGATGACCACATCATCGTCGGCCCTGATGTGGACGGGGCGGTAATGCCCTGCGGTGCCGGATACCACACGGGTCACCAGAGTAGGCTTTGGCTCGGCAATCTGGCCAACTCCGTCACCAAAGGCAAGGAATGCCTGTTCCAGCAAGTGGTGGGTGTGTGCCAGCCAGAGAACTTTGTAGCCATCTGAAATGGGCTGGAGGCATGCGAAGCGAATGGCCGTGAACGTCTTGCCACCGCCTGTCGGCAACAACAAGATTCCGCCAGCATTGGGGTGCGGTTTCGATTTGTACCAGTTGGCAAGTTTGTCTAGAGCCCTGCATTGATGGCTGGCGGGCTCCTTCGGTGAGCGGCATGTCCTCGCTTTAGCCAGATCGTACTTCCGACAGAAGTCCCGGTCCACAACATCAGACGGCATAGCATGCTCTCCCTTGGATAGAGCTGTTCGATTTAGATACGATCTCTACGATGCTCTGTTGGTTCAGGTGTCCAGTGCGGCGAGCCTGTGCAGTCGAAGCCCCGCCCCAGGACGAAGGTGAACGACGGTACGACGCAGTACAACGCCAGTCCCCTCGGCGTACTCGGAGATGGCAGAAATCACGTTCGCCGGAATAGGCGGATCGACTCGCTTGAAGTCGAGAAGCTTCATCGAATGTTCGCCATTCCGCTTACGATAGCTGCCATGTCCGCAAGGCTTGATGTCGATCTGCCCGCTGGCTCTGCCCGCCGCAACAACGCCAACGCCAGACTGGTACAAGAACACGATGTCATTCTCCTTGATGCGGTCGATCTCACGGTTCCAGGGATGGTAGAAGGCCGCTGCCCGCTGATCGTGCAGCATGTATTCGTGTCCATTCACTCTGGAGGACTGGGTGTTCGTATTGACGATGTAGTAATTCGGGACACTGGCGGCCAGAAGTCTCTCTGCATCGGCAGTCGAGATGTCGTAGATTGTCTTGATGGGGCCGGGTTGCAGTGCCGGGATAGCACTAATCTTGGCGTCCTGTGACTTGAGCGGACGCACTTTGGCCCGGATGTCCCTGATGGGCTGGAGCACAACGTCTCGGTGCTTCCCCCTCTTCCTGAACTGCTTCACCAGGGCCAGCCCCACGAGTTCATTGCGATCCGTCTGATACGCAATGATGTGGTCGCCCACACGGAGTTTGGTCAGTTCTGGGGTCCATTCGGTGCTTCCCCATCTGGTCGCCTTGCCGTGGCGAAACACGTAATCCCAATCCCCGTAAGCAACTTGATGAGGCATGTTCTTGCCATTGCATTTGTAGACCCAGTACCTCATATCATGCCTCCACGATCCTCGCCAACTTGAACAACCGAAGCCCGGCCCCAGAACGAAGGCGAACGACCGTCCCCCGCATGCTGACCTTGGTTCCCTCGGCATATTCGGAGATCGCAGAAATCGCCTTTGCCGTGATCGATGGCTCGACCAGCCGGAAATCTAGCAGCATCATCGAATGCTCGCCATCCCGCTCATGCCGCTTGCCATCCCGGAACGGCCTCACCTCAATCCGACCGCTCGCTTTGCCCACAGCGATGATGCCCACCCCCGACTCGTACAGGAATACAATGTCGCCCTTCTTGATGCGGTCAATTTCGTACTTCCAGGGATCGAAGAACGCCGCCGCTCGGTGCTCTTCCAGCATGTGCTTCTGGGATTTTGGACAATCTGTGTTGACGGTGTAGTATTGAGGTTCAGATGCCTTCGTTCTATTCGCTTGTAGGCGTTTCGCCATGACGTTACTCCCCTTATTGAAATGCTGGACAGCTACTGGCCGTTCTCCCCCTCCCCCTCCCCCTCCCCCTCCACCGCCTCAATCATCAACACCTTCCACCCACACTCGCTTCTACATCGAAACGGCCTCACTGCCCCGGTAATGCCCAGAAGGGTGTTCAAGGAGGGGCGGCGGTAGCGGAGGAACTTCATAGTCAACCTCGATGGCGTGAGGCGGGACAACGGTCTACCCTTCCTCCTTTTCGTCCACTTCGTCATCCCCAGCCACGCCATCGGTCCACTCCACTGATTGGAGCCTGACCGTGGCCGCCTTGTGGAAGAATTCAAAGTCCTTTTGCGAGGACAGGAAGAATCGCAAGCAAGTTTCCTCTTTCACGGGCTGAACATCATCGGGCTGGCTCAACCCTTCTTGCCAGAACTTCATGTCGCCATCGAATCGGCCTCGTTGCCACACATAGGCGTTCTTCTTTCGAGCAGAACAGAACAAGCGGCGTTTGCCACTGATGCGGAACATGATGTTCCGTTTCCGCAGATAGGATTCTCGTTGCTCTTCGACCTGCTGCTTGATGTATGCCACAACGGCTGAATTGGAAACATCTGCCAAAGCGGCGTCCCAATCGGCCCATTTTCCTGGCTTGACGGGGCCTGGACCACGGCTCTTGGCCTGCCCCGCCAACTCAGGAGCGGGAAAGGCGACGTTGCAGACGAGATACTCCGTCTTGGTTGCCGTATCTTCGGCAAGTGCGATTCGGCAGCACATAATGTCCACGTTGCACTTCTCAGTGAGCCATTCTGCGCTTACCAACACCGAGTAGTCATACTCTTCGGCAATTAGGACGATTCGCTGCTCACGATTGATCTCCTCCACTTCGGCTTGGAGGAACTTCTCGGTGAGTTCCTCCCTCTGCTTCTCGTCCATGAGTCGCAGGAAATCGTCGGGCTCCCAGTGGGCCACCATGCCTGCGTAGCTAATGGCCTGTAGCAAGTGCAGCTTGTTGTTGCCCCGTTTCAACTCGATAATGACCACCCGCCCATCTTCATCCAGAGCGAGAATGTCAATTCGATCCTGAACTGCATCCGATGGTTTAATTTCCTTGCCGATCACGAACAGTTTCAGGCCGATTTCGCCAAAGAAGGCATCGGGGCTGTTGCAGACGTACTCCTGCAAGTCGTACCGCTCCCTGATGGCCGCATCAGCCAAGGACACGACGCCAATCTTGGCGAATGTCTTCTTGTTACGTTCGATCTTTAACATCGGATTCTCTCCGTTCATTTTGGCTTGTTGGGTCGTATCGCCCAAACTGATCCTCGACCTACGTCTCCCCCGACCCCTCCCCATCCCCCTCCATCGCCTCGATCATCAGCACCTTCCCCGCATCCGAAGCGGGCAGTGCCTCCACGCCCCGCAGCTTCCGTTCGATGGCCCGGCTTCGCTTCCCCACGTCCTCCACCTTGTTGGCGGCTTCCTGCAATTTCTTCTGCACCCCGGCAAGCAGATCCCCGTACTTGCTGAACTCCGTCTTCACCGCCGCCAACAGGTCCCACACCTCACTGGATCGTTGCTGGATGGCCAAGGTGCGGAAGCCCATTTGCAGGCTGTTGAGAACCGACCAGAGCGTGGTTGGCCCGGTGACCACCACATGGAAATCCCGCTGGAGCATTTCCGGCAGGCCAGGGCGACGGGTTACTTCTGCAAACAGCCCTTCAGTCGGCAGGAACAAGATTCCGAAATCTGTCGTCTTGGGCGGATTGAGGTACTTGTCGCAGATGTCGCCTGCACACCCCTTGATCCGAATCTCCAATTGCTTGGCAGCGGCGTCGGCCAGTTCGGCATCGCCCTTCTCCTGGGCATCTTGGAGCCGCTGGTAATCCTCGATGGGAAACTTGGCGTCGATGGGCAACCAGAGGATTTCGTCACCACGGCCAGGCATCTTGATGGCGAACTCGACCCGTTCCCCGCCGTCCTTGGTCGCCACGTTCCTTTCGTATTGATCGGGAGCGAAAACCTCCTCCAGCATCCGTTCCAATTGGACCTCACCCCAGGTGCCTCTGGCCTTCACGTTGGTCAGCACCCGTTTCAGATCGCCCACGCCTACGGCCAGGGTCTGCATTTCGCCCAGACCCTTGTAGACCTGTTCCAGCCGCTCGCTCACCTGCTTGAAGGACTCGCCCAGCCGCTTGTCCAGGGTGTCGTGCAGTTTCTCGTCCACCGTCCTCCGCATCTCTTCGAGCTTCTTGCTGTTCTCCTCTTGGATGGTCTTGAGCTTCTCCTCGACTGCGGTACGGACCTCGGTCAACCGCTTCTCGTTGGTTTCCGTTAGGCCCTTCAACTGTTCCATGACGCCGCCGAACTGCATTCGCTGCCAGTTGACGAAATCGTTGATCGTCTTGCCGACCGATTCGTTGAAGATCTTCAGGGCGGCGGTCACTTCCTCCCTGGCCTTCTGGGCACTGGCCGTTGATTCCTGTCGTACCTGGTCGAGCTTCTTGGTGTTGTCCTCCTGGATGACGCCCAACCGCTTTTCGATGGTCTCCCGCATGGCCCCGAGCCGCTGGTCGAGGCTGTCACCGACGTTCTTGAAGGCGGCGACCATTTCCTGCCGGGATTGTTGGGCGGTGCTGGCAGCCTCGGTTCGATTGCGGCTGATCTCGTCCCGCACAGCCCTTTCCGTGCGTTCGTTGGCTTCCTGATTGATTCGCTGGATCGGGGAGAGGTCCGCCGTGGGCTTGCGGAGGAGGGAGGCGATCTGGAGTCCGACCACGATGAGTAGAAGGACGATGGTAAGGATGAGGAGGGGGGTGGTCATGGTACAAACCTCCGTCGAATCTCAACGAGCTTCTCTTCAAACACCCGCCGAAGGCCCTGAAGCACCTGTCGAGGCTCATCGCACACCTGTTGGAGGTCATCTTCAGTGAATCCCAGAGGGCGAAGCGTTGCAGCAGCCTTATCGATCAACTTCGATGCCCCGCCAACGAAGCTCATGGCCTTCTCGATTACCCTCGTTGCTTCCGACTCAGCTTTGGCGACCACGTTTTCCAGACCAGAATGTCGGATGTCATCCTCTGAATAGTGTGCTCGTAGCGACAAGATTTCAAGCAGGGACGCCCCGAGAGGCAAGGTAAGCCGCGGGTAGTGCAGCCGGTCCCACTTGCACTTCATCTTGAGTGGACCGAGTTGGAGGAAATCGCCGTCGCAAGAGACAGTAATTGGCCCCTTGCCAACTGGCGGTACTTTTGCGAGTGCTTGGACAGGCCCCACAGAAACGGCCGCTTGACCAAGCCAAGTTCCCTCCGCCTCTGCCTTGAAGGAACAACCGCCAAGGTCCATGCGAAGCTGGTGCTGCTCGAACGTGAAGACAGCCGACTGTCCGCTCAAGCCGGTCAACTTCTTGATCTGCCGCAGAGCGTCGAGGAACTGCTCACGATTGACGGCGAGCGAGTTGGCGACTTGCGGTGTTTGCGGTGCAGTCATAACCCACGGCCCTTTCTAAAGCTTCTCTAACACCCCCATCCCAATCAGCCGGTCGAATTGCTCCTCGACTTGTTCCGCCAGCGGGCCGCCCGTCACCAAGAGCCCGAGTTCCATGTTCACGGTGAATGCGTACTCGGTCAGGTTGGCACTCGACAGGAACAGCCAGCGTCCATCTCGCTACGTCATCCCCAATGCCTTCATCGCCGCCGTCATTGGGTCGGAGAAGAAGATTGGGTCCACACGTTCAACAATATCCCCAGAGACTTCGAGGAAGTTCCGCTTGTTCTCCAAGGGGATCAAGGCCCTGCGGGCACCGTTGTCCATCGCCACTTGCAGCGGCTCGGCCAGCGACCGCATGGACTTGATGTTCCCCTGAATGCTGATGTCGCCCAGAATGACCAAACCAGCAAGCACCGACGACTTCTTGATGGCCGAGTAGACGGCCACGACGAGGGCCATGCCCGCTTCACAGGGGACATGGTTGCTTAGCAAGTCGATGGCTTCGACGTGGAAATCCGTTGTGTCGATCTGCTGGCCGATGCCCATTTTCACCTTCTGGCCCATGATGTAGGCAAACGCCCGCTGGATGGACTCTTTCATCGGCCCTTCGACGCCGCCTGCAATCTTCAGTTTGCCCGTGCCAGGAGAACAGCCGACCTCGATTCGGTACAGCCCGACCCTGCCCTGATCGTCCACCGAGGCCGTGTAGAGAGAACCAGGGGCCAGGGGATCGGTAGAGATCATGTCCTTGCCGCCCTGTTCGGGAACGCCAACGAATCGTTCTTCTCGGGTGTCGTTGACAATGTAGGAGAACGAAGTCTGGTGGTACTCGAAGGAGCCCATCTTCTTGAGTTGCTCCTTCACCCGACGCCGCCCTTCAAGGGCCAGTTCGACGATCTCGGCCAACTCCTCCTTGGTGAATTCACCGTGGGGATGGAGCAGCTTGATGAGGCCCGAAACCGTCTTTCGCACGGCCTTCACGTCTCGGGCATTGAGATGCGCCCCAAGCGAAAAGTGACGGTCGATGACTTCGGTGAAGTTGTGCCGCCGCAATTCCCGCAGGGCCTCGGCCAGATAATCCACCACGAACCCGTAGTGGTCCGTGAAGAACTCCACCCGCATCTTGGGGATTTCCCAACCAGGGATGTAATAGTGGATGCGGTCAAGGAAAGCCATGTCCTCCCGAATCACGTCGGGCATGGGGGCAAACAAATGGGAAGAACGAACCATGACCTCCACAGGCTGGTTCGTGTTGCCGAACATGGCGAGCGATGCCATGCCCGACATGGATTCCTTCCCCCTGGCGAACGTCCCCGATTCGCAATAGGTCTTTAGCGTTGTGACGACTTCCTTGGGCATCTTTTGCAGGTCGGCCACTTCGTCGAACCCGATGGCGTCCCAAATGCCGACCAAGCCCATCTTGCCCGAAGCCATGTTGTAGAAGAGGTTCGCCACGGTCGTCGGCCCCGTCAACAAGATCGTGTAAGGCGACAACTCCTGGTAGGCATAGCTCTTGCCCGTGCCTCTCGGGCCGAGTTCGACGAGATTGAAGTTGTGTTCGCAAAGGGGAATCAGCCGTGTCAGCAGGTTCAGCTTCAGCCGCCGATCAAAATGAGTCGGTTCCATGCCCACGCTGCGGATCAACAGGTCAATCCACTCGTCGGTGGTGAATTGGCAACGGCATTGGCAGTATTCCCCCAGGTCAAAGGTGGCGACCTGAATTGGCTTCACCGCCTCGATCCAGAACGGACTCTTCTTTCCCTTGGCCTCTTCATCGTACTGATGCCGAATGTCCACCTGTGCCCAAATCCCTTCCATAAGCAGTCGGTCGAATTGGCGCAAGTAATGCTCGGGGATATGGATGAACTTGTGGCCGAAGTTCACCAGTTCCGCCCAGTGCTTGTCGTCGTCGGCCAGATAGCGGACCTTCACCTTGTCGATGAGGGTGTGCCTCCCCTTGTCCTTGACCATCGACTGGGCCTTGTTCGCCTCGTCAGGCCGCACGAAGTTCGTTGCCAGCGTCGTATTCACCACCTTCAGCCCAGCTTCGATGGCAGCGGGATCGTCGGTGGCACAATACTTCCCAAGGAGGTATTCCAACACGAAGACAGGCACATTGGCCCCGACCTTGACCTTCCGTACCAAGTCCTTGCGGACCACTTTCCCTGCGAAGATCGACGTTGATTTCCTATCCAGTTCGGGCATGGCTTCACCTAATGCTGATGGCGACCTCGATCTTATCGAGGCTCTTGAGTTCGGCACCGCTGTTGGCGTCGATGAGATAGGCCCCCACGCTCTTCTGGGCAATCTCCTCGACGTTCACCATGACGGTAATCGTGTTTGGTTCAATCTTCCTCGGGTCGGCCTCCGAAACCTTTAGGGCAACTTCGCCCGTAGTGTCTTCATACCCGTAGGAAGCACTGACGGGATTGGAGATAACCTTGCCCTTGGCTCGGATTTCCAGCCGCACCTTGGGGGCCTCCAACTCGAACAACCCCGTGGCCGCTCCCGCAACCTGGACGGAGAAGAAGCGGGTGGTAATCTTTGGGCTGCCAGGGGTCAGCTTCCAATCAATTCCCACGGGCGGTCCTGCGGGGGCTTGGGCCGTGGGGATGATCGTCGCCACGGGGATGACCAACTCCTGGGGCGACAAGCCGCCGTGGAAATAGGCCCTGGCCCCGCCCTTGGCCTTGAAACAGGCCAGTGTCCAGGGCGTGGCAATGTCGAATTCGCTGTCCATACCCAAGGAAGCCAGCGACGTTCGGAGATAGGACGGCTCGACGGTCCCGCCAACACCTATCCAAACCCGCCGATGCAAGTCGGCGGTGTCGCCGCCAGGGGCCTCGATCTTCATGTCCTCGCTGACTTCTTCGCCAAACAAATGGCCGTGATCGGCGGCAAGGACGATGCACTTCACGCCCAGTTCGCTCAAGACTCTGATGCCGCGCCGAAGATCGTTCAGGATTCCATCCATCTGGCGGCGGGCCTGGGCGATGTTGTCCTGTTCGCAGAGTTCGTCGATTTCCTGGGAAGTGACAAGGACCAGTTGTGCCCCTTGCACACCGTCCCGAACCTTCTTAGACGGCTTCGGCAACAGGTCTTCCAATTTGGCGTCGAAGACGGCCACGCCCGCATGTTGCTTCACGAAGGCGATGCGGTCCTTGCGGTCCTTGATGACGCTCCCTTCGATCTCCAAGCCGAGTTTGCCGCCCCCGACCGAAACGACCTTGGCCGATTGGTCGGCACGGGGCAACAACGCCGCCATGCCAATCTCCGTTATAGACGGGATTGCCGCAATCGCTGGCTCAAGGGTGACTTCGCAATCGGCGGCAAGCACTTCGCAAAGCTCTTTCGCCATCTCGAATCGCAATGCGTCTACCCAAACGTAGGCGGTCTTGCCCTGGTCGAGTCGTGGCTTGACCAGCGATCCGAATACATCCACTTGTCGCAACACTCCCTTGACGGAGTGCTTGGCCTTCTGGAACTTTTCAACGAAATGCTTGGCAAGCTCCGAACCGACCTCGGTGTATCGCTCCTGGGCCTTGAGGATCAGCTTGTCCAACCCATCGTGCTGTTCGCCCAGTTCGGGCTCGTAGTTGTACCAGCGGCTCTCCATCTGGCGTTGATACGTGTCCAACAAGCACCAGGGGGCCTCTCCGTCTGTGTAGGCTTTGACGAGCGATGGGACCGTGGCAGGGGCCTTCTTGATGGCCTTGGCGACCCGTTCCGCCTCCAAAAGCACTCTGGCGGCGGCGACAACAAGTGCCCATCGGGCTTGGATGGGCGGCATGACATCGGACCAGAAGCGGGCCACGCGGGACTGGGCCAGAGCCAGGAGATCAGCGTTCGGCGATTCAATAAGCGACTGCTCGACGTGCCACTGGACCAAACGATCCAGGGCGAGGAATGTCTCCAGATCGACAATTCGGCCAGGATCGAACTCTACCTGGGCGAGTGAGAACTCCTGCTCCACCTTGTTGGCGGCAGTCACATAGGTTTCACGCACGTCACGGCGTAGTCGCCACACACGGGTCAATGAAAGGCAGGCATCCATACCCACCGCCGAATGGGCAACCTTGACCGAACCTGATGACGTGGGAACCGCACCAGCAAGGCCCTTTATGAGATCGGTCAGCAGCACATGCCGCCCGAGTTGCTCACGCACCTGAGCCAACGGGGCGGCTTCGGCTACATCCAACTCAAAGGTGCGGCGGAATAGGTCGATGATTTCCTTCGCCGCCGATTTCTGCTCAATCTGCTGATCCAGCTTCTCACTTGCCAAGAAGACGAGGGCGACCTCCTGCGGGTCCACAGTCCCGAAGATCAGGGACACGACGCCCATCGCCCCCTGGCCCTGGTCGGCCAATGCGTCCAATTCGGCGAGGGTCAGTTTCCCAGCGTCAACATTCTTCTCAACCTGTGCCGCTGTTTCTTCCCCCAGGATCGGCTTCAGTGCATTTCGAGCGACGACGGCCAAACGAGTGTTCCGAGGCGGCGGTTGCTGCCCAGGCTGCATGACCACGCCCGCTGCCTCTAGCTCGACGAGGGCATGATCGGTGCTGGCCTGATCCTGCGGCACGTAGACAACCAAGCGGGGCGGCTGAAGCCCGTTCATCAGCCCGTCGATCTCCCGCCGAAGGTGGAAGAAGCTGCCGCCGTACCGTGCTACCGTAGTTTTGGGCAATTCGATGCCGTCCACCACGGACGAATATGCTTTGTCTGGATCGTACCAGACGACTAGCTTGTGATCCTCGACCTGTTTGGCGATTAGGCTGAAGATGTGTTCGGTAACGACGCTCATTTCACCAGCCCCTTCTCCCTAAGTTGCTTGCCGATGGACGACCACTCGTATTCTCCCCGCAGCAACTCCTCCCAATATGCCTTGGCCTCCTTCCACGGCACAAGCTCCCACAGCGGGGCGATGTTCAGGACCACGCCATCATTGAGGTCGGGTTCCAGTTGGAGGTTGGCCGCACGTCGCAGCTTTTCCTCAAAGTCCCGAAGTTCGGAGAGAAACTCCTCCTGCTTCTCGATGTCCTTGTCGAGCTTCTTCGCCCCCTTGCCTGATTCGCCTTGCGAACCCTTCTGGCCACGCATGGCGGCAAGCCGATTCTCCTCTAGGCGAATCTTCGGCTCGACGTAGTTCACTAGGGCCTTGAACAGAATGTCCTTGTCCAGACGATGGTAGTAGAGCCAGAGGGCGTAGTTCTTCCTCGACGATTGCAAGAGCCAATAGATCGGGGCCTTGCGACGAAACGCTGAATAGCGCAATACATGGTCGGTCCAAAATCCGCCATTCCCTGGCTTGCGAAGGTACTCTGCCAAGCTTCTGGTGTTGAAGCATTTACAGCAAGTGTTTTCCGTCTCTTCTGCCGTATCGGGAAACACTGCTTCAATTGCAGATCGAGCCATCTGTACAATGTCGCTCGGATGCTCGCAGTCGTCTACTAGAACGCCCGAGTCAGCAATTGGCAAAGGGTATCCCCCCGTAGTGCCCCCAATCAGCATGGCTGGGCATACTTGTGGTTGCGCACAGAACCAGTCCGCAGGCGTATCTTGGCAATCACAATTCGGAAGATAGTTGATATTCCATCTCCCAAACGCTACTCCCACGGCCCAACTTACTAACCTTTCACACGCATTCCGTTCATCAATAACGGGGTTCCATTGATTCACATCTGGTTCTGGGAGTGCTTCGTCCGTGAGTCGCAGTGTACCTTGCACGATGGATGATATTCGACAAGTTACTTCTATCAGCTTGCTTCGTATCTGTTCGGTCCTGAAGTAGCTTGTCTTAGGATCGTGGTGGATACCAGCAGATGAAAAGTATGGGCTGGTTTCATCCTCGGATTCCCAGCCATACACTTCCTTCGTGGCAAGTCTGGCTAGTGGTTCAACAGCGACGGTGAGCGCATCAAGTTCGGCCCCGCCAATTGGAAGATCCTTTATTGCGATCGTTTCTGTCTTTCGATACCTTCCGTGAGCACTGCACATTAGGAGCACGGGCGAACTGTTGAGCACCCCAAGCAGCGTATATAGATGACGCAGATCGTCCAGATAAATGAAGACCGAATTGCCCGAAAAGATTTCGCCCTCCTGGGCAACTCGGACTCCAATTCCAGAACCAACTCGGGGATAGGCTAATCCTCGTTGATACCAGAGCTTCGAGCTTTGCATAACCTGAGCGTCAGAACCGTGTCTACAAGTGTTTACCTGTCGGGCTTCCTGGCCTTCGTTCCGCCAGTCGAGACGCAAGGTACTTGAGGCAAAATAGGGTTGATAGTTGCCGCCAGATCGGTAGACCTTCCAATCAATGTGGTTGGCCTTTGGGGGAATCTCCCACCACAGTCGCAGGAAACGAAAATCATCGAAAGTTGTATTACCTTTCGCAATCACTGCCACATTTGTCAAACGGCTACTTGATTGCCATAGTTGCAGGACGCTTGTTGGCAAGTGGTGACAGAACGGCATATCCTCAATCCGAGCGAACAACTGAGGTAATGGTTGTTTCCATACTGATGAGACTGGTCGTGCCAATTCACCTACTCGATCCTCTTTGTCACCCTCCAAAAGGTCAAGCGTGAGCATTCTGCTGTTGTAACGTCCGCTCTCTTGTGAAGCCACCCATATTGATGCTTCAACAGCAGCGTCGTCCATGACACCGCCGCCAACCTCGACGAGAACATTAGGCGAGCCATCACGGAGTAGTGTTTGTCTGAAATCACGGAGTTGACGGCTGTATTGCCACATGTTAGGCGTTATTGCCCCTAAGTACCCCGTGCTGACAAGCAGTGAATGAGATCGTTCCGAGAATGCCGCATACATATCTTTCCATGTCTCGGTATAGTTGGCGATCAAGTACCCTTTTGCTGCCGAGGTTGAAAGTCCAAATGGGGGATTCATCAACACCACATCGAATCGTTTCTGGCAAACGTCGATAAAGGCAAAGCCGTGGCCTGCATCCTCAGCAAACAGTTGTCTCCGTAACCGCCCGCCGTTTGCGGCATGGGCTGCGTAGTCCCGCAAGGCGTCAACGACCCTGGCTTCGGCCTCGTCCCAGAACTCCTCGTCTGTGATTTCCGATAGCAGTGGCTCAGCTTGGTGCCGTCCCCTCTGCGTGCGGTCCATTTCGGCCTGTGAGAAGAGCATCGGTCGGCCCTTCTTGTCCACGGCCCGTTCATGTTCCGCTGCCCATTGACGCTTGGCACTGGCGATGGCCTCTCGTAACTCCCCTTCAATCTTCAACAGCGAACCCGCTTCCCCTGCCAGCTTCATCTTGTCGAAGACGACTTCGACGAGATGCCCCAGGAGCTTCGGTTGGAGTTCCGCCGTGAACTCCTTGAGCATTTCCTTCTCCCCAGGCATCGGCTCGGCACAGACCATATTGCATCGGGTGATCTTGGGCCGATCCTTGGTTATCCCCATCTCCTTGTAGGCCCGCTGACAACGAAGCCAAAGTGCCAATGCGGCGATCTGTGTCGCCCGCCTGTCGATGTCGATGCCGTAGAGGTTGTGGGCCAGGATCAGGCGAGGCACATCCTTCCGCAACGACTCAATCGTGGGGTAGTCCTTCCTCAATGCCTCCCCAAGCTCGGGATCGTTGTACGCCTCTTCGTAGATCGTTTGCAGCACATCGAAACAGTACAGAAGGAAGTGGGCACTACCGCTGGCTGGGTCCAGAATCTTCAGTTCCCGAGGGTCTTTCTTGGGCCGATGGGGAATGAAGACGGGCTGTTTCAGCAGTTCCTCTTGGGAAAGGTCTTCTTCGCTGGCCGATTCCTTGGGCGGTTCCTGTCCCTCGGCCAAGAAGACCTCGTTGGGGCGGCGAACCATGTAGCGGCATTGTTCGGTGAGTGCCGTTTGTCCTCTCCGCATTTCGTACCAGATGCGGCCCAGCGTATTGTCGGTCAGGAATTCGACGACATATTGAGGGGTGAAGAACTGGTTGCGGAAGGCCAATTCATAGGAATTGCGAGGAGCCTGACTTTCTTGGCGAACCTGATCCCGAAGCTCCCTGGGCGTGAAATACTGGTACACCCAGCCGATGGTCTCGTCCTGGGACCAGATGCTCGGCCATTGTTCCCGTAGCTCGGTGTCTTCGGCCTTGATGTCGCTGCCGTTAAGCAGATCAATCACGTCCTCCAACACACGCTGCGGCGGATACAGCCGATTGGCTGGATCGGTGGGGGCGAAGAGGACACCGACTTCTTCCGACAACGTGCCGCCCAGCCAGTCCAAGAAATGGCGGTAGGCCACGTCCTGGTGGCCCGTGTTGTGCAGCTTCTCGTCCTCGGGGTGGTGGGCAAGATAGAACAAGAACCCCTGCGACTTCAATCCCCGACTTACCGCTTCCCGAAACCGTTGCCCCCCAACCCAAACCTCCCTGGCCTCCATCATCTTGTAGGCGCAGAGACGGTTCAGGTGAGTGAAGGCGACTTCCCGAACCAGTTGGGCGAGGGCCTCCGTGGGCTTGTAGCCGAGGGACTTGATATGTTCAAAATGATCCAGCAGATCGGAGCGGCAGGCTGCATCTTCCGCCCTCAGATGCCCCATGCGGGATACATCCTCGACATGCACATCGTCCTTCTTGCCGCTGGCGTAGATGCCGAACTGGCCCTGAAGCACCTGGGCGACGGCATCCTCCAATAGCTTGCGGCATTGGGTGACGACGTTACGGAGCTTATTGCGAATTGCCTGATCCATAGCTACTCCACAACGATCTTGATGCCTTCATCGAACAGCTTCAGGAGATGGTCCTGCAAGCGGGCCACCGCCTGCTTGATCTTCTCCTCGTCATCCATCGCCCCCGTGAAGAAATCGGCGACTCGCACCTGTTGGGTCTTCACTTCGGGCGGCGTCGTTATCTTCTGAATCTGGGCGAGTGCCTGGGCGAACAGTCCCCCCAACGCCAACATGTCGGATTCCATCTGGCTGATGGTCGCCTTGCACTTGCGGCACACCATTCCGCCCTGCGGCAAATCCATGTCCGCACAAGAGCGAAGCACCAAGGGGCTCAGGACAGGCTCACGCATGTTCTCAGGCACGTCAGCCCATTCGGCCCGACCCTTGATCTTCTCAATGGCCTGATCGAATTGCTTGGCACGGTCCTCATGGGTCTTCTTGTAAAGCCCACCGTATGCCGTCTGGATTTCCGTGCCTGCCGATTTGATTGCTGGCAGGGACTCAAAGAACGTCTCGCTGGATAGCAGTGACTTCAGTTCCTCGGCCTGCGGGGCAAGCTCGGTTTGTCCACGGGGCTCTAGCTGCGGCCACATTTGGTCAACCGCCGTGCGGGCCTGACGAATGGTGGCAAGCCCTGTCTCGTTGAGGCACTCGGCAATTCTCCGCATCCGATCATGCGATACCTTGAGCGAAGCACCGCTTCCGACCAAGGTTTCCACACAATCATCGGGCGAGCCGCTCCCAATCGCCGTCAGCGATTCCCGATACTCTTGAATCGGCCCCAGGATGGGCAGGCGGTTGGCCTTGGCATCGGCCTCGATGGGGACCACTTGCTTCAGTTCGTCGGTGGCGAATCGCTTCAGGGCGTCGGCAATGGCATTCTTGTCCACATCGACGGTCTCGCCCGTCAATGCTTCATAGCACTCCACAGCACGGGTGAGGGTCTTCAGGTCAATGGGCTTGATCGGCGTGAAGAGGGCCGACTTGAACGCCGTGTTGTTGGTGAATGGAACTCGACACTGCGGGTCTTGGTAGGACGTGAACTTCTGCCCGCCGTGCGATACCTCAATCGTGCCCGCCCTGAACAACACGGCCAGAACCAGTCGCAGCATGTCACGCTCCCAGCCATAGCCGATGCCGCCAAACCGTCGCTCAAGGGCCTTGCCGTAGCGGCTGTCCTTGTTGCCGTAGCCATGTTCGCTAACCAGATAATCGAGGACTTCCTTGGCAATGTCGGCAGCGGGGTTGGGTACGAACTTCGCCCCTTCCTTGATGACCAGCCCCAGGCCATTCTCGCCAGGGTAGAACACCTGGGGCAACGCCTTGAGGTCTGCCGTCTTGAGGATCAGTTCGGCCTCATCCCCGCTCAATGGCCGACAACCCATCTCCAACTTCGGATAGAGGTCGGGCACCACTTGCCCGAAGAGCTTCTTGAGGATTTCGCTGAGCGACTTGCCGAGGTCGGCCCCGTCTCGGGACACGCCACGGAAGAGGCCCGTTCCCTTCTCTAAAGCCTCAATGATCTTGTCCCGCAGGCGGGTTTGGTAGGTGAGTGCCGTGGTCTTCTCATCCTGAAGACAGGTGGCCTCCTCGTTGGTGATCTTGTTCTGCGCCCGAAGCTGATCGTACTTCTCTACCATCTTGCGGGAAGCGTGCGCCTGGGCCACAGCTTCGTCGATCTCGGGCGTAAGGGCGAAAACCCAATAGAGATCGTTCTTGTGAGAATCCTGGCGGCTCTCGTCCCGTACTTCGGTCAGCCTCTTGGACGGGTCCTCTGTGTCGTCGGCGATGCACAGCGTCAACGGCAAATCCCCTTCGTCGCCCAACTGCGTCCCTTCGGCACTGATGCCCACACGGAAGGTGCGAAAGTCCTTGTAGCGGTATGTTTTCAGGGCGGGTTCCCCAAAGACGCCCCGCAACACCTGACGGATGATCTCGTTGCGTTCCCGTGGCTTCGGTTCCAGATGACCACGACGTTCGGTGTCCCAGTTCTTCTCCTGGGCCGTTTGTAGCTTCCATCCCTCTTCGGTGCTGCGAATGAACTGGGCCTCGTTCAATCGGGCACAGGCTGCCTTTACCTGGGCCACGGGAGCGGGCTTGCCGATCTCGTCTACAAGGCAGGCGGCGATGTTGGCCTCCGTGCGGGGAAGGTCACGGACGAACTCCAACAGGCAAATCACCTTGGCAACACGCAAGGCCCAACCACCATCAGCGGGATCGTCCTTGAATCGCTGGCTGATCTCAAAGATGTCCGTCCGCTTCTCGCTGGACAGGTTTCCCTCAACCAATTCGTACACCTTGTCGAGCGTAACGAGGCAGCCTATGGACTTCGCCGCCATCGCCGTGCGATCCGAAACAAGCATTTCGTAGGCTTGTTTGATGATCGTGCGGTTGCTGCCGCCGTAATGACGAGGGGCTCCTGGCTGAAGCCGAATGCCCGACATGATGCCAATGCAGAGGTCGATGTAGTACGGCGGGTACGGGTAGAAATTGATGAAATCATCTTCGGAGATGTCTGTGCGGCGTGTGGTCCTTTCAAGGCGCAGGGCGGCATTGAGTGATCCCTGATTCTCGCCAAAGCACTTCTTCAGGATGGGAACCGCCTCGGGCTTCTTCGCCAGCACACGCTTAGTAGCGACTTCACGAATGTCGGACGGGGCCAGATCGACGGAGCGGAAGCGTTCCTGCAATTTGGCAAGCTCAACACGCTTGGAGTCGATGGCCGCTACAACTTCATCGAGCTTCTCCTGCGAAGTCACGATGATCCACACGGGGGCGACAATCTTCTTGGCTTTGAGCAGGTTCTTGCCGACCTTCCCGAACTCTTCCACGGTGGCCCGCAAGTCCTCGATCTTGTCGCCGCTGCGGGCAACGTGCTGGCCCACTTCGTCGATGACGAACACCAGGGCCTTGCCAGGGCGACGACGGCCCGCAAGCTCAAACGTCCGTTCGACGACCTTCTTCACGGTTATCAGGGCGTCTCGGTTGCGCTGGGAGCTGGTCCATGAGTCGGCAGTGGGATAGGTGATTGGGTCCAGGGCATGAAGCACCGCACTGGCACGGGAGACACGCTGGGCACCCTTGCGGACCATACGCCAATCGAGGTTGTGAAGTTCCTTGCATTTGGCGACGAACTCGTCCAGCCTGCCTTCCGCCTCAAGTTCGATCTCCAATTCGGCAATGTCGAAATCCTCGGCGTAGTCCAGTTCACGGAGCAGGACCGTGTACATTAACTCGGCGATCCGTTCCGTCACCTTGCGGGTGTCCCGCTCCTTGGCAACCTCGAAGAGAATGACGGCACTGTGCGCACGGGCATTGATGAGGTCAAGAAACTCGGCCACCCGCTTGTCGCCAATCTGCCTCTTGAAGAGTGTGGCGAACTGCTCACCGAGGACCGTGGGGTTTTGCAGAGCCAGGCCGAGGTTCTTTGCGAAGGAGCTTTTGCCTGAGCCGAAGAAGCCCGATGTCCAGACAGCGATCTTCTCGTCGGGATCGGACGGCGCTTCGGCGATGGCTTTGAGCAGCAGGAAGTATTGTTCCCGAATACTGTCGGTGGCGACGTACTCGGTGATCTCCGTGTGGACCGACTGCTCGTCGGCTTGATCGACCTGAATGATCTCCTCGATCTTCTTGCTCAGGTCTCTTGTAAGGAGTTCGCCAATGGTCTTCATGATGTTACCCGTAAATCTTCACCCGGTAATTGCCCAAGGCGTCTCGGTCCTTGAGGTCCATGAACCGCAATCCTGTGGTGCCCTCGATTGATCCAGGGTAGAAGAGGATCGTCGTCACCTTCGTCTTCCCCTGCATCTCGTCCAGCAGTTTCGAGATGTGATAAACGCCAGGGGCCATTGCGGCTACCTTGGTGAGGAAGACGATCGTGGTGGCGGGGTCGAAGCCCACTAACCGTTCCGCCAGCAGCCCCGACAACGGACGCCAATCTCGGTCGGAGAGGTACGTCGTCACTTGCTCTTGAGCAGCCACGTATCCCCGCTTACGTTCCAGTTGAACGACCTCATCCATCCCTTCCGTTTCGTCGATGGCTTTCCAAAGTAATTCCGACATGGAAATGATTTCGACATGCTTGCCACAGTCTTGCAGACGGGTCGCTAGGAGCCGCACTTCACGCCGCAAGTCCCATTCTTCGGTCGGGTCGTAGCGCAGGATGGCGAAGGGCAGATCGTGATAGACGCTGATCCGTGGAGGAACCGCCGTCAAATCGGTTTCGAGGAGCTTAATGCGTTCTTCGAGCGAGGACATTCGCATACTCCTCAAGCGTTTCAGCGGGGAAGGTCAACCGGGTCACGTTGCCAGCGGAGTGGTACTCAAGCAAATGTCGTTGGTGAGCCTCAAACAAGAAACGCTCCACCCCTTCCCTCGGCAATAGGAACAGTTTCCAGTCCGGCAACTCCATCAGTTTGGCACCAGATGGTTGATGCTGCTTCAGGTAGTAGGCGATGTACGAAAACGCCGCCACTGGCAGGTAGGTCGGTGCGATCCTTTTGTTGACTGCACCTTGCAGCACGCCAAAATCACGGAGTGCAGACAGCAGCCCTTGCGTCACCCGCAGCGTTGTAGGTTCCGACCATTTGCCGGTCGTCTTGCCTGACTGCACCCACTTGCGTAAGACCCGTTGAACTGCCATCACGTCGATGTCGATCATCCCCTGGGCATTCATCGGGACTAGGATTTCCAACATTGTGTCGGCGATCAAGCGGTCGGCTCTTGCGGCATGAAAGAAGAGCACTCGATCCAAGCTGGCAGTAGGGAACTGTTGTCGAACCAGGGCTACCAGTGCCCGAGTGACTTCAGGTTCGGCCAAGTACCGCTGCCGGAAGACCGCCAGTATGTCTTCTACCCTTGACCTCGACGCCTTGCCGAAAAGGTTCTCCCGCCGCATGCGGTCCAGATTGTCCCGAGAGGAAACGGACGTGTCCCAGTGAGCTAACAGGGTCTTCGTGTCGCCCAGGAGTGCCCCAGCCTTGATGATCTTCGAGGAATACAGACGAGCACTTGCCGCAACCTTCAGTGCGTCTCGTTTCCCAATCTTCGTTGTGCGAGTGCTAGCCTTCATGCTTCTTGCATCTGAGCCGTTTCCGTTGTTGTCATCCAGGAACCGAAACACCCCTCACTCCACCCTTCTCAGCTTCGCCACCGCACCGAGCAGATAGCCCAACTCATCCCCATCCAGTCCCGCCGTCGCCGCAATGCCGTGGACATTGCGGATCAGGTCTTGCTCGGCACCGAGAAACAGCTTGTGTGTCACCTCTCCCTCCGTGCGGGCCAGCAGGCACTTGCGAGGCATGATCGCCGCGAACATGACGCTGGCCCCAGAACTGCCGCACTGCTCTGGCACAGTCTTCGTTGATTTGCCCGGAGGGCTCGTCCGCAAGTACGCTGCAACGCTGTCGCTCTCAGCAAGAACGGTGATTCTACTTCTGCCGGGTTGTGTGGGCAAGCAACCCCCAGACCCTTGATGGATTTCCTCGCCGAGGCCATTCCGGCTGGGCAAATTTGGTAAACCGTGACGGCTATCTCCGAGGCCCAGCAGCCGGCCGACGCCCCGGCACCTTCCCCCGGCCAGGCTTTCCATCCCCGCCGCTGTACGCCACCAGGAGCGACTTCATCTCCCCGACAATCTCATCTCGCAACGACTCCGGCTCGACGACGACGGCGTGCTGCCCGAAGCTCATGATCCAGCGTTTGATCTCCTCGGTGTCCGACAACTGGAACTCAGCCACGACGCTGCCATCCTTTTGCTCGGTGAGCTTCTGGCTTTCGTGCCAGTTGGATTCCGAAACGTAGCGGGCCACGCCAGGGGCGAACCGGACCTTGATCGTCACGTCGCCATCGCCGTGGTAGACCCCGAACGATTTGGCCAAGTGCTGCTGAAGGTCGAACCCCTCGGGCCGCTGGAAATGGACCTTGGTCACCTCGGCATCCTCGATCCGGCTGACCTTCCAGTGGCAGATCTCCTCGTCCTGCGGCTTCTTCCCAACCAGGTACAACGCACCTCTGTGGTAGACCAGGCCGTAGGGGTAGATGTCGTAAGTGACCGGCTCCGTCGCCCGCAACGATTGGTAGGTGATGAAGACGGCCTTCTGGTCTTCGATGCCGACCATCAACTCGTCAATCAGTTCGGCCTTCTGCGTGTAGTCGCTGGCTCCGACCATCGTCTGGTGGAACATCGTGCCGAACTGGTCGATGTATTTCAGGGCCTCGGCACCCAAGGTGGCACGGACCTTTTTGAAGGCCCGTTGGGCGGCCTCCCAAAACACGGTCCCTGCCAGCGGCTCCAGAAAACGTCGGCCCAGGTGCAACGCTATGGCCTCGTCGTAGGCGAAGTGCAGGCCCGGTTCGGCCTTGCCTCCTTCGATGTGCCACTTCTTCCGTCCGAATTCCTCCACCGTTTCCTTCAACGGGAAGCCCGCGGCCTGAAAAGTCTCCAGGTCACGGCGGATCGTCTTCTCACTCACGCCCAGTTCGTGGACCATATCCCGGATGGTCACGCCGTGGTGGTGAGAGCACAGCTTCCGCAACAGAATCCACTGACGCACCAGGGGCAGTTGATCGGGCATGGCGAGGTCCATTCGGTTGAGGTAGCAGCGGGACAGTAGGTGAGCATAATCCACCGCTGCCCCAAGCGAAAGCATGGGCGGCACGTCCAACATGCGGTTCATCGTCTACTCGTCGCTGAATGCGGCCAGATGGCAGAGCCCGCCGTCGTGGAGCAAGGCGGCTCCCACGAGTCCCTCACCGGCAATTTCCAGTTCCTCGCCCAGGGCCAAGGCCGGAATCCGAGGCTTGGCCGCACTACCCAGCCGCTCGATGAAGCGATGGGCATGGTCCGCTGGCGTCGGCGGTGCCGCAGCCGGATCACGCAGGGCATCGAAGAAGTAGGCGTCGGACAATCGGCTCCACAGCGTCTTGAGCGTGGTCGGGGAGTCGAACAGGTCCATGCCGATGATCCGCTCATTGCGACCGACCAGAACGCCCGCAGCCCCATCCGGCAACACCAAGCGTTTGCAGTGCTCCTTCAATGTCTCCTCGGCGTACATGAACCCATCGGTCAACGAGGCGGTTTCCGAATGGGCCTTCACACCATCCAAGCACTTCCGCACTTCGTCCCACACCTCGCCTTGGTCACTGGCCGCAGGACCGCCCGCCGCCCGGTTCTTGTGGATCGCCTTCAGCTTCTTGTTGCGGAGCGAGGGCGGGGCACAGAACTTCGACTCGAAATGCCGGGACTTGTATCGCCAGCGGCCTGCCTCGACGCAACTCACCGGCAGAGTGAACTTCACGCCCGCCGCCACCAGCACGGTGACGTTGATGACCCGGTTCTGCTTGGCCCCCATGAGGATTTCGCCTTCGGGGATCAGCAGTGGCCGTTTGCATTTGTTGGTCACAGCCAAGTTGGGCACACTGCCCGACTCGGTGATTTCTTCCACCACGGCCTCGCCCGCCTCGATGGCTGTGCTGAGCAGGGTGTACGACGGCTCGTAGGTTGCAGGCCAGAGCAACGGGAAGAACGTCAGGTTGTGATGGTGGGCGGGTTTCCCGATGGTCAGCGTGCGGAGCAGTTCCCGGAACTTGACCGCCGCCCGCATCCCTTGCGACATGCGGACTTCGTGGGCCATGCTGGGTAAG
>Ga0233425_10003387_pt1 | contig 29012 bp, 19 predicted proteins | sample Watercolumn_Towu_2_FD_181712 | JGI IMG/M metagenome (GOLD analysis project Ga0233425, IMG submission 181712) | Freshwater microbial communities from Lake Towuti, South Sulawesi, Indonesia - Watercolumn_Towuti2014_140_MG | ecosystem: Environmental > Aquatic > Freshwater > Lake | place...
GAGCTCCCCCGGCACGGTCGCGGTCATCTCGCCGCCGGCCCAGAGCGCGAACAGGACCTGGTTGAGCATGTCCTCGGCCACGGCCACTTCGACCGGCTGAGTGTGGGGCAGGAAGAAGTCGTCGGGGCTTTCTCCCATGCAGTCTCCCCGGAGAAGCGACCCGGGAGCGGGATGGCTGACCGTGACGGGCGCCGCGACACCCACGTCGACCATGAAGTCTGATCCGCTGTCGGTGAAATCGACTGCGACCGGCTCGGTCTTGAGCGACAGGTCCATGCCGCTTCCCGCGCCGGGGATGCCGGGCACGTGGAATGTCTGGGTCTTGTCCAGGAGGGAGTTGAGCACGCCTTCGAGCTTGGGGACCAGGGTCTCCGGCAGGTAGGTTTCCAGCTTCTCCGATATCTTCTGTGCCAGGGTGTTGTCGAACCAGTTGATGAGCCAGTCAAAGAGGGAAGCGGCCCCCCCCTTGAAGTCCACGTGGACCCCCGCGATGTCGACGTTGACGTAGCTCACCGAGATCTCGAGGTTCCCGTTGACGACCTTCACCGGAAGCGTGGCGTCGATGTAGATGTAGTCTGCATAGACCCAGCCCACCGCGTCCGGGCAGGCCCAGCTCGACTCGGTCTGGATGTAGGCCTCGAGCCCGGTCATGGTCGCGGCCAGGTCGAGGGCACCGGTGACCGGGTTCAGGTTGACCGCCTGGAGCGAGTAGTCCACGTCCGAGACCGTGGCCTGCCAGGTGCACCACGCCAGCGTCGGGCCCTCCCCTTCCGCAAAGAGGGGCGAAGGGATGAGCGCGGCCACGTCGAGGTTGTTGACCACCTTGTAGATGATAGCGGCCATGTCGTCGAGGTCTGCGTTGTCGTCGTCGTCCCACACGTCGCTGCGCAGGTGCGCCAGAGCGCTTCCGGGCACGAGGGAAATGGCGTTCGGGCTTCCCGGCGGCAGGAGCGCCTGGGCAAAGAGGAACGACTGCGAGCGACCGGCTTTCCGGTTGAAGGAATCGAGGGCTTCGACCTTGATGGTGTTGATACCCGGGGCCGCCTCGATGGTGAGCTGGAACGCGCCGTCAGGCGCGGGCGTGGCCGCATTGCCGTTGACCACGACGGACAGCAAGGGGCCGGCTGGGGAATCGACCTTGCCCTGCACGGTGACAAAGGGGTTGCCGGTCACGGTGGCTCCCCGTTCCGGGACCAGCACCTGCACGGACAGGGCGCACGCGGGACCGTCAGAGACCTTGTGCTTGCAGACGCCGTCCTTGCAGGAGTCCTCGGTGCATGGCAGGCCGTCGTCGCAGAAGCTCGCGGCACCCACGCACTTGCCCGCCTGGCAGGCGTCCATCGAGGTGCACGGGTCCGCGTCGTCGCAGGGGTTGCCGTCGAGGAAGGAGGCGGTGCACTTGCCCGCGGAGCACAGGTCCTGGGTGCAGGGATTCTGGTCGTCGCAGTCGAAGTCGTTCTTGCAGGAAGCAGGGACCACGGTATCGGGTGCGGCCTGGTCCGTGGTGACGTCGGGGGTGCGGCCGTTCACGTCGCCTGCGTCCTGAACCCCCACGGAGTCCGGCCCCTCCTGGGAGCCGTTTCCGGCCTCGTTCCCTCCACAGCCCGAGACGCACAGCGCGGCTGCGGCCAGCCCTGCCAGCATGCCGGTTCGTGCGGCCCTTGCTGCCGCGGACAGGCTCTCTTGCTTCATGCAGCTATTCCTCCATGTCGAGAAGCAGCTCTTCGGCAGCGTCGCTGGCAGCAGGCTCCTCTTTGGCCTTTTCCAGCATGGCCTTGGCCCGGGCGGGCTGGCCGACGGAGAGCAGCAGCTCCCCCTCCTTGAGGCTCACGAGCCCTTCGGAACGGCTTCCCTTGCACTGGCCGCTCTTGAACGACGCCAGGAGCGACAGCGCGTCCGCTCCCTTTCCCGCATCCTGCAGGGCCAGGATCTGGCTCCAGAGCGCGTCGCACGGGTCTGCCGTCTTCTTCTCGTTCTCCTCTTCCGTCTTGGCCTGCTTCTCCCCTTTCTTCCCGTCGTCCGCGGCGGCAAGGGTCTGCGCCATGTCCGGCTCCGGGCCCTGCTCCCCGGATTCGAAGTCCTCTGCCGGCGCCTTGGCCGCTTCCATCTTCTCCATCCGGGCCGGAGCCGCGTCGGGCGGACCGGCCGGCACGCCGGCTCCCGCGGCAGGCGCAGGCTTCTCGACCGGAGCCAGCACCGCGACCGGAGCGGCCTGCGGCTTGGCCGCGGGCTTGGACGGGGCCGCAAAGTAGTCCAGCTTGGTTGCGGGCTCCTGCGACTCAGCCGGGGCCGGAGGCGCTTCCACCACGGGTTCCTCACGAGCCTGCCGCGCCTCGGCTGCCGATTCCTCGTTGGCCAGAGGTGCTTCCCCCGCCTTCGGAGCGTCCCAGAATCCCCCTTCGTCCCGGGGCAGCGAGCTGTCCGGCCGCTCTTCCCGCTCCGGCTTTTCCAGGGACACCGTTTCCACCACGTTCCAGTCCTCAGCAGACTTCTTCTTCTCCTTGTTGACCTTCTCCTCCGACAGGCCACGCTCCAGGGACTTGTCCTGGCCCGCTGCGTCGCCGTCCGTGAGCAAACCGGCCCGGTCCTTGCCGAGCACGGTGGCACCGCTGTCCGGACTCTTCAGGTCCGCGGGCTGGCCGCTGGCGGCAGCATCGAGGAGCCTCATGCCTCCGCCCTCCACGCCCGAGCCTCCGGAGCCGTGGGCCTGGTCGTCCCACCCGGAAGTCCCCACCGTGACCGCGCCCTTCCGGCCTCGGGCGTCGGCAGCGCCCCCGGCGGCACCGGCCGGCGCCCCTTCTGCGGTCCCGGTACCTGCAGCAGGCCCGGCTTCCGCCAGCGCGGCCGCGCCAGCGGGATCTCCACCAGAAGGTGCGGCAGACGCGGATGCGGCCGTGCCAACGGTATCTCCACCAGAGGGCGCGGCAGACGCGGATGCGGCCGTGCCAACAGTATCTCCACCAGAAGGCGCGGCAGACGCGGGTGCGGCCGTGCCAACAGTATCTCCACCAGAAGGCGCGGCAGACGCGGGTGCAGCCGCGTATCCCCCAGCGGCCTCTCCTTCCTGTTTCCGGAGGGACTCTGTCCGCTCGGGTGCGGGGCCGGTCGGGGCAGCCGCGGCAGCGGGGGAGGGACGGGGCGCGGCCGCTTCCAGAGGCACTGCAGCGGGCAGATCGACCGCGGGGGCGCCGGAGGGCGCGGCACGGAACTCCTTGCGGGCCGACTCGAGAGACCCGGGCTGCATGGGCTTGTCGGCTTCCTGCATGATGTAGATGCCGACTGCGACCACGACCAGCGCGGCCAGCCCGAGCCCCACCTGGGGCTGCAGCAACGCCTGGAAGAGCGAGGACCAGGATCTGCGTCTCGTGCGGTCCACGCACGCCTGGTCCGCCATCGCGAGAATGTCTGCAACCAGGTGTGCGGGAGGCTCCGGGTCCGGGACCTCGGACAGCCGCGACCGGAGCGCCTGGAACGCAGCCACCTCGGCCTTCAGCTCGGGGTCCGCGGCCAGCGCGTCCTCGAACGCACGCCGGGCGGCCGGCTCCATCTCGCCATAGACATACTCCATGGCCAGCAGCCGCAACTCCTCCCGATCCCTGTTTCCCGCTCCGCTCACATGAACTCCGTCCGCTCTCTCTTCACAAGCGCCGACACACCCTGCTCAAATGAACTCGACCAATTCCCTCTTCAGCAACTCCAAGGCATATCGCATGCGCGTCTTGGCCGTGTTCTCCGGGATCCCCTGGAGATCCGCGATCTCGTTGAACGGGAGCCCCTCGTAGTGGCGCAGCAGGAAGACCTCGCGCTGGTCCGGGTTCATCCTGCCGAGCACGTCGTACAGCTTCTTCTCCAGTTGCGCCTTTCGGGACAGCGACTCCCCTTCCGGGCTGCTGCGGTCCGGAAGCAGCTCCCCAAGGGTTCGGTCGTCGTCGTGCCCCAGCGGATTGGACAGGTGCGTGGTCCGGAGCCGGCGCTTCTTGTAGAAGTCGATGAGCGTGTGGCGCACCACGGTAAACAGCCACGTCGAGAAGCGCTGGTTCGGGTCGAAGGTGTCGGCCGCGCGCACGACCTTGTAAAAGGACTCCTGGAACAGGTCATCCACCTTGTCCTTGTCGAACACGGACTTGGCGATGAAGCCGTAGACCTTGGATTGGTATCGACCCATCAGGATCCGGAACGCCCGTGCGTCGCCTTTCGAGAAGCTCGCCATCAGTTCCTCATCGCTCCGTTCCGATTGGGGCTGGCGGTTTGGAGCCGGGCCGGTGACTGCCGACCAAAACAGGGCGCACGCTACGGCGACCGCGCTCAGAAGTTCTGAAATCGCCTCGAGGAGCGCAGTCCACGCGGGGCTGCGCAGGATGGTGGTCGCCGCTTCCAAGACACTCCTACTTGCACTGCGCGGAATCGGGGGCGAGCTGCTCGACCTCGTACTCCTGCTCCAGCGCGCTGCGGCTGGCTTCCACTTCGGAGCAGGTCACCTGCCCGTTCCCGTCCACGTCCGCGTCCACCGGGCCTGCAAACCCGTCGACGCGCATCAAGTATAGCCGGTTGCGGGGCAGGTTGTCAGTTGTTTCGTTTTCGCTCAGGCAGAGAGGCTGCGTGCCGTCCAATACTTTCTGCTGGAGGTCGGCCTGGAACGTCCCCTTCAAACGGGCCTGGCTGGTGAAGGTCCCCTCGTACAGGCAGACGGTGCGCTGGACGAGATACATGTCGCACACGTCGTCTCCCAGGATGAGGGTGACTCCCGGGTTGCCGTCCTCGTCCTGGTCGATGACGTGCGGGTCGTCCTTGTCCGTGGGGACCGGATCGTTCCAGGGGTCATCCAGCGCCAGACCCCACGTGACCAGCTCGGGCTCACAGGCCAGGCTGGCGCCGGTGAGGTCCACGGGCTCCGCGTCGGGATCGGCCTTGTCGGAAAGCGTCACGGTGCAGACGAACTGGCTGGGCGGGATCTTCTGGAGCATGGAGCTGGGGACGTTGGCCGCAAGGTCCATGATGATGGGAGTCAGGTCTTTGAAGCACGGCTTGGACGTGACTCGGATCCAGCGGGTCCTTCCGTCAACCGAGCTTCCGATCTGGGTGACGTTGACCAGGTTCCAGGCGTAGGCGAAGTTCTCGACGGCCGAGGCCAGCACGTGCACGCAGGTGCTGTTGACCTCCAGCAGGACCCACGTCCCGTCCAGCGCGGTGAGGGTCTGCCCGCTGCCGTCGAACGCGGCGGAGTCCAGGCCCGGACCCGCGTCGACCGCGGTCACTTCGACGGACGGGAAGCTTCCCTCCTGCCGCGTGGGAGCGCAGGCCGCCAGGGCCGCGGCAAGAAACACCGAAAGACAGGTGGCGCCCGAGCCGGCAGCGCCGGGGAGGGCAAGGACCGGGATCGCAGTGCCCCCAGCACGTCGTGAGCGAAGGCCGTCGATGACCGTGGCAGTGAGGCGGCGTGGGAATCGAAACGCGCGCATGGCCTACTCTCCGAACTGCCAGGTTGCGGTCACGCCCGCGGACAGGATGACTCCGCCGGAAGAGAACCCGGGGAAGCCGGGATTCCCGGTCTGGAGGCCCGGCAGGTCCGGCGCCTCGTCGCACAAGGAAGAGACCCCGTCCGCGCATTCGGGATAGCTGTCCAGGACCTCCTTGGTGCTGGTCTGCTCGGGAAGCAGGATGGCCTGGAAGTGGATGTCGACGCCGAGGTCTGCGCCAAGGATGTTGAGGGTGCCGCCCACACCGGTGGTGAGCGCGATGCGGTCGTTGTCCGCGAAGTTGGTGCGGCCGACCTGCTCCGGGACCGGGGACGGGGTGTAGCGAACGCCCACGCGGGTATCCGCGCCCAGAATCTCGTACTCCACCCCGAGGCTCAGGTCGAACGAGTCGGTGAAGCCGGCAGGGTTGCGCCTCGCGTCGATGTAGCGGCTCCACTGCACGTAGGAAGCGTCCAGCTCCACGGCCAGCATGTCGTTCGAGTAGGCAAGCCCCGCGGCAAAGGTCCGGGGAGAGTAGTGGAGGGTGAAATCCATGGGCTGTTCGAGCAGGTAGTCGTCCTTGCCTTCCAGCCCGTGGATCTGGATGATGTTGGAGCCCGTGAGCGCGAAGAAGTGCTCGTCCCGTGCGGTCAGGCCTGCGGAGAAACCCTTGCCCAGATCCGCGTGCACGCCTGCGACCAGGGCGAGGTCGCTGTCCTGAGCGACCTTGAGGTTCATCTCGACCGTGGTGGGGTCGGCAGCGTTGGGCGTGTAGATCTCGTTGGAGGAGTTGGAGACGGTGTCGAACACGAACCCCACGCCCACGCTGAGCCAGTGGGTGGCGTTCATGGCAAATCCCATGATGATGGTCTGGGTCTGGACCCGCGGGCCCAGCAGCTCCATGTGAACGGTATTGGAGAAGTACTGCTCCGTCTCGTTGGAGAAGTGGGCTTCCTGGTTGCCGACGCCGGCTGAAGGGATGAGGGCAAGGAAGCCCGCGGACAGGAAGTCGGTGCCGAAGTCGAAGGTAGCCCCGACGGTCACGGCCCAGAGGGAGGGGTCCGGGTTGAAGTCGTCCCGCGGGTTCAGGCGGTAATCGTAGTAGGGCGGGTCGTATCCGGCCGGTCGGTCCATCAGGAGCACGGACAGGTCCACGTAGGCCTGCTCATACTCGACGCTAAAGGTATCCGGAGCGCGGGCGAGCAGCGCGGGGTTGTAGTAGAGCGCGGAGAAGTCTCGTGCTCCGGCCACGCCGGTGCTGCCCATGCCCTGGGACCGGGACGACGCGCCGAACAGCTCGACGAGGCTGGCCCGGGCAGGGGCCGGGACCAGCAGGAGGGAAGCGACTGCCAGGAACGCGGCGCAGCAGGACCGGACCTCCGGGACAGGGACCGGCAGGGGGGACGCAGGGGCCGGGAACGCTGCCGCAGCGGACCGCGTCGCGGGAGTCTGCCGCGCGCAGGCAGGGGCCCGTCGCGGAGCATCGGACTCCGTCTGTCGGGCGCCACGCAAGATGTAGTGCGGCAACGGAAACATGAGGCGGAGTGTGCCACAGGAAAAGGCTGCTTGCAACCCGGAAACCGGCTTGCTATAGTCAGTCGCATCTTTGACGGTTTCAAACCACTTGGAGGAAACGATGAAGAAGGTATTCGGGCTCCTGATCCTGGTTCTGGCGGTGTCCTTCCTGTCGGCCGGCTGCAACAAGGGCGGGGATGACGAGGCGGCCGTATACCCGGCTTGCAGCAGCACCTCGGACTGCGCGGCCAAGGGCGAAGTCTGCGTGGACAAGATGTGCAAGGAGTGCGGGAAGAGCTCGGACTGCAAGACCCCGTGCACCGCGTGCAAGGGCAACAAGTGCGAGGCGGTGGAGGGCTGCTGCTCGGGCGATGCGGACTGCCCCCAGGGACAGGTGTGCATGGCCAAGCCGGGCAAGAAGACCGGGAAGTGCGGCACGAAGTAGGTCTCTCGACACGACAAGCCAGCATCCATCCACAGAGGTTCGCGTGAACTCCCGGAGCCACCACTACCAGTGGGCCACCTGGGGGGATCTGAACGCCTTCTTCGGCCTGATGCTCGACAACGTGACCAACCTGGTGCTCCTGTGGGGCATCCTGGCCGGGGTGGGGTTTCCCCAGGACATCTACTTCAAGTACATCGTGCCCGGCACCGCGCTGGGCGTGATGGTGGGCGACGTGGTCTACACGTGGATGGCGTTCCGGCTGGCCCGAAAGACGGGCAATCCGCACGTGACCGCCATGCCGCTGGGCCTGGACACGCCGTCCACCATCGGCGTGGCGGTCGCGGTGCTGATCCCGTGCTTCCTGACTGCGCGCGGCGCGGGCCTGTCCGAGCACGACGCGGGCATGGTCGCGTGGAAGGTGGGCATGGCGACCATGGTCTTCATGGGCCTGGTGAAGGTGGCGGCCTCGTTCTTCGGCGAGCTGGTCCAGAAGGTGGTGCCGCAAGCCGGGCTGCTGGGGTCGCTTGCCGGAGTCGGAGTGACGCTGCTGGGCTTCTTCCCGCTCCAGCACATGTACGGGAGCCCGGTGGTGGGCCTGGTGTCGCTGGGCATCTTCCTGTACGCGATCGTGGCGAACATCCGGCTTCCTGGCCGCTTGCCCGGCGCATTCGCGGCCGTGGCGCTGGCCACCGCGTTCTACTACGTCGGCGGCGCGACCGGCCTGCTTCCGGGCTTCCGCTGGCCGGAGCTGTCGCTGAGCCTGTCGCCTGCGCTGCCCACGCTTTCGTGGACCGACGAGATCACGCAGTCCCTCGCGTACCTGCCGTTTGCGGTGCCCTTCGGGCTGCTGACCATCGTGGGCGGCATCAACGTCACCGAGTCCGCGCGGTGCGCGGGAGATGACTTCCGCACCCGGGACATCCTGCTGACCGAAGCGGTCGCAACGCTGGTGGCCGGCACGTTCGGCGGCGTGGTGCAGTCCACGCCGTACATCGGGCACCCCGCGTACAAGGCCATGGGCGGCCGCGCCGCGTACACGCTGGCATGCGGGCTGTTCGTCGGCATCGGCGCCATGCTGGGGCTGGTCTCCTGGGTGGTTGCGGCCATTCCCGCAGCCGCGGTGGCTCCGCTGCTGTTCTTCGTCGGAATGGAGATCACCGGGCAGGCCTACTCGGTCTGCCCGAAGAAGCACTACCCGGCCATCTTCCTGGCGCTGCTTCCGGTGGTGGGGGAGCTGGTGCGCATCGTCCTGTCGAGCCTGCTGGCAGACCCCGGGCTGCGGGGAGTGACGCTGGGTCCCGATGCGCAGCACACGCTGGACGTGGCGGTGATCCTGGGACACGGTTTCATCATCACGTCCATGCTGTGGGCGGCCACGCTCTCGGAGCTCATCGACAGGAAGATGCGCAGCGCGGTCACGTACCTGCTCATCATGGCCGGGCTGACTCTCTTCGGCTTCATCCACTCGGTGTCTCCCAACGGCGACATCTACCTTCCCTGGACCCTGCCCGAGCCGGGCAAGGTGTACGTCATCGCGGCGTCCTACGCGGTGGTCGCGGTGATGTTCGCTCTCCTGTGGACAACGGGCCGCGGGTCCAGGTCTCCGGAAGAGGTCGCTTCTTGAACGCTGAGGTGAGGTCTTGAAGACACGGGCAGCGTGGATCGATCCTGCCAGCCGCGGGGCCCTGGTGGCCGAGGCCAGGCGCGCGTTTGCAGCGCAGTACGGCGTCAAGCCGGAGGCGGTCGGCTGCGCGCCGGGACGCATCAACATCATCGGCGAGCACACGGACTACTCCGGCGGCTTCGTGCTGCCCGCCGCGATCCCGCTCTACACCGTGGTGGCCGCAGGCCGCAACCGGAGTCGGACGAGCCGGCTTTCCTCCACGGGATTCGGGCAGGTGAGCTTTCCGGCAACGGTGCGGAGCAAGTCGGGCGGGTTCGAGGACTACGTGGCTGGCGCAGTCAGGGAAAGCGGGCTTTCCGGCACGGGGCTGGACATCGGGGTGCACTCGAACCTCCCCGCGGAAGCCGGGCTGTCGTCGAGCGCGTCGGTGCTGGTGGCCGCGCTGGGGTGCTTTGCCAGGCTCCGGTCCGAGGGGGTCGACCCGTTCGACCTCGCGGTCCGGGCGCGCAAGGTGGAAAACGAGTTCATCGGAGTGCCGTGCGGGTTCATGGACCAGTTCGCGTGCGCGTGCAGCCGGCCGGACCGGGCCACGCTGCTGGATTGCATGGACCTGAGCCGGGTGAGCGTGCCTGCGTCGTTTCCCGACGCAGGGTGGCTCGTGATCTACTCCGGGGTCCGCAGGGAGCTCAAGGCCGGCGGGTACAAGGAGAAGGTGGTGCGTACCCGCGCCGCGGTTCAGAAGGTGCTTTCCGGCAAGACCGAGGCGCCCGACTTCCTGCGGGTCCTGCAGCAGAAGGACGTGGAGCGGATAGGCCGTGCGTGCCGGGTGTCTGCGGCCGACGTGCCCCTGCTCCAGCACGTGTGTGCGGAGAACTACCGGGTCCACGCGATGCGCACCGCGCTGGAGAAGGGCAGCGCCGCGGAAGCGGCCCGCCTGCTCGACCTCGGGCACCGGAGCCTGTCGGAGCTGTTCCGCGTGTCCACGCCGCAGCTCGACCGGCTGTGCGAGCATGCCCGCGGGGTGCCCGGCGTGCTCGGGATCCGGCTTACGGGCGCGGGGATGGGAGGCAGCCTCGTGGCCATTGCCGAGAGCTCACGGATGGAGCGCGCTGCCGTGGCGGTCGAGACGTACCTGCGCAAGAACGTGTCGAAAGACGGCCGCGTGTACTGCGTGCGGCGGCTGTCGGGCGGTGTGACCACATGGACGCGGTAGTTCTGGCGGCCGGATTCGCGACACGGCTCTACCCGCTGACCCGGGACCGGGCCAAGCCCCTGCTTCCCATCGGCGGCAAGCCCGCGGTGTTCCACGTGCTCGAACGGCTGTTCCCGCTGGCCCGGCACGGGCTCGAGCGCATCATCGTCCTTTCCAACCAGCGGTTCGCGGCAGACTTCCGGTCCGCGCTGTCCGGCAGGCACCCGGTACCGGTGGAGGTGGCAAGCAACGGAGCGGTGGACGAGAGAGGCAAGCGCGGCGCGGTGGGGGACATGGCCTTTGGCGCGTCCCTGGTCACGCGGGGCAAGCCGTTCCTCGTGCTCGCGGGCGACAACCTGTTCACCTTCGAGCTTCATGCCGCGTTCCGACGCTTCCGGGAAACCAGGGCGCCGGTGGTGCTGCTCCGCACGTTGCAGCGCAAGGAGGAAACGGTCCTCTACAACAACGTGCGCACGACCGCGGACGGCAGGCTCACCGCATTCGTGGAGAAGCCGGCAAAGCCCTTTGCCCGGCGGTTCGCCCTGTGCATCTACGTGTTCCCCCCGGACGTGCGGGAGGACCTTGCCGCGTTCATGGCCGGGGGCAACGACCCGGACAAGGCGGGGTTTTTCATCCGCTGGCTCTCCCGGCGCCGGCCGGTGTACACTCAGGATCCGGGCGGCACGTGGTTCGACATCGGCTCGTTCGAGGAGATCGCGGCCGCAGACCGGTTCTTCGGCAGCAACGGGAGGCGCGGTGGACGCAAACAGGACTAGGTCGACTGGCGGGTTGGCCGCAGGCGGATGCTCCGGAGCGCGGGCTTCCTGCTGGCTTGCCGGGTGCGTGGCGCTGGCGGCCGCCATCCTGCCTGCACCCGCGTCCGCCACGTCGGGAGAAAGCTTCCTGCACGTGGACGGCGGGTACCTGCTGCTGGCTGGCGACGGAGGAAACGGCAACGGCGGAGCGCTGGGGATGGGGTTCGGCTACTACGTGTCGGACTTCTCACTGGTGGACACGCGGCTCTACGCGGGCGCCACCACCGGGGACGAGACGCTGCTGTCCGCTGGAGGCGGCGAGGCCGCGCTCCGGATCCTGATCGACGCGACGGAGTGGGTGCCTTCGGTGGGATTGGCGGTCGGTTGGATGGGGTTCTACGGGATGGACTCCGGGCTGGAGCCCGGCTCGTTCTACTACGGCGGCACGGTGTGCCTCGAGTACCGGGCGCAGCGGGACTCGTCCATACGGGCCTGCGGGACCGGAGGCACCTTTCCCCTCGATGACCAGCTGCCTTCGTTCGTGACTGCGACGGTGGATCTTTCCGCGTACCTGCCCTACTGGTTCGAGTAGGCCAGCGCTGCCTTGATGAGGGCCGCGAACAGGGGACTGGGCCGCAGAGGTCTGGACTTGAACTCCGGGTGGGCCTGGGTCGCGACGAAGAACGGGTGGTCCGCAAGCTCCACCATCTCGACCAGCGTGCCGTCGGGGCTGATGCCCGACAGCGTGAGCCCGCCGCGGTCGAGCTGCTCCATGTAGGCCGGGTTGACCTCGTACCGGTGCCTGTGGCGGTCCGAGATCTCCGCGGCCCCGTAGATGGCACGGGCCCGCGTTCCTTCCTTCAGCCTGCACGGGTACGCTCCCAGTCGCATGGTCCCGCCCATGCCCTTGCGGTCGCGCTGGTCCGGAAGCAGGTCCACGACCGGGTGCGGCGTGGACGGGTCGAACTCGGTGGAGTTGGCGCGCTCGAGCTTCAGGACGTTTCGCGCGAACTCGGTGACGGCCAATTGCATGCCGAGACAGATGCCGAGGAAGGGGATCTTCCGCTCCCGGGCGAGCTGGATGGCCCGGATCTTCCCCTCGACCCCGCGCACGCCAAACCCGCCGGGCACCACGAGGCAGTCCACGTGGGCCAGCGAATCGGGGTCGCTTCCGTTCTCCAGCGCTCCGGAATCGATGTACTCGATGCGGACGCGGCAGCCGTTGGCGACGCCGCCGTGGGTGATGGCCTCGTTGAGGCTCTTGTAGCTTTCGACCAGGCCCGTGTACTTGCCGACCATTCCGACGGTCACGGTCCGGGAAGCCTTGTGGAAGCCGTCTACGAACGCGTTCCAAGAAGCCAGGTCCGGCTTGCGCGCCCAGATGTTGAGCATCTCGCTGACGCGCTCGTCGATGCCCTGCTCCTGGAGGCGCAGGGGCAGCTCGTAGATGAATCCCACGTCCTGGGCCGCGATGACGCACTCGGGCTGCACGTTGCAGAACAGGGAGATCTTGCGGCGGACGTCGTCCGCGAGCGGCCTGTCGGTGCGGCAGACGATGATGTCGGGCTGGATTCCGATCTCGCGAAGCGCCGCGACGGAATGCTGCGTGGGCTTGGTCTTGATCTCCCCTGCGCTGGGGATGTACGGAAGCAGGGTCAGGTGGATGAAGAGCGTGTTCTCCCTTCCCAGGTCGTGGCGCATCTGGCGGATGGCCTCGAGGAAGGGCAGGCTCTCGATGTCCCCAACGGTGCCGCCCACCTCGACCATCACGCAGTCATGGTCGCCCGCGACCGCGGTGATGCGCTGCTTGATCTCGTCGGTGATGTGGGGGATCACCTGGACCGTGCTTCCGAGATACTGCCCCTGCCTCTCCTTCTGGATGACCGTCTCGTAGACCTGGCCCGTGGTGAAGTTGTTCTTCCGGGTCATGTCGCCCGAGAGGAACCGCTCGTAGTGACCCAGGTCCAGGTCGGTCTCCGCACCGTCGTCGGTGACGAAGACCTCTCCGTGCTGGTACGGGCTCATCGTGCCGGGGTCCACGTTGATGTACGGGTCCATCTTGAGCAGGGTGAGGGAGAGTCCCCGGGCTTCCAGGATGGCAGCGGTGCTGGCCGCGGTCAGACCCTTGCCGAGAGAGGACGCAACACCGCCGGTCACGAAGATGAACTTGCTGGAGCGCTTCTTGGACATGGGGAAGGCCTTTGAGGCCGAGAGCCTACTGGATCTCGGCCTTGAGCGTCGAGGCCGCGCGGAACACCACCGCCTTGGACGCGGCGATGTCGATGACCGCGCCGGTGCGGGGGTTCTTGCCCTTGCGGGCCGCGCGAGACTTGACTGCGAACGTGCCGAAGCCCGGGAACGCGAACTTCCCGTTCTTCTTCAGCGCGGCCTTCACGGCTGCGAACACCTTCTCCACGCACTCCTCGGCTTCCTTGCGCGACATCTCGCCCTTCACAACATCAACCAGCTCTGATTTCGTCATGGCTATCTCCTTGTGGTCTCTGCCCGTTGTTGCGGTGTTCTCCCGACACCCTACGGCAGGGTACTAGCACCAATCGGGATGGGGTGCAAGAGAAACTAGGCGGCGCACAGCTCCTGGACCTGGGAGTCCCTGGAGAGGGCCAGGCGCAGCTTGCTCAACGCCCGGACCTCGAGCTGGCGCACGCGCTCCTTGGACACGCCGAACTCCTCGGCCAGGGTCTGGAGCGTGCTGCCCTCCTCCGCGAGGTGGCGCATCTCGATGACGCGGCGCTCGCGGGCTTCCAGCCTCTCCATCGCGTCGTGCACCTTGACCGAGCTCATGTGCTTGCGCTGGGCCACCGCGAACTCCTCCTCGGCCTGGCTCTCTCCGGACTCGAGGCGCTCCATGACGGACGGCCCGTCCACGTCACCGTCGAATGCGGGGACGTCGAGGGACAGGTCGCGGCCGTGGATGCGGCGCTCCATGTCGCGCACCTCGTCCTCGGTGGCCCCGTTGGATGCGCCCATGGCAGCGTGCCACCGTGTACCGCCCTCGGTCACGGCCTGGAGCCGCTTCTGGCTGCTCAGGAGCTGGTTGAACAGGCGGCGCTGGCGCTGCGTGGTGCCGAGGCGCACGAGGGACCAGTTCTTGAGGATGTATTCCTGGATGCACGCGCGGATCCACCACACGCCGTAGGAGATGAGACGGCATCCGACCGCGGGGTCGTAGCGCTCCACCGCGCGCAGCAGCCCCACGTTGCCCTCCTGGATGATGTCCATGAGTGGGAAGCCGTACTTGCGGTACTTGAGAGCCATGGAGACGACGAACCGGAGGTTGGCGCGCACGAGCCTGTCTGCCAGCCCGCGGTCTCCGGTGCGGCGGAACTTGCGCGCGATCCTGGCTTCCTCCTCGGGACTCATGGGCGTCGTCTGCTGCACGCTGCGGAAGTAGAGGTCCAGGGATGCGGTGGAGCCGGTATGCGTTTCTTCGAAGTGCTCATGGTTCATGACAACCCTCCTTCGGCCATGGTCAAACCGTCTTTCACAAGGGCCAGAGTATCTGGATCAGGAGAGTGGCGAAATCGGGAGAAACCGGAAAAGAGCGCGGAAACGGCCGGAAAATCATTAAGGAATAAGGGAAGCGGCCGAATGGGGGAACCGCGGGCTGCGGCCGCCGCCCGGTTCAGCAGCTTCCGGGACTGAGGAACGGCCCGCGGGCGACCGCGTTGCGGATGACGTCCACGAGGTCCTCGGCCGCCCTGTCCTTGAGCACGTAGCCCCTTGCTCCGCTGGCCTGGCAACCCCGGATGTAGGAGGGCTCACAGTGCATGGAGAGCATGACGACGGGCAGGTCCGGCATGCACGCGGTCAGCTCCTTCAGGGCCTTCCTGCCGTCCATGACGGGCATGCTGATGTCCATGACCACGACGTCGGGCTTGAGGCTGCGGGCCATGTCGCAGCCCTCCCGTCCGTTCTCGGCCTCGCCCGCGATCTCCAGGTCGCCGGCCACTCTCAGCAGGATCCGGCACGTCTTGCGCCAGCGCTCGTCGTCGTCAACCAGGAGTACCCTTACGGCCATGTGCCCCCGCGTGCGGCAAGCGGCCGCAACGGACCAAGGGTAATGCTTGTCCCCCCGCGGCCACAATCAGGAAAATCCTTAATCGGGGCAGGGAGAATGCTGAACGGTTCGCTTGGCGACGGCGGGAGCGAAGGGGGCAGAGCCCCCGGTGCGCGTGCAGCCTCAGGCTGCTTGACTCAGCGGGCCACGGCGGGTAGGCTTGATGCCGTAGCATGGAGCACGCCAGCAGGACAGGGGGATTGACCAATGGAAGCCATTGCGAGAAGCCTTCTTCTCTGCCTCGTTTGCGTGACCCTGACCTGCCGGTGCGGAGAGCTCGGGGACGCCCTTGGATGGTCGTTAGGAGGATCCGACGAGGAAACTGCGGGGAAGTCCGTGGGTGAATCCGCGGGTTCGCCGGCCAAGTTCGACCAGGTCGTCGTGCTGGGAGCAGTGCCCATGCGGCTGGCCGGGGACTCCTACGAGCCGCTCTGCCGCAACGACGGAGCGGTCCCGGACGGCGTCCTGTTCAACGTGCTCCTCCAGGGTGAATCCGGACAGCCCGTGAGCGGCATCGACAAGTCGATCCAGCCCGGCACGTACATGTCCTCGGGCCAGGTGCAGGAAGACGCAGTCACGCCGGACCTCTTCGAATGGGACCTGACCTGCATGGAGCGGCTGCCCGACGGCTTGCCCTCGAGCTGCTCGGACGAGCTTCCCGACCAGGACTGGCCGGTGCAGTCCGTGGACTTCTGGCGTCCCGGCAAGACCGGGGCAGGGCTTGCGGGCACCGTGGCAGTCGCGGTCCTCATCGACATGAGCGGCTCCATGAAGGGCCTGGTCAACCCGTACCCGCCCTACAACGAGGACACGTTCTCGTATGTCGTAGCGGCCCTGCCGCCCGAGTTCGACTTCTCGGTCAACGCGTCGGACCCGGGCGGAAGCCGTTTCTCCGCGGTGGAAAGCTTCATCCACACTCTCAACACGGACGACAACCTCATCGTGTTCTCCTTCAACGAGAACCTGGTGGACGTCGTGTGCGAGCTGCCGGACCAGGAGTACGCGGACCTGGACACGAAGATGAAGGAGTGCTGCGGCACGAACCGGTCCCTCGTCGTCGGCACCAGCGATTTCGGCAGCCCCCTGTCGAAGCTCAAGGGCAACGAGAAGGGGCGGTCTCCGCTGTGGCATGCGGTGGGCGTCGCCTACGACTACATGAAGAGCTCCGACTGTGCGGGGGACGCGGATTTCAAGCACATCCTCGTGGTGACCGACGGCCCGGACACCTGCTCTCCGTCCTCGGACATGAACCAGTGCAGCGGCACCTGCCTTGCCTACAACACGGACTTCGCCATGGTTCGGGCGAAGATCGAGTCGGACGACTTCCAGGACCGCATCCCTGTCTCGTTCGTGCAGATGGAATCGAGGGGCTACCCGCAGCGGGATCCGCGGCAGATGGAGATGGCTTGCCTGACCGGCGGCCAGCATGTCTTCATCAACTTCGGGGTGGGTGACGATCTCCTGAACGCTCTGGCTACCGCGCTGCATCAGATTCGGTACACGTTTCGAGGCTACTGGCGATTCGCCATGGAGCTGCCCCAGATCGAACCATCCAAGCCGCCGCAGCCGGGGTACCTCTATGCGCTCGAAGGGCATGGCGCCCTGGAGCAGACGGCTGCGGCCGAAGTGCTCTCTGTCAAGGGGGAGGAACGGTTCGATTTCGGCTACGACACGGACCCCAACGTGTGGGTCTGGGACCGCCGGGCAGCGGTGCGCAAGGAGTGCACTGCCGGAAGCGGTCACTGCCCGGACGCGTCGGAGGAGGGAGCCTGCGCGACCCGCTCCTGGTGGTGCGACGAGCAGGCGCTGGTGTGCACAAGCGGCGTCACATGGAAGCCCGACGGGACATCAACCTCCTGCAAGCCCGTGAACGGCAAGCTGGTCGTGCAGGTGCGGACCAGCACCGCGAACGGGACGATGACCGAAACAGAGATCAAGGTGCTGCCGAGCCTTCCCACCGTCTGCCAGAGCGGAGTCTGCAAGCCCCCCATGCCGCCGGCGGTTCCGGAAAGCGTCTGGAAGCCGGCGGGCACCGACAGCCCGTGCTTCTGGTACGAAGACCTGGTCGGCTGGATGCCCAAGAACCCGGGCAACCTGAGTACCGATTGGGTGCACTACGCGGTCTTGGAGCAGAGTGAGCTGTGTACTTGGGCCATGTTGGAACCCTACCTGGAGTACTCTACGCTGCCAACAGCTGCGGACTACCCTGAAGCCTGGGGGCCCGGGGGCGGGGAGAACTGCTTCCCGCCGCCGCAGTAGCCATCCCGTCACTCGAGGGACACGAGGCCGTGGCGGACCGCGTAGCGGGTGAGCCCCGCGACGCTGGTGATGTTGAGCCGCTCCATGATGCGGCGCTTGTGGGTCTCGATGGTCTTGGGGCTCAGGTGGAGGATGTCGCCGATCTCCTTGATGGAGCGGCCCTCCGCGATGTGCTGGAGCACGTCCCGCTCCCGCGCGGTGAGGTCTGAGAATGCGGAGGACGGAGGCGCTTCCGCGTTGGATTCGAGGTAGCCCGCGAGCACGATGTCCGTGACCCCGGGGCTCAGGAACTTGCGGCCTGCGCGCACCGAGCGGATTGCGGGGACCAGCTCCTCCACCGCACGCTCCTTGAGCACGTAGCCGTATGCGCCGGCCTTGAGCGTCTGCCCGACGTAGCTGCGCTCGAGGTGCATGGACAGCACGATGACGCGGACCGCGGGGAACTGCTCCCGGATCCGCAGGGTGCCGTCGATGCCGTTCAAGCCCGGCATGGCCACGTCCATGATGACCACGTCCGGGCTGTGCTTCTCCACCAGCCCCAGCGCTTCCCGTCCGTCCGAGGCCTCGGCGACCACCTCGAGGTCCTTGTGCTGGGCCAGGATCGCCTTGAGGCCCAGCCGGATGATCTCGTGGTCGTCCACCAGCAGGATGCGAATGCTCATGGTGCGCTCCTTGCGCCCGGCGGGGCTGAGATCGGCACGGTGAGGAGAGCGGTGGTGCCCTTTCCCGGTGCGGACTCCAGGTCGAGCCGGCCTCCCATCGCGGCCAGTCGCTCCCGGATGCTGTAGAGGCCGAAGCCACGATCCTGCCGCGGGGTTGCGGGCAGCAGGGCCGGGTCGAACCCCACGCCGTCGTCCGTGACGCTGGCAACGAACAGGCTGCCCTGGCGGGCCAGGGTCACCGCCACGCTGGTTGCGCGGGCGTGCTTCACGATGTTGTTCACGCATTCCCGCAGGGACTTGAACAGCGCGACCCGGATTTCGACAGGCAGGTCGGCGCCGTCGTCCCCGCTTGCGGAAAACGTGATGCCGCGGGGTTTGAGCGACACGGCCAGCGGCTCGAGCGCGGCCTTGACCCCGTGGTCGTACAGGGCTGCGGGACACAGCTCCCACGTGATGGAGCGGGCTTCCGCTATGACCGAGTCCAGCTGCGTGACAAGGCCTGCGAGCATGGCGGCAGCATCGCCCGGGGCCGCGGCCCGGGACAGGCTTGCGGTGATGCGGCACATGGCCAGGCCCTGGCCCAGGCGGTCGTGGATCTCGGACGCGATCCGGCGGCGCTCCTTCTCCTCTGCCATGGACAGGTCCAGCGCGAACATCCGGAGCTTCTCGGTGGCGTCCTTCAGGTTCCTCTCGCGCAACCTCGACTCGGTGACGTCCTCAACCGTGCCTGCCATGCGCACCGGCCTTCCGGACGGGTCGCGGAACACCTCGGCCTGCTCGTGCACGATTCGCTCCGTTCCATCGGGGCGTGAGATGCGGTGGTCGATGCTGTAGGGGACGCCCTGGCCAAGGCAACGGTTCACCGCGTCCGCGACCATCTCCCGATCGTCGGGGTGGACGCGGGCCCGGAACGCGTCGTACGTGGCCCCGAGCTGCTGCGGCTCGAGGCCGAAGATCCGGTAGATCTCGTCGGACCAGTAGAGCCCGTTGGTCGCGACGTCCCAATCCCAGTTGCCCAGGTGTGCGATGCGCTGCGCCTCCGCGAGCCTCGCCTCGCTGTGAGACAGGGCTTCCTGCGCCTGCCGGCGCTGGGTGCAGTCGGACAGCACGACCAGCACGTGGGCCACGGCTCCGTCGGGGCCCTTGACCGGGCAGTGCCGCGCCTCGAACCAGCGGTCGCCCACCTGCATCTCCCGTGGTGCGAAGCAGGTCGCGGCGGGGTTTCCCGATGCCGCGTGCATGGGACAGAAGCCCGGCGCCTCGCACGCGTCGTGCACGGTCTCGAAGCACCGCTTGCCGAGGATCTCCCGCTGCGGAAACGCTGCCGCCGTGGCCGTGTTGGCTGCCACCACGACCTGGTTGCGGTCCACGATGTAGACCAGCTCCAGCATCGCGTCGAATGCAGCTGCAAGACCCTCTGGCGGAAGCGTCCCGATCATCGCCCGACCCCACGAAGAGGAGCGGAGTATACCTGTTTGCCTGCCGCAGGGGAAGTCCCGGGTCAGGGCGAAAAAACGCCGGGGATGAGGGGAGGGGCTACTGGAAGAAGTACGGGTTCTGGTAGTTGGGCGTGATCTTGTACTGGCCGACCTCGTCGGTCACCACGTGGACCTTGCCGCTGGGCCACTCGACGGTGCACACGGACCACATGTCCGAATCCACCAGCATCACGTCCTGCACCTCGAACACCAGCTGGGCGTAGATATACACGCGCACCGTGGCGTACGCGGGACCGTACCCGTGATCGTTCCAGTAGTGCACGCCCACCCGGTACACGACGTTCTCCGGGATGTCGAGGTTGATGTTCTCGGGGCCCGCTCCGTCGGTGTCGTCACGGTCCAGGCCCGGGTCGTCGTTGATGGCCGGGTCGTAGGAGCCCCAGTTCGGGTGTGCGTTGAACCAGAAAGCGTCGAACGGGATGTCGAACCAGCCGTCTGCCTGGCCGTCGCCGTCCAGGTCCGGACCTGCGGCCCAGGGATGCAGGAAGTGCAGGTCGAGGTCCGAGCCGGCCTCGGGCCCCGTATCGGTCTCGTCCGGATCCTCCGGCGTGTGCCACAGCAGCTCGATGTGGATCGCCTCGTCCGGGATGACCACGACTTCGTATTCCGCGGGGAAGCAGGAAGGCGTGTTGGTCTGGTCGTACACGGTCAGGTAGAACGTGTAGACGCCGGCCACGTTGGCCTCGAAGGTCGGGTTCGGGAACGTGTAGGACGGCACGAAGACCGCCTGGGAGCCTGCGGGCTGGTTCACGTCCCACTCCCACTTCTGGATGGTGCCGTTGGACGCGTAGCTCTCGTCGCCGTAGAGGTGGAGGATCGTCTGCGGGATCACCTCGTCCCCTTCCGCGCACTTGATGATCGCGGTGGGGCACTCGATCTCGACGCCTGCGCCGGACAGCTCGACCTGCTTGTCCTTCTCAAAGGAGTTGTTCGTGATCACGATCATGCCGGTGTCGAGGATCATGTTGCCGTTCCCATCCAGCTGGTTGGGAGCGTCCGGGGTGAACGTCACGTTGATGGCCACGGTGCCGCCGATGGGCACGATGAGCGGGGTGTCCTGGGACGGGACGGGGTCCAGGGTGCTCAGGTCCACGCCGAAGTCCGGCGAGGAGCCTTCCATGATCGCGATGTTGTACAGCTCGAGGGGCGCTTCGCCGCATGCGGAGATCTCGAGGGGCGCCACGGCCTGCTCGCCGTACTTCTTGCCGCCGAAGTTGACCTTCTCGGGGTTGACCGCGATGCACGGAACCGACTCGTTTCCGGACACCTTGATCTCGGTCCCGTCGGGATTCTCGGGGTCATTGGAGAACAGGATGAGCTTGGCCGAGGTGGGCTTGTCGTCCTCGGGTGCGAACGTGACCTTGAAGTAGGTGGCGTTCTGCGGCGCGACGACGATGGGCTGGGGGAAGGTGACGCCCGGGTCGGCCGTCTCCGCGCTGATCTTGTACTCGTTGCCCTGCACGACCAGGGTGAAGTAGTCGCCGCCGGTCACGGAGATGAACTTGAAGCCCTTGACCTGGAGGTCTGCGGCGCCGGTGTTCAGGATGTTGAGCTTCTCGTCCTTGCTCTCACCCATGCCCACCTGCTGGAACACGACCGCGGTCGGGCTCACCTGCAGCTTGGGGAACCCCTTGGAGGTCCCGATCTTGATGGTCAGGTCCGGGGTGTTCGACGCGTCGGTCTTGATGGTCAGGGAAGCTTCCCGGTCCTTCTCGTCGTTGAAGCGATGGAAGGTGATCTTGATGGGAAGCTCCTCGAGCACCGTCTCGTCGCCGCTGCCCACCGGGGCCACGTAGAAGTCCTCGCCGGCCGCCTGGGCTGCCGTGAAGTTCGCGGGCAGCTCCATCTGGAACGCGGGCGGATCCTCGGGGCCGTCGGGCACGTAGGAGAACTCGACGGACTTGATCAGCAGGTTGCGGTCGCCCGAGTTCTTGATCTTGATGAACGAGTCGAGGTTGTCGCCGACCAGCACCTGGCCTGCGTCCACCGTGTACTTGCAGCTCTTCAGCTTCTCGCCGTCCTTCTGGCACACTTCCGCGGGGCTGACCTCGATGACCGGGTACTTGCCCACGGTGGTTCCACCACCGCCGCCGCCGCCGCCGCCACCACCGCCGTCACCGGAGCCGCTGCTGCCGCAGCCCGCGGCCAGCGCCACCAGCAGGCCGGCCAGCAGCATCGTCGAGGCCGCTCTTACGCACGTGTTGAATCGCATCTCTCTCCTCCACCGTTTGTCATACTTGCCGCAGCAAGTTGGCCCATTCTACAGATCTGATTTCAAGAGAGTCAAACGAAATCCGTACCAAGGTCAAACCACTGGGTGGACCCGTTGCACGAGACGACGAGCATTCAGGGATTTGAGGAACCGACCTTGATCGTCCTGCCATGGCGCTCATGAGCTGTGCTCCTTGCGCCCGGCCGGACCGACCACACCCGCCGTGCACTATACGGGGCCGCCACCACCCTGTCAACCCGCGTCCACACAGCGGTTGCTAGAAGCAGCGCTCCACGTCGCAGGGTCCCGCGGCAGCATGGGTGCGCTCGGTCATGCACCCGTGACCGTGAGGGTCGACCAGCAGCACGGTGGAGCAGCGGGTGCCGTACCCGGTGGCAGGGATGTGCACGAAGATCGGAGACAGCCCGCGCTCCGCGTCGAGGCCCACGCCGGTATCGGGAAGATCGGCGTCCGCCGCGGGCGTGCGGTCGGACAGCAGCCGGAAGAGAGCTTCCACGAGAATCCGGTTGCGCTCGCCGGCTGCCTGCGGGGCAATCCCCTCGCCGGCTGCCTGCGGGGCAGTCCCCTCGCCGGCTTCCTGCGGGGCAATCCCCTCGCCGGCTGCCTGCGCGGCAGTCCCCTCGCCGGCTTCCTGCGGGGCAATCCCCTCGGCTGCGGCTTGCCTGCCGGTCCGGCTCGAAGCGGGGCAACACAGCTCCCGTCGGGCTTCGCCGGTCCGAGGGGTTCCCCTCCGGTCCGGCTCGCTTGCTGCCGAGGCCTGCGGGGCAATCCCCTCGGCTGCGGCTTGCCTGCCGGTCCGGCTCGAAGCGGGGCAACACAGCTCCCGTCGGGCTTCGCCGGTCCGAGGGGTTCCCCTCCGGTCCGGCTCGCTTGCTGCCGAGGCCTGCGGGGCAATCCCCTCGGCTGCGGCGTGCTCGGCCTCCAGGATGCTCTTCAGCCCGCGAGAGGCGGCCAGCACCTTGGGCCACGGCGTGTCGAGCTGGTGGTTGCTCAACGCGTGGACGCCCGCTGCCACCTCGAGCATGAGCCCCGTGACGTTGGAGTAGACATGGAGAGAGGCAGCGGTCCCGAACAGCAGGGTGAACGGGCTGTAGATATGCCCGTTGCCCTGGAGGAACTCGGCGAACCGATCCGGGGGGTAGCCGCCGTCCAGGAACCGGGCCGCCAGGTCTCCCCGGGAGGTGGCCGCGTTCCTGGGAAGCCTCGGGTCGCGGTAGTTGGTCAATGCCGCGATCCGGCCGCCCGGCCCCACGCCGAGCCACGTGCCCCCGGACTGGAGGTCCCTGCCTGCAAGGATGTGCGGCGCGTCGTCCCACCAGCCGATGGGGGCCGCGGGCCGGGCGAAGAACTCGTCCCGGTTGGCGGCCAGCACCAGCGGAAAAAGGGGATGGGAGCGGAAGGCGAAAGCTACGAGGCACATGGGTCCCCCGCCTTCTGAGATCGGTTCACCGGTGCACCGCGGTGCGCGTCACGGCAGCGACCCGCCCTCCGGGGAGCAGGTCAGCAGCGGGTAGTGCAGCAGCTCGTCAGCCGCAAGCGGCCTCGAGGAGACGCGCACCCAGCCGATCTGCCCGGGCATTCCGGAAAGCCCGTCCGAGGTCAGGCCGATGGACAGGCTGGCCGGGCCGTGCACCACGGCCGGCGCGCCCTGCTTGGTGCCCAGGGGGATGCCGTCCCGGTACAGCGCGCTCTGCTTGGCAAGGGCATCATAGGTCGCGGCCACGACTTCCCACTTGCCGATAGCGGGAAGCAGTGCGGACGCGTGCCGGAACTGCGTCCCGTTGAGGCCCAGGAGGTAACCGTCGTTCTCCGTCGCACCCAGCAGGAACCCCGCGTTGGCGAGGGAGTCGGTCTTGTCCACGATGGCCAGGGACGTGGCCGGAGGGATCGCAGAGCAGCGGACGAGCGCCTCGACGGCCAGCGAGTCAGGACGCAGCGACGGCGAGTCCGGAGCCACCACCGCGCTGGAAACACCATCGAACGTCAGGGACGCAAGCCCCCCTGCGCCGGGCCCCCATGCCGCGTCGGTCAGTGTGGCATGGTTGCCGTTGGCCGAGGAGTCCGCTGCCCGCTTGCCGCTTCCTTCGTCGAGGCGCCACCACCCCGCGTATCCCATGCAGGAGTTGAGCAGGCCGTAGCACGCGTCGCCGCCGGTCGGGGAGGAGACGAAGGGCGGAGAGAAGCCGGCAGCGGCGTCTCCCCAGCGCAGGACGTAGTCGCGCAGGGTGTACTGGGGAGTCGCCTCCGTGCCGACGTTGTCCAGCATGGTGTTGGCAAGGAACTGCACGGCAGGCAGGCCCGGCCGCACCCTGTGGAACAGGTAGTCCGCGCTCTTGGCGGTTGGATGGAGAAGCACCTCGTCCACCTCCAGCGCATAGGGGTTGACGCCCGAAGCCTGGCCGAAGTAGAGGAGCGCGGTGTTGGTCAGCGCGCCCAGCGTCCCGAACGCGGACAGGTCCTGCATGGCATCGGGCAGGCCGTCGACGTAGGTGGTCAGACGCATTCCGTTCCGGTCGAAGACGCACGCGACGTGGTGCCACGCACCGTCCCCGACCGCGGTCGGGCCCTCGAGAGACACTGTCTTGCCGGATCCGAAGAAGAGCTCGCAGCTGGCCTTCCCGGTCCCGGGCGCGTAAGCGATCTGGTAGCCGTTCACGTCGGTCGGCCCCTTCTTCTTCACAGGGAACTGGACCGGTGCGCCGGCCACGGGCTCCACCCGCAGCCAGACCTCGACCGTCAGGCTGGAAGCGCCGCCGAAGTTGGTCGCAGCGTGGGTGCCGGGGCTCACGTAGACCGCCTGGCCCGTGGACGCCATGTGGAGCGCTCCGTCCGGATCGCCGAAGCGGCCGGGGACCACCGTGGGTGCGTTGAGCCCCATCGGGATGGTGCCTTCCGGAGCGGACGCAGGCAACGCGGCGGCCTTGCCTCCATCCAGGGGCCAGTATCCGGACACCGCGCACAGGTCCTCCCGGTCCGCGGCAGCAGGGATCCCGGAGACCGGAAGGCCGGCCAGCGCAGGCGGGCACGCAGTGTCGGAATGGGGACGGACACCGATGATGCGGGAGCGCGTGACAAAGGCAAAGGCACCGGGGTCTGACAGCGGGTCCTCTTCCACCCGCAGGTCGTCGAAGTCGGCCTGTGAGCCCGGGACCAGGGACGTGCCGTAGGTGGAGGCCAACGTGAAGTAGACGCGGATCTCCGCCGCGGAGAGCGGCCGGCCGAAGTAGAGCACGTCGTCCATCGACGCGTTGCAGTAGAGCGCGTCGTTCCAGCTCCTGCAGATCGCGGCAGCGTCGGTCTTGGCAGAACCGGGCGGGGCCACGTTCTGGAACCGCTGCACCAGGACGCCGTTGACATAGAGGCTTGCTGCCGCGTCGACGGCCGAGTAGGTCGCGGCCACGTGGGACCAGCCGCCCTGGAGGAGCTGGACGTCGTGGGTGTAGCTGTGCCAGTCGCCCGCGGACCAGATGACAAGCTCCAGCTGGAGCGCGTTGCTTCCTCCGTGCCGGCCGTAGCGAAGCTGGAGCGCACCGTCGGTCGCGCTGTGCGCGCCGAACAGGGTCCAGTACTGGCCCGTCAAGGGCTGCTGCGCAGGCGCGACCCACGCCATGACCGTGAAGCTGTCCGGAACGGGCAGGACGGGCAGCGACACGGCTTGCCCGGCATCGAAGTACATGGAGGTTCCCAGCCAGGGACTGAAGGTGCCGTCACCGGGCCCGGGGGCTCCGACAAAAGCTCCCGAGCTGCCGTGGATGGACGCGTCGTCAGCAGAGCCGTCCAGCGGCCAGTGTCCGAGCAGGGACGCGTCGGGAAGGCCGTTTGCCAGCGGCACTTCCACCGGCTCGGCAGTCCGTCGCCAGCCGGACATGTCGCCGTCCTGGGAAACCGCCAGGTACCGGTAGTACGGGAAGACCCCCTGCTGCCCGATCTCCTCGCAGGCATCCGGGCCCGGGACGTCGTTCGCATCCGGGTTCTGGGGGTCGAACGCGTAGGGGCACGGGTCCTTGGACTGGACCAGCCCGTCGTGGTCGTAGTCCGGGCAGAGAGTCTCCGAGAACGTGCCTGCGCAAACCCCTGACGTGCAGGCGTCCCCTGCAGTGCACGCGTCCGCGTCATTGCAGGACGCGCCGTTCATCGGCCCCGCGGCGTGGGTGCAGGCTCCGTCCGCTGCCCCGCAGGAGTCCTGAGTGCACGGGTTGCCGTCGTCGCACCCGCCCTGCGCGACCGGGAGGGACGCCTTGGCCTTCCCCACGCAGACACCTGCCGCGCACGCGTCGCCCACGGTGCAGTTGTCTGCGTCGTTGCACGCCTGGCCGGATGCCGCGGCCGCATCGTTCTCGCACTGGCCGGTCAGCGGGTCACAGCTGTCCACCGTGCAGGGGTTGCCGTCGTCGCATCCCCCGTCCTTTGCAGGAAGACCAGCCTTGGGCACACCGAGGCACTGGGCTCCAGGACCGGAGCACGCGTCCGAGACCGTACACGGGATCCCGTCGTCGCAGGGGGTCCCCCCTTTCACCGGCTGGTGCTCGCATCCGCTCCATGCGAGGCACGCGTCGGACGTGCACCCGTTTGCATCGTTGCACTTCGCGTCGTCGGCGTCGTGCCGGACCGTACCGAACTTCTCGTCGCACCAGTCGACCGTGCAGGCCACCCCGTCATCAAGGATCGGAGCGGCCCCCTGTTCGCACTGGCCCGTGGCGATGTTGCAGACGTCCGGACCGTCGCAGAAGTCCGAGTCGCACGTGACCACCGTGGCCGGGTCCAGCTTGCAGACCGGCACGGGCAGCGCAGTGTCGCACGCGAGGGTGCCGTTGCACAGATCACCATCCTCCAGGGGGCCGCAGTCGCTGTCCTGGCTGCACAGGCATCCCAGGAGCAGCAGGTCGACGCCGGCAAGGAGCGGATTGGAGCAGACGCCCTGCTGGCAGAGGTCGTCGGTGCAGGGGTTGCCGTCGTCGCACGCGGCGTTGTCGTCCAGGTGGTCGAACCCGTCGGTCTCCTCGTTGCACAGGTCCTTGGTGCAGGGCTTGCCGTCATCCTCCGTCGGCGCGGATCCGGCCTGGCAGTCGCCGGTCAGGGGATTGCAGGTCTCCACTCCGTTGCAGTACGCGCCGTCGTCGCATACCTTGTACTCCAGGCTGGCGCAGGTTCCGCCCAGGCACGACTCCACGCCGTTGCAGGCGTCGTTGTCGTCCAGGCACTCGCCGCACGACCCGTTGCAGCCGTCGTCGCCGCACTGCTTGCCCTGGCAGTCGGGCGTGCACACATCGACCTCCGTGACGTCGGCCGCATCCGGCGATACGTCGGGGACACTCGGCACGTCGACCGCGTCGGCAAGAAGATCCCCCGCATCCGGGTTCGGCGCGTCCGTCCCGCCCGTGTCGGCGATGTCGGGGGGCGGGGGAGCGTCCGCGTCGCCGGCCGCGTCAGGCACGATGTCCGCGTCCGGAACCAGGTCCGGCAGGTCTGCCGGAGCGTCCGGGAGGTCTGCCGCGTCTGCTGCGTCCGGGAGGTCTGCCGCGTCTGCTTCGTCCGCGAGGTCTGCGGCGTCCATGGCGTCGGGTGCGTCCGTGAGGGGGACGTCCGGCACTCCCCAGTCCGCCAGCTCGCCAGGGAGCAGATCCGGCTGAGCGTCGGCTCCCACTTCATCTGCGAGGTCTCGTGCGTCCGCGTCCTCGGGGAGGATGTTGTGGAACGGCTGCCGCTCCACACAGGCCACGGTGCTTTCGACAATCAAAAGCGCTACTATTGAAACTCGGACACGCATCGCGTCCTCCCGGGGGTAATCAGAACTCGAAGCCGACATCCACGCCTGCACCGCCGCTGACCGGCATGGGCGTCACTTCCATGCCTGCCGGAGCGCCTGCCCCGTCCTGGAGGTCCAGGACGAGGAGCACGGCCCCGGTGATCGCGGTGGCGGCCCCGGCGCCGTAGAGGATCCACGCCGCGGTCATCTTCGGTGCGACCTCGTCGTCGAACCGGCGGTCATAGTCGCGCTGGTAGCTGGCCGGAGCCGGGCTGCCCGGCGTCCCGTCGGGGTACTCGTCGATGAGCGCCTGGTTGCTGCTGTACGCCAGGGCGTGAAGGACGCCTCCGGCCGCGGCCAGGGCGATGCCTCCGCCCAGCAGGACCGCGTCCAGCGCGGACGGACCTTCGGCCTCCTGCGGCTCCTGGACCGGGGGCTTCTCGACCACGGTGGGCACGAAGTTGCGTGGCTGCTCCTCCGGCAGGGCAGCGGCCCTGGCGATGTCGGGGCTCTCGATGACGGTCTGGCCGCCTGCTATCGTCACGGTCTTCTTCCACGGCACCTTTCCGGACGGCCCGACCATCAGCTCGTACGTGCCGGCAGGCAGCTTGCGGACGAACGGGACCTTTCCTTCCAGCCGGCCGTCCAGGAACACCTGCACTCCCCGTGCATCCCCGCGCACCTCCAGCACACCGTCTGCCGACGTGACCGCAGCGAGGCTCAGGGCCACAGTGACCTCTTTGCCCGAGACGGCTTCCACGCTGCCGAGCACGGGCTTGTAGCCGGGTTTGGACGCTCTCAGGACCTGCTTGCCCGGCACGAGCCACCAGGTGAGCGGACAGTCATAGGCCGGCCCCGACTCCTCGGCCGAGAACCGCACGTGTGCGCCGGGCTCGTCGCACGTCACCCGGACCTTGGCGTGGGTCTTGACCAGCGCCTCCTCCACCTGCGCCCTCCACTTCTGGGCCGCAGGGTCCGGCTCTGCTAGCCCGGAGAGGTAGAGGTCGAGGTAGTACCAGGCTTCGGGGTAGTGCTTCAGCTTCTTGTAGGCCAGGCCCAGGTTCGACAGGACCACGGGGCGGTACTGGAGCGGGATGTCCTCCTCGACGGCCAGCCAGATGGCCACGGCCTCCTCGAGCCGGCCCTTCTCCGCCAGCTCCGCAGCTTCGTTGAAGAGGACGGCAGGGTCCTTCTTCGGCTGCGCCCCCGCGGACCCGGACAGGTGGACCAGCGCCAGCACGACGAGAACCAGTGTCTTGCGCATCAGCTCCTCCCGCGGCGTTGCGCCCGCAGCAGGCGGCCAGCGGGGCTCAGGGAGCGTCGTCGCCCTTTCCGTCGCCCGTAAGAGGGATCTTCTTGAAGCCCGAGGGCTCTTCTTCCGCTTCCTTGGCCGCCTTCTTCTCCACCTCAGCCTTCTTCTTCTCCGCCTCGGCCTCCTTCTGCGCCTCGGCCTTCTTCTGCGCCTCGGCCTTCTTCTGCGCCTCGGCCTTCTTCTGCGCCTCGGCCTCCTTCTTCGCCTCGGCCTGCTTCTCAGCCTCAGCCTTCTTT
>Ga0233425_10003388_pt1 | contig 28991 bp, 21 predicted proteins | sample Watercolumn_Towu_2_FD_181712 | JGI IMG/M metagenome (GOLD analysis project Ga0233425, IMG submission 181712) | Freshwater microbial communities from Lake Towuti, South Sulawesi, Indonesia - Watercolumn_Towuti2014_140_MG | ecosystem: Environmental > Aquatic > Freshwater > Lake | place...
TAGTCGGTTTGACGCAGCAAGTGAAAGAAGCTGCCATCCTGATGCGCCGTCAGACGGGCCTACGACTCCCGGATGCCATCGTGGCGGCTACCGCCGTGGTGCTCAACATGGAGTTGCTGACCAACGACCACCATTTGTTACGGACCGCTGGCTTGCGCGCCACCAGTTTGCCGCTGAAGCAAGGCAAGTAGAATGCCGCGCGATGTGGCAAGGAGGTGGGGCAAGCGGACCGGCGGAGGCCGCCGGTCCGTGTCGCATGGCCAAGTCGCTCCCATCCACATCGCGCGGCGCGACATGCAACTCTACTCGCCGTCATCGTGCGGCGGACGCGGCCGCATCGGATGATCTTGCGGACCCGGGCCACGGCCGCGGCGCGGACCGGCCTGTGGGCCACCTTGCGGACCCGGAGGCGGGCCTTGCGGCGGGCCGAAACCTTCTCTCATGCCGGGCTTGCCCGGCGGCGGACCCGGCGGCAACTGGTCCTGCGGACCGGGACCGCGCCCGCGGCGCGGACCGGCGGCTTCAGGACCGCGCGGGCCTTGCCCTTCACGTGGACCGGCGTGCGCCGCGCACACCGGGCACGGCGTGCCGCACAACGGGCAGCCAGCGGGGCCAACGCCGCCCTTCATGCCGGGCTTGCCCGGCGGCGGACCCGGCGGCAACTGATCCTGAGGACCAGGACCGCGGCCGCGGCGCGGGCCGGCTTGTGGGCCACCTTGCGGACCGGGCGGCGGACCTTGTGGCGGGCCGAAACCTTCTCTCGGGCCGGGCTTGCCCGGCGGCGGACCCGGCGGCAACTGATCCTGAGGACCAGGACCGCGGCCGCGGCGCGGGCCGGCGGCTTCCGGACCGCGCGGACCGCGCCCCTCACGCGGACCGGCCTGCGGCTTGGCTGGCGGGCCGGGCGGAACGTCCACATCGTCCCACGACGGTTGGCCCATGCCCGGCGGCGGTCCGGGCGGGAATTGTCCGCGACGTTCGGCCGCGCTCGATGAACTCCACAACCACAGCAGCAACATCGCTGCGGCGGTTGCCGGTACGAGGTTCCGCAGGAACCCCGTGCGGCGGATGAAACTGGAAACCAACATCGTTACACCTCCTCAACCTTGGGTTAGCGCGCACCCTGAGCGCTGGTGCCACACGCGGGCATTCGCTGCGGTGGGGTGGCTGGGGAAACTCTCAGTAGGACGGAGTTTCACTCCGTCCCGTAGCTCTCATTCATCCCTGGATTTCTCATGGGAGTAATGGGAGCAATAGGAATCATGGGAATCCGACGGACGCAGTAAGACCGCGTCCTACATCATGCGAGGCTGGCCTAAAACCCTGAATCCTCGTCCTGGCCGAGCAGTTCGGCAACCCGCTTACCGACGAGTTGCTCGCGGCTCTTGGTGCGTTTCTCGATCGCCTCACGGAGGCGTTGGAGTTCGCCTTCCAATCGCTTGAGTTCCAATTGGCGGCGTTCCTGGCGGACCTCGAACTGCTGGCCTACGACCTTCTCCACTTGCTTCTTCAGGCCGTCCCGCTGGGCGGCCGGCGCCCGACGGTACTGCATGGAGAGTTCCTGCGTCTGGCGGTCGAGGTCATCCTCTTGCTTCAACAGCTTGAACATGTCGGGATCGTTCTTCTCGAGCGACTCCCAATCCTGGTGCGGCCAGCGCGGCGGCCCCATGGGGAATCCGCCCGGCATGTTCGGGCGCCCCGGTCCCATCGGCCCCGGTCCCATCGGATTCGGTCCCATCGGATTCGGTCCCATCGGTCCCTGTCCGTTCGGGCCCGGCCGCGGTCCGCCGGAACCGTCGGGTTTCCTGCCCGGCTGCCCAGGAAATTCGCCGTCCTTCGGACGCGGCCGCGCGCCGTCGCCCGGCCGGGCGGGCCCCCAGTCGCCGAAGTCCTCGCCGCGCGGCGGGACCGGCTTGCCCGGCTCGCGGTCGGCCGGCTTTTCACGCGGCGATTTGGCCTTTGGGGCGGGATCCTCTTGGGCCTGCGCCAGATTCGTCCACAAGATAACGCCCGCGATCATCGACGCGGCAACCACAAGCCACTTCGAGCGTGACATGGAATCGTCTCCTGACAGGTTGAACCTACTTGTCGCCGAACTCCTGCGACAACTGCTGCAACTGATATTGCATGGCCGACGAGGCGTCGGCCAACGCGTGCCATTCCTGGTCGACCCGCACGACGGCCTGGCCCACAGACGCGATTTCGCTGTCCAAGGAATCGTCCCAAGCGATCTCCACCGCGGAAGGGATCGCGGCCGGCTTCTCCGGCGGCGCGGGAACAACGGCCTCTTGCGGCTTCGGCGTCGGCCGTTCGGCCGTCTTGGCCATCGGGCCGGGCGTTGCGCCGGCGCCGTCGGGCGATGGCCAGAACTGCGACTGCCAGGCAATCGTCGCGGCGACCAGTACGATAACCGCTGCCGCAATCAGTAGTGGCAACAGACCCGCGCGGCGGCGACGCAAGGAAATGGGGACAGGCTCAGAGCCGGTGGGCGGCAACGTGGGGGAAACGACGGCCGGCAAGGAACCTGTCCCCGCTTTTTCGCGGCACCTCTTCTCGAACGACGACGCCAGCCCCGTCTCGGCGCTTTCCAAAACCTGACCGAGCGCCAACCAACCTTCACGCAACGCCGCGGTCTCGGCGTCCAGTGCGTCGGAACCGACGTTGCCGCGCGAGGTGGCTCTTTCCAGTCGGGCTTGCAGTTCTCGCATTTCGTCGTTCACGGTTCGTTCTCCACGAGTTGCTTCCGCAGGGCCTGCAATCCGCGGTGGCAGTGGCTCAGCGCCGTGCCCAGCGGGCATTGCATGATGGCGGCGATCTCCGCGAAACCCAACTCTCCGTAGTACCGCAACAGCAGCACGCGCTGCTGCTGCGGCGACAAACTCTCCATGGCCGCCGCGAGCTGGCCAACGGCGCCATCCGCGGCGGCTTGGCCGTCCGGCCCGTCGGGCGGACAGGCCGGTTCCAGCGCCCGCCATTGCTCCTCGCTGACGTGGACTTCGTGGCCGCGCCGGCGGGCCCGGTCACACACCAAGCGGTCGGCAATCCGCAGCAGGTAGGCCCGGGCGTTTCCCTCTTCGCGGTAACGGCCGCGGGCCTGCCAGGCACGCACGAATACCTCTTGGGCCAGATCGTCGGCCACCCCAGGGCAGTGGACCATCGCCAGGACGTATCCTCGCACGGCCCGGCCGTGGCTCTCCACCCAGTCGGCCCACTGCTGCTCGTCGTCGGATCGATGGCTCGCCGGGGTCATGGCTGTCATTATAACGCAGCCGCCGGGCGTCTATTGCAGCCAAAAATGGAACTGCCCGCCCGCCAAAGTGACAAACCCCGCCACGGCGACTACAATGGCGAAGTCCTTGCCAGTTAATGTCTTTCGGAGGAAGACGCATGAAACGACAACCTGAATTGGGTATTCGACACCGTCTCGGAATCGTCCTGACGTGTTTCGGGGCGTCCGCAATAGCTGCGATTGCAGTCGCCGCGGCGGCCGAGAAGCCGGCTAGCCCACGCATGTTGGCGGACTTCGAGGACGCGACGGCCGTCAAACTCCAGCCGGGGCAGGCCAAGGCCGAACGCGTGGCCGCGGACGGCGGCCACGCCCTGCGAATCACCACCGAGGCCGCGGCCTCGTGGCCCGGCGTGGTCATCGAGCCGCGTGCGGGCAAGTGGGATCTGAGCGAGTTCGACGCCGTCGAAATGGACGTCCGCAATCCGCAGGACGTGGCCGTCCGCGTGCTCTTGGGCATCAACAATCCCGGCGCCGACGGCCGGCGGAACTGCAACGTGGAATCGGTCAACGTGCCGGCCCGCGGCAAGGCGGCGTTGACCGTCCCCTTCGGCTCGTGGCACGGCGAGACGAACCATCCGCTGGACCAGAAGAATGTCGTGTCGCTACACGTGCTGCTGGACCGCCCGGGGCGGGCGCACACGTTCCAAGTCGACAACCTGCGGGCCGTGCGTTTCGACGACAGCCACATGCAAGCCGTGTTCGACAGCCCATTCTTCAAGCAATTGCCGCGGGGGCTGGGCCGCGGCGTAAACCTGGGCAACGCGCTCGAGGCGCCGAAGGAAGGCGAGTGGGGCGTCACGCTCAAGGAAGAGTATTTTGAGAAGATCAAGGCGGCCGGTTTCGATTCGGTCCGCATTCCCGTGCGCTGGTCGGCGCACGCCGCCGCAACGACCCCCTACCGCATCGATCCGAAGTTCTTCGAGCGCGTCGATTGGGCCGTGGAGCAGGCGTTCAAGCGGCGGCTCGCGCCCGTGGTGAACATGCACCACTACGAGGAGATCTTCAACGAGCCCGACAAGCACCGCGAGCGGTTCGTGGCCATCTGGCGGCAGATCGCCGAGCGCTACAAGGACTACCCCTCGCAACTCGTTTTCGAACTGCTCAACGAGCCGCACGCGAAGCTGACGGCCGACAAGTGGAACCCGCTGCTGGCCGAGACGATCGCAGTGGTCCGCCGCACGAACCCGCTGCGCGAGATCGTGGTTGGGCCCGTCGGCTGGAACAGCATTAACGATCTGGCGAGCCTGGAACTGCCGAAAGACGACAAGCACCTGATCGTCACGGTCCATTACTACAGCCCGTTCCAGTTCACGCACCAGGGCGCGGAATGGACCGGCGGGGAGGCACAGAAGTGGCTGGGCACCAAGTGGACCGGCAGCAAGGCCGAGCGGCAGGCCGTCGCCCGCGACCTGGATAAGGCCCTCGCCTGGGCGGTCGAGCACCGCCGGCCGTTGTACCTGGGCGAGTTCGGCGCGTACAACAAGGCCGACTTGGAATCACGGGCCCGCTGGACCCGCTTCGTGGCCGAAGAAGCGACGAAACGCAAAATGAGTTTCGCCTACTGGGAGTTCTGCTCGGGGTTCGGCGTGTACGACGCGCAGAAGAACCAGTGGATCGAGCCGTTGAAAGATGCGTTGTTGAAGTCCGCGGAGTCCAAGTAATACGGCGAGCCTTCCGTAACTGAAACCAAGCAACACGAGAAGGAGCCGGGTAATGATCGCCTTCCGCATTCCACGTGCAACGTTCAGCACGCTTTCGCTGCTGGCCGCGGCCGGCGTCTTCGCGGCCGAGAAGCAAGGAAAATCGCCGGTCGACGAACTGCCGCCGTACATCCGCCGCGTCACGTACTTCGGCGAGCGGGCCGACTGGTCGCACGACGGCAAGCGGATTCTGTTCCTCGCCAAGACGTTCGGCGACGTCTACGAAGTGGAACTCGCCACGGGCGTCATCCGCCCCATGACGCACCACTACTTCCACGCCGGCTACACGCGGGCGCTGTACCTGGCCAACGGCGATATTCTGCTGTCCGGGGCGCCGATCTTCGATCCGAAGAACCCTTGGAAGAGCCGGCACGAAAACCAGGCCGAGCTATGGGTGCTGAAGAAGGACCGGTCCGGCCCTGCCGTGCCGCTCGGTGAGGGCTGCTCCGAGGGGCCGGCCGTTTCCCGCCGCCACATGCGCATCGCCTGGACGCGACACAACGCCCTGCACACGGCCGAGGTCGTCTACGAGGACGGCAAGCCGAAACTCGCCGGCCGCAAGACCGTGCTGGAAGCCAAGAATCTCCCGTTCAAGTGCAGCCTGGAAACGCAGAACTTCCGCCCGCCGGACGAAAAGGAATTGACCTTCAGTGCCTACGGCTACCAGGGGACCGAGGTGATGGGGTTGAACCTGGAGACCGGCAACGTGGTCAACTACTCTCAGGCGCCGAACCAGTACGACGAGCCCGAGGGGATCTTCCCGGACGGCAAGTACACGCTAGTCGAATGCGACCGGCACTGCGGCAAAGGCTCGGGGCACATCGACCTCTACAAGCTGGCCCTCGACGGCTCCGGCCGCACGGAACGCCTGACCTTCTTCAACGACTACCCGGGCTACAAGGCGTCGAACCCGGTCGTCAGCGACGACGGTCGCTACATCGCCTTTCAACTTGCCAAGAGCGGCGAGGTCGCCGGCATCGGCCATGGCATCCTGATTTTCGACAACGAGATGTATGATAAGACGAAGACACGCGCGGAGGCCGTTGAGCCGGCAACGCCGAAACTACCGCCGCTCCAGCCGCTGTTCGACTATCCCCTGCGGGACACCTCGATCTGCGTCGGCGGCGACGGGTTGTACTATCTCACGGGCACCACCGGCCATCCCACCTGGTGGAAGACCAACGAGGGAATCCGCGTGTGGAAGTCGGCCGACCTGAAGAAGTGGGAGCCGCTGGGCCTGGTGTGGAAGATCGACGGCGGAACCTGGCACAAGGTGAAACACGGCGACCAGCGAGCCCTGTGGGCTCCCGAGATCCATTTCATCAAGGACACCTTCTGGCTGACGTACTGCATGAACTTCGGCGGTACGGGCTTGTTGAAGAGCACCAGCGGCAAGGCAGAAGGGCCATACGTCGACGTGCATCCGGCCGGGCCGCTCACGGACAAGATCGACGCCTCGCTGTTTGCCGACGACGACGGCAAGGTGTACTTCCTCTGGCAGAACGGCATGATCGCCCGGCTGAACGACGAGATGACCGAATTGGCCGAGAAGCCGCGGCACTTGCGGCCCTCGAACCACACGCAGGTCGGCTTTGAGGGCGCCTTTCTGACGAAGATCGGCAAGAAGTACTACCTGGTGTGCGCCGATTTCATCAAGGGCGATTACCACTGCATGATTGCCCAGGCCGACAACATCTACGGCCCGTACGGTCCGCGCTATTTGGCCGTTCCGCACGGCGGGCACAACATGCTGTTCAAGGACAAGGAAGGCCAGTGGTGGGCGACGTTCTTCGGCAACGACGCCCACGCCCCCTTCCGCGAGCGGCCCGGCCTGCTGCGGATCGAGTTCGACGCGAATGGACAGGTGCGGCCAAAGGGCTAGCGCCCGTCATTACGACGAGAAATGACAAGAGAACGAAAAGGAAGAAGCCTGCCGTGCGTGTACGCCATCTGCTACCCGCTGCGAACATCCGTGCGATCTTCACCGCATCCCGGCGACGTGTACCTGCCGCGACGGTCCTGGGAGCGATGGTCGCTTCCGGTCTTCTATGCGCCGCGGCCGAGAAGAACGCCGCGAGCCCTTCGGCGGCGGATGGCCCGGCGGTCGTTCGCACTCTGGACGTCGCGGCCGTCTGGTCGGCGCATCCCGTGGGGTTCGCGCTGTTGACCGCGGGCGAGCGGCAGTTCGTCGCGTTCTATGACGCCGAACGCCGCATGACCGTGGGCCTGCGGCGGTTGGACGAGCGCCAATGGCAACTGGAGCGGCTCCCCTCGGTGCTCGGCTGGGACAGCCACAACTACGTGACGCTGGCCGTGGACCGCGACGGGCAGATCCACGTAAGCGGGAACATGCACTGCCACCCGCTGGTCTACTTCCGCACGGAGCGCCCCTACGACATCGCCAGTTTCCGTCGGATTCCCGCCATGGTCGGCTGGAACGAGCAACGTTGCACCTATCCGCGCTTCCTCCGCGGCGCGGAAGGAGAGTTGATCTTCACCTACCGTGACGGCGGCAGCGGCAACGGCGACCAATACTTCAATCTGTGGGATCCGCAGACGGCCACGTGGAAGCGGCTGATCGACTCGCCGCTGTTCGCCGGCGGCGGCAAGATGAACGCCTACTTCACCGGCCCGGAGCAGGACAAGGGCGGAATGTTCCACGTCTGCTGGGTGTGGCGCAATACGCCGGACTGCGCCACGAACCACGACCTGTGCTACGCGCGGAGCAAGGATCTCGTGCATTGGCAGCGGAGCGACGGCCGGCCGTTGGCGCTGCCGATCACCCTGGCCACGGCGGAAATCGTCGATCCGGTTCCGCCCGGCGGCGGCATGGTCAACGGCAACACGAAGCTGGGCTTCGATGCGCAAGGGCGGCCGGTGATTGCCTACCACAAGTTCGACGCGCAAGGCAAGACGCAGCTCTACAACGCGCGGCGCGAAGCGGCGGGCTGGAAGATCTACCAGACCAGCGATTGGGACTACCGCTGGGAGTTCCAAGGCGGCGGCACGATCCGCTTCGAGATCAGCTTCGGCCCAATCCAGGCCGGCGCCGATGGGTCGCTGACGCAGACCTACCACCACGTCAAGCACGGGTCCGGAACCTGGAAGCTCGATCCGCAAACGCTCAAGGCGAGCGGGTCAGCGCCGGGCCAACGGAAACCGCCCAAGGAGTTCTCCCGCGTCGAATCCACCTGGCCGGAGATGGGCGTGCGCACGGCCGCCGACTTGGGCGCCAGCGGCAAGCCGGGCGTGCGCTACATGCTGCGCTGGGAAGCACTGCCGGCCAACCGCGACCGTCCGCGCCCGGAGCCCCTTCCACCGCCGAGCACGTTGCGGCTCTACGAGATCCGCGACAAGTAGTGTTGCCACCGTAGCACAGGCTTCCAGCCTGTGTCGGCACAGCTTGTGTCGGCACAGCCAAGATGGCTGTGCTACGGGGCGCATCACCCTAATCATCCACAGCCGAATTGAAGCCCGAAGCGCAAGCGAGGGAAGGGCCGCGTTGTTCCCTCGCTTGCGATTCGGGCTTCAATGGCGCACGGTGAATTTGCACGCACAGGGCCATGAATGAGCCCGGTCAAGGCGCAGGAGCGGGAAACAGGATCAAGGCGTTGGCGATCGCGCGGGGCTTGCCGTCGGACGGCGAATTGAGGATCTTACCGCCTGCCCAAAGGGACGATGATCCGCCGCCGTCGAGTTCTACGGCGTCCGTGCAGCCGTACCGCTGCGCCAAGGCGGCCATCTCCGGGTACGTCATGCCGATGGACAACTTCGGCTGCCGGCCGTCCACGACGACGAAGAACAGGTGCTGCCGGTTCCAGCCGATGAGCGACCGCGGGTGGCGCGGCTGGCCGGCCGGGCCGAGGTCCGGCAACTTGCCGGCCTGGAGCAGAATCCGCCCGGCGCCGATGGCCGTTTGCACGCCGCGGAGATCGGGTTCGGTTTGCAGCACGAGTTGCAACACGTCGCCCGCTTGAACCGCCGGCGCGACGTTCGTCAACTTCGGCCCGATCGAGAGAATCATGTGTCCGACGGCAAGCGGTGAGTTCCCTTCTGCGCGGACCTCGCGGACCCGCGCGGCGTAGGCGCGTCCGGCCTGCATAGGCAGCCAGGGTTTCCCGGCAACCGGCTCTAGCACCAGTTCCCGCCCGCCGGCGGTCCGCGTACCAGGCGGATTTCGCGGCGTCTCGCCGGGCACGATGCCCAGTGTGGGTGTGTATAAGACCGCGGCGTCATCGGCGCGGGCCTCGTTCAGCCCGATGGGCGTTTCCGTCTTGTCGGGCCAGACGACGCGGAGCTTCGATGTCACCGGGCCGATCCGCAACTCCCCGTCGGCCGCCACCCACACAGAACTCCCGGACGGACGGCTCACCAATTCGCCGTCGGCGATCTGTAAGCCCCGCGGGTCGCCCTGATAGGGGCCGGGTTTGATGACGAAGAAGTCGCCGTTGATCGCCGCTACCGCAGGGCGCTTCGCGGTCGCCGCGGTCCGCGACACGATGCCGTCCAACGACTCCAAGCCACATACGGCGCCCTGCCCCAGGCCCGCGCGCAAGTCCCAACGTTGCTCCACGCGGTCGACGCGCAGGACGTGAATCGAGAGCGGGCCGGCCGGCCGCTGCTCGAGACGGTATTCGAGTCCGGGGGCCAGCGACTGGAACGTGCCGGCGTCGCGAAAAGCGGGCTCCGCCGGCCCGTCGGCCCGGGCCACGAGTGCCGTCGCAGCAAACACCGCGACCGCCAGAAGGCCCCATCGCACGCGGCCGGTCGCTCGGGCATTTTCCATGTGGCCGTACTTCAACGGTTACTTCGTTTCTGCTGCGAAAGAGCAAGGTGGCTGGATCGTCGCCTTTCGCTCCGCGAAAGTAGCGGCACTTCTCGCTACTTTCGCGGAGCGAAAGACGACACAGGAGAAACGCATCGACAACGCGGCCAATCCGCTCAACAGCAGCCAGCCGGCGGCCGGCTCGGGCACGGTGGCGGCGAAATCGTTGTAGGCCTGCATCGTGGCGGCGTCGGCCCCGCCGGCACTGTACTGGCCGCCCATCGCCAGCACGTCGGCCGCAGCGATCAGCCCGTCGCCATTGACGTCGCCCGCCGGATTGAACAGCCGGTCGTGGCTCAGGTAGGCGTCGCGGAGCAAGGCAACGTCGGCCGCCGAGAACTGGCCGTCGAAGTTCAAGTCGCCCAGTCCGCGGCCGAAAAGCGTGTCGGTCCACTGCCCGGCGAACCGCTGGACGTTGTACGTGCCGGTCATTTCGTAGGTCACCACCGTTACGGCGTGGTTGCCGTGCGTCAGTCCGGCAAGGTACTTCTGGAACAGGTCGCGGTCGAGCTTGTCGGCCTGCGAGCCGCTGCCGATCAGCGCCAGGACTTCGGTGTCGGAGAGCCCGGCCCCGAGATCGAGGAGCACGTGGACGTTGTCGGCCGTCTGATCCGTCGAGCGGACTTTGAGGTGACGGTTCTCGTTGACACCGGCCACCGCGGGCGAAAACGACTCGACGGCCGAAACCGGCTTCAAGCGATCGACGTAGACGGATTCCTTCCAGTCGGTGAAGATGGCCGGGCCGCCGTCTTCGCGGTGACGGAACGCGCGCACGGTCAGATAGTGCATCCCTTCCGAGAGCCGCGTGGCGTCGATGGTTTGGGCGTACGTGCCATTGCCGTTTCCGCTGAACCAGCCCGGACTCTTCGTCCCCTGAAACTCCTCGAAGCCGTAGGAAGGCGTATTGGGCGCGACGTAATCGACGCGGCCGTTGCCGTTGAGGTCCGTCCCTTCGTCGATCCGCAGCAGGGCGTTGTCGCCGTCGGCCTCGCGCTCGCGGAAGGCCGGATTGCCCAACAGGTTGACGGCCGTCGTGTCGAGCCGCACGTCGAACGAGTTGCCCTTGACGACGCGGACGTCGCTCAGGCGCGTGGTGGCGTTCTTGTAGGCGTTCTGGTCGGCCGTACCGTTGAGCGTGGGCACCGAACCGGCCAGCGTCTGCGCCGCGCCGCCAAGCGTCAGCGAACCTTGCGGTGCCGGCAGTCCGTAGATCAGGTAGCCGTTGCCCGTGAAGTTGCCGTTCGACGAGTTCCGCAGGAAGCGGATGTTGATCGTGCGGTCGGCATTGACGACCACGAGTTCCGGGATGTCGTTGAAGGGATCGGTCGCCGGGTTCGCGGCGTTGCCCGTCAGTTCGATCAGTCGCGTGCCGGGGTTGAAGTTGGTCAGCAGCGTGCGGCTGTCGTAGCCCGAGTCGGTGCGGTTGCTCAGCAGCACGACGCAGGAGCCGCTCCGCTCGTAGGCGAAAATCTCCTTCTCGATCCAGCGTTCCTGGTAATTGCCGCGGCCCCAGCGGTTGCGGATGTCGACCAGCCCGGGGATAGCGTTGCCGTAGGCCCCGCCCAGGGCATCGCCGCGGCCGTCCTTGGGAAAATCGCGGCCCGTGCCGAACTCGCGCGCGTTGAAGTACACGAGCGCGTTGCCGGGGTGCATGAGCACGTAGGCGTGGGCGACGTTGCCCAGTGCGGGGCCGAAGTCGTCGTGGCTCTGCACGAACATCATGCCCTGCGAGCCGTTGTGCAGGCCGTCGTCGTGCAGATCGAAGCTCGCGCTGCGCACGTTGTACCAACTGTTCGCGTAACCGTTGCCCGTCAGATTGTCGCGGAGTGCAAAGTACAGCGGGAAGTCGAGCGTGTCGCGGTTGCCGCCGATGCGGCCGGGATTGCCCGCATCGATCGTCTTCTGCACGAAGGTTTGCAGATAGCCCTGGTTGCCGTCGTAGACTTCGCACCAGGAGAAGACGTTGCGCTGCGCGCCGTTCAACAGCGGGCGCGTGCTGGAGCGGTAGACCGCGCGGTCGAAATAGTCCAGCGCAAAACCTTGGATGTGCTTGGCCGCGTCGATGCGGAAGCCGTCCACGCCGACCGACTGCACCATCCACTGGGCGTTGCGCATCAGGTAACCCGTGGCGTTCTCTTCCGTCGGATCGCCGGCCAGCGGATTGGCCGGATTGAACGGGTACACGGCGATGTTCTGCTCGCCGGTCTTCGGATCGAAGACCATGATCGGCGGCAGGTTGCGGTCGGGATAGAAGCGGCGGTTGGACTCGCTGGGCACATTGGCCAGGCGGCCGTAGGCGGGCGTCGTGCCGGCGGGGATGTTGTTGGCGAAGCCCGGCACGGGGTTGCGTACGAGTTGAATGTTCGTGGCGTGGTTGATGTCGATCAGGCCGGCCAGGCGGCCGTTGACGTCGCCCCAGGCGAAGGCCGAGTTGAAGTCGCCGTCGGGATACACGCCCGGACGGCTGGCGGCCAGCGGATCGACGACGACCATGCCCGGGTATCCGCCGGCGGCCACGAAACCCGGCGTGGCCGTGGTCGAGTAGCCGTTGTGATTGATGATGTAGTCGACGTAGTAGTCGCCGAACTTGTGGACCTCGCCGACGAGTTTCTTCAGCCCGGTTTCGGTGCCGTAGAGCGTGGGATTACCGGGCGTGCCGAGGTCGAAGCGGTCGTACTGGTCGTAGCCGACTGAGAAACTGCCCTGGTCGGACCGGCCCGGCGGCGGCGTGTAGATCGCCCCGTAGCCCGCCCTGAACACGTCCGGCGCGCGGCGTTCGATGGTGTTGTACGTGCTCTCGAAGTACTGGAGAAAGGCGGGGGCCGAGACGTCCTCGGCACGCGCGCCGCTGGCAGCGCACAAGAAATGCGCAAGAACCACCGCGGCGGTTGCGAGAGATCGGATCATAGCCGGCGCTGCCTCACTCCCGCCATTGTGCGCAAAAGCGGCAAACGTGTCAAATCGAATGGCGACGAAGGGCGATTACACCCCTTTGGGGGATGCAGGGTACGGCATGCCCGCGCGATTTGTCCTTGTGTTGTAACTACATTATACTTATAGTGTAAATATGAGCGACCTGCGATTCGAGTGGGACGAACGCAAGAATCAAGTCAACCGGCGGAAACACGGCGTCTCCTTTGAGGAAGCGCGGAGCGTGTTCTTCGACGAGAACGCTGTGGAGTTCTACGACGACGAGCATTCCGAGTGGGAAGACCGCTTCCTGATGCTCGGGCTAAGCGCGAGACTGCGCATGCTGCTGGAGTGCTACTGCCATCGGGCGCGCGGCTCGGTCATTCGGATCATCTCGGCCCGCAAGGCGACCAAGAAGGAACAGCAATTCCACCCCGGAGGCTAGCCATGAAGAACGAATATGACCTCTCCCGAATGAAACGGCGCCGCAACCCCTACGCCAGACGCTTGAAGCGGCAAGTGACGATCCGGCTGGGCGTCGACGTAATCGAGTACTTCAAGGGGATGGCGAAGGAGACCGGCATCCCCTATCAGAACCTGATCAATCTTTACTTGAGCGATTGCGCCCAGTCCCAGCGGACGCTCCAGCTTCAGTGGGCGCCGTAAGTGCCCGTTGGCGGACGCGGAGCGTCCAGCACTTGCGTTCCCACGCGGAGCGTGGGAACGAGAATCGCCGGTCTACTTTCCGCCTTCGACCACCCTTCCCGCTTCGCGGACGTTCTTCCCTGGCCGCTTGGTCAACGAGTCGCCGAGATCCTCGCGGGCTTGCTCGGCGAGGGCTTCGAGCCGCCGGACGACCTCGGGATGCTTGTCGGCCAAGTTGACCTTCTCCTCGATGTCGTTGCTCAGATCGAACAGCTCCGCGCCGATCTTGGCCTGGCGATACGGGCCGGGCTTTCCGCCCGAGCCGGGCGCGCCGGCCAGCGTGCGGTAGTCGTGCGGGAAGTGCAGCTTCCACTGCCTGCTGCGGACGGCCTGCAATTCGCGGTTCCAATAGCAGTAGTACGCCTCGTGCGGGCTCTTCGCGCCGGGGCGGCCCTCCATCAGTGGCCAGATGTCGCGGCCGTCGATCACCCGGTCCTTGGGCAACTCGACGCCGATCAGCCCGGCGATCGTCGGTAGCACGTCGATCGTGGCCGCCAGTTCGCTGCAAGTCTTGCCCGCGGGTATCTTGCCCGGCCAACGCATGATGCACGGCACGCGGCAGCCGCCGTCGAACATCGTCCCCTTGCCTTCGCGCAACGGCAACGCCGAGCCGGCATGGTCGCCATACGAGAGCCAGGGGCCGTTGTCGGATGTGAAAATCACCAGCGTTTGCGAATCGAGGTCCAGCCGCTTGAGCGTTTCGAGAATCTGGCCGACCGACCAGTCGATCTCCATGATCACGTCGCCGTAGAGCCCCCGCTCCGACTTGCCCTTGAACTTGTCGGAGACGAAGAGCGGCACGTGCGGCATGTTGTGGGCGACGTAGAGGAAGAACGGCCGCTGGCGGTTCTTCTCGATGAACTTCACCGCCCGCTCGGTGTACCAGGTGGTGAGCTGCGTCTGGTCGGGATTCGTGGCGATGGTCTTTTCGCCCTCGATCAGCGGCAGCGGCGGATAGGCCTTACCGTTGGTCGGATGGTGCGGCCACATGTCATTCGAGTAGGGCAGGCCAAAGTACTCGTCGAACCCGTGCCGCGTGGGCAGGAACTGCGGCCGGTCGCCCAAATGCCACTTGCCGAAGATGGCCGTGGCGTAGTCGCGCTTCTTGACGAGCTGGGCGATGGTCATTTCCTTATCGCTGATGCCCTGCTTCGATCCCGGCCCCAGTGCGCCGAGGATGCCCACGCGGTTCGAGTAGCAGCCGGTCATCAGTGCCGCGCGCGAGGCCGAGCAGACGGCCTGGGCAACGTAGAAATCGGTGAACCGCATCCCTTCGGCCGCCATGCGGTCGAGGTTCGGCGTCTTGATCTTCGGCGACCCGAAGCAGCCGACGTCCTGGTAGCCCTGATCGTCGGTAAAGACCACTACGACATTGGGTGTATTTCTCTCGTCGGCGGAAGACGCCTGCTTCTTCGGGATGCGGCCGTAGTTGGTGTCCACTTTGATGGTGGGGCCCATTCCTTGAAGCAGCGCAAACTCCGGTTCCGGTCCCGCGCGGCCCAAGGCCAGGTGCGAGAGATCCATCCCTTCCACGGCGGCGGGAATCTTCTGTCCGCACAACCCGAGCACGGTCGGCATGATGTCGGTGTTGCGGTCCATGTAGGGATCCGGCTCGTCCCGCCAGGTCTCGGGCAGCGGAAACGCGACATCCGCAAACTTGTCGTACCATTCCTTCGGCACGTTGTTCTTGCCCCAGGGGTCGTGCGGCGGACTGTGGGCGACCACCATCGCAAACGGCTCGTTGGCTTGCGCATGCCGCTTGATCTGCTCGATCGCGAGGTTGGTAAAGTGAATCGGCATGAATTCCTTGCCGCGGAGTTCCTGCGGACTGTCGGTCCAGTAGGAATAGCGATAGTTGTCGTGTCCGAAATTGAAGGCGGCCCAGAAATCGTCGAAGCCAAGCCGATAAGGCCCCGGCGGGACGAAGTTGTTTTCGGCGCCCTCGTGTCCTCCGGCCTGGTGAGACCAAAGGTGCCACTTGCCGATCAAATCGGTACGGTAGCCGGCCGCCTTGAGGACGTGGGCAAAGGTGTCGTGATTCGGGTTCATGCGCAATTCATTGACCACCACGCCGGTCGAACTCGCGTACTTACCGGTCAGCAGTGAGGCCCGAAATGCCGAACAGACGGGTGTCGATGCGGCGAAGTTCCGGAAAAGCATGCCCTCGCGCGCCAGACGGTCGATGTTCGGGGTGATCGCCCGCGGATCGCTGAAGCCGCAGGATTGGAATCGCAACTGGTCGGCCATCAGGATGAGGACATTCGGCCCCTTGCGCTCGGCAGCCAGTACGGCGCCGGCGCTGGCTATCAACGATAGCGCGGACGCCATTCGCAACCACGGTCGGAAGTTCCGGGATCGCCCGTGGTCTGTGCGACGCAGGTTCTTGGTATTCATGGCTCGCTCCCGGTTTGGCCGCGCTTGTTAGCGGATTTCCGTTGCGCTTCGGCAATTGCTTCCAGCTTTCGTATTCCTCGAGAACTTTGCGGGCTTGAGCCGCCTTGCGCTCCCGTTGCGCCGCAGGATGCCACGGCCTTTTCTGGTTCGTCGATGCCAACCTATCGATCCAGGCCTCACGGGTCGGCTTTTCCGGCCGCAACCGATTCGTCGAGCGGCCTGACCCTGGGATCCTTGAAGCGGATCCAGCCCTTGCCGGTGTGCATCTGCAGGGAAATGCGCCCGGAGCGATCGACGGGCAGCGCGTCGGTTTCCGCAACGGTCACTCCATCGACGCGCACCAGGCAATGGCGCCCATTGAGGAATACCTGCAGCAAAACCCACGTTCCCGGCTGGAAGGGCAGGCACTTGGCCCGCACGCGGTTGTAAATACTCCCGGTGGGATCCTGGCTGTCGGGAATGTCCTCGACCTGGATTTCAAAGCCGCGATTGCGGGTGTCTTTCCAGCGGAAGAAGACGCCGCCGTTGGCCAGGAGCGAACTCTGCACGTAGGTCTGGAACTCGCAGTTCCGCCACTCTTGGTCTGTGATCAGGTAACCGTGGCCGTCCCGCGCGACGATCGAACCGTCCTCGCAGTTCCACCGCGCGCTGCAGTTCTCGCTGATCGTCCAACCTTGCAGATCCTTGCCGTTGCACAACGGCCGCCATTGGCCGCGTTGCTTGTCCGGCAGACGCTTGATGACAAGGTTGCGAAACAGGATCGGTTTGCCGCGATCCTGCAGACCGATGTAGCCCAACCGCGGACGATGGCGGAGCGCCGGGTGCTCTTCGACGTTCAGATCCTGCACGATCCGCTCGTTCAACGTGACCTTGAGCCTGGGCCAATCCATCGCGATTTCCAACGTGTTCCATTGCGGGTCGTTGTAGTGGCGCGCCGCCTCGCTCAGCGGCGGCACGGCCTCGAAGACGGCGCCCGGCGAGAAGTCGGAAATGCGGCCCGTGTTGTTGGCGATGCGCACGTCGAACCCGACCCGCGAGATGCGGCCGTGGAGCGGCGCGGAGAAGAACACGCCTCCCTCGGCGCCCCACAGGTTGCGATACTCCAGGCGGAGCACGAAGTTCTCGAACACCTCTTCGGTCCGCAGCCACGACGGGTAGTTCCCCGAGCCGTTGCAGACGAGCGTTCCGTCTTTGACTTCAAAGCCCGCCGGCCCTTCCTTGGCCCAGCCGGCGAGATCCTTGCCGTTAAAGAGCGGCTTGAATTCCTCGTCGTCGGACCTGGCGCGGCCGCAGAATGCGGACATCGCAATCGTGACCAGCAGCAAGCGAATAGTCGTTGAACGTATCACGGAAAGCAGTCTCCCTTCCGGGCAGGAGTGAATTTGAGTATATGCTGGAAACCGGTCGATGCCAAGCGGCAGAGCGGGCTCTATTGCGCCGGCAAGAGAATCGCTACCATAAGATGAGGCTGGCGAATCGTGACGAAGTGCCCGGCGGCCGAGACCGTCGTTGTGGGGCCGGAGGGTGGGGATGTTCGATCGCCGAGTGAATCCTGTGCAGGAGAAGCAGACATGCGTATCGCATCTCATGTTCGAGCGGGCATGTGTTGTGCGGCCGCGGTAGGGGTTGCCGTCGTCGCGAGTCTTGCGTCGGCGGCCCTGGCGGCCCCGCCCGCCACAAGCGTGCTCCGCGCCGATTCGTTCCGACGCTACATCGACAAGTTCAACCAGGACGACGAGGAACTCTACAAGAACGACTTCCCCAACGCAGCGGCATGGGACTTTCTCAAGGCCAACATTCCGCTCTTCGAGTGCCCCGACGAGGACATCGAGCGGACGTACTACTTCCGCTGGTGGACCTACCGCAAGCACATCAGGCACACGCCCGACGGCTGGGTGATTACCGAGTTCCTGCCGAAAGTCCCGTGGTCGGGCAAGCACAACACGATCTCCTGCCCCGCCGGCCATCACTTCTACGAGGGCCGCTGGCTGCGCGACCCGAAGTACCTGAACGATTACGCGGAATTCTGGTTCCGCAAAGGAGGCAATCCGCGCTCGTACAGCTTCTGGGCCGCCGACGCCCTGTACGCTTATTACCTCGTGCGGCACGACGCGGGCCTGGTCGCGCGCCTGCTGGACGATCTGGTGCGGAACTACCGCGCCTGGGAGCAATCGCGGCTTACGCCCGACGGGCTGTTCTGGCAGATCGACGACCGCGACGGCATGGAGGTCTCGGTGGGTAAGAGCGGCAAGCGGGCCACGATCAACAGCTATATGTACGGCGACGCCCGGGCCATCGCCCGGATTGCGCGGCTGGCCGGCAATCGGCAAATCGCCGAGGAATACGAGAAGAAGGCCGCCGGGTTGCGGCAACTCGTTCAGGACAAGCTCTGGGATCCCCAGGCGCAGTTCTTCAAGACCCTACCGCGCAACCAGTCCAAAGACGGTGAGGACAAGAGCCGCGAGCCTTTGCTCGTCGATGTCCGCGAGTTGCACGGGTTCACGCCCTGGTACTTCCATCTGCCCGAGGATGGCAAAGGCTACGAGGTCGCCTGGAAGCAATTGACGGATCCCAAGGGATTCCGCGCGCCGTTTGGACCGACCACCGCCGAGCAGCGCCACCCGGGATTCAAAATCTCCTACGAGGGACACGACTGCCAGTGGAACGGCCCCAGTTGGCCCTTCGCCACCGCGGTGACCCTCACGGCCTTGGCCAACGTGCTGAACGACTACCAGCAGAACGCCATCGGCAAGTCCGACTACCTGGAAACGCTAAAGACCTACACGCGCAGCCATCGCCGCACGCTGCCCGACGAGCGGGTCGTTCCCTGGATTGACGAGAACCTCGATCCGTTCACCGGCCAGTGGATCGCGCGCACCCGCGGCCAACAGCGCAACGCCCAACTCAAGGAGCGCGGCCAAGAGGACAAGATTCTCCACGAGCGCGGCAAGGACTACAACCATTCGAGCTACTGCGATCTGATCGTCACGGGACTGGTGGGCCTGCGGCCACGCGCGGACGAAGTCGTCGAGGTCAACCCCCTTGTGCCCGACGGAACGTGGGACTACTTCTGCCTGGACAACGTCTCGTACCACGGCCGGACTCTCACGGTTGTTTGGGACAAGACAGGCGCGAAGTACGGCAAAGGGAAGGGCCTGTGCGCGCTGGCCGACGGCCGCGAGATCGCCCGTTCCGACGTGCTGCGACGCATTGCGGGGCGATTGACAAAGTAGTATCCCGCCTTTTCTTGCAGATCGCCTCACGAATCGGGCAGAAAAGGCCGATCACGAAGGCGACTTTTCTCGCGCTGCCGCTGGGGCGGCGAATCCGTCTGGACAGGCGTGGCCCGGCCATGCGCATCTGCTGTTATACGTCGACCGCGCTACCGACCCTGGGCGGCCAGGAACTGGTCGTCGATGCGCTGGCCCGGCAGTTCAGCCGTCTGGGGCACGAAGTGGTCGTGCTAGCACCGCAGTCGCGTCGCGGCAATCCGTACGCCCGGCAAGAACTGCCTTACGCGGTGGTCCGACACCCGCGATTCCATTCCACGCGCTGGTTCGTCGCCTGGTACGGTCGGTGGCTGGCGCGGCTGCACCGCCAGCACTGCTTCGACGTGCTGCATTGCCACGACGTGTATCCGACCGCCTACATCGCGGCGCGTTGCACGGCGGTCTCGTCGCTGCCGTTGATCGTCACCAGCCACGGCGGCGACCTGGACGGCGTGAGCCTGCTGATCAGGAAGCCGCAGTTGCGAAAGCGGTATCTGCTGGCGATGGACCGGGCCGCGGCCGCCATTTCCGTGAGCGATTTCACCGAGCAACGGCTCCGCGAGGTATGTCCGTCGGTACGGCGGATCGCGCAGATTCCCAACGGCGTACATGCGGCGCAGTTTGGCGGTGCGGTCGCGCGGCCCGCGTACGTGCCACCCTCGGTCCGCTCGGGAGAGTACTTGTTGTTTCTCGGGCGTCTGGCGCATCGCAAGGGCGTCGATCTGCTGCTGGATGCCTTCAGGTCGGCGGCGCCGGGCAACGACGCCACGTTGGTGATCGCCGGAGATGGGCCGGATCGCGAATCGCTGGAGGCCCAGGCGGCGGCGGCCGGCCTGATCGCCCGCTGTTGGTTTGCCGGCACGGTCGGTGGCGACGTCAAGACCTGGCTGCTGCAACACGCACGATGCCTCGTGGTGCCATCGAGAATTTCGGAGGCCTTCGGCCTTGTGGTGCTCGAAAGCTATGCGGCCGGCCGGCCGGTGATTGCCACCCACATTCCTGGTTTGATGAGCATCGTCGATCCGGAGCGGACCGGCATGTTGGTGCCGCCGGACGCCGCACAACCGTTGGCGCAAGCATTGACCGTCGCGCTCCGCGACCGCGACACCATGGACCGCCTCGGCCGGCAGGCCCAACTCGTGGCGCAATCGTACGACTGGAACGACATTGCCGCCCGCCACCTGGCCCTGTTCGAGGAGTTGCTGCCGGGGACCGGTTGCCGGCGCGCCGCATGAGGCGAACGTCGGTCCGGCGCCGAGGCTGAAGCCAGATCGCGAGTCCAAGTCATGAAACTGAAGCAACTCCTCAGCCTTCGACGCTACCGGCGTTGCGCGCGCATCTTCCGGCGCCCGCTGAAGGTCCACTTGCAGGTTGCCGCGGCGCAACGGCAGCCGCTGCGCGCGGACCTGCTCGGCGGCGGATCGCTGGACGTTGCCGACGCGCGCGCGTGCCGGCCGATGTTCGATTGGCTCTTGGAACAGTCGCCCGATCCGTTGCCGGTGGCAATGGAAGACGCGCTCGTGACCTTCCATCACGCGGGACGGCCGGTCGCGCTGCCGCCCACCGGTACGAGTTTCCTGATCTTCAGGGAGATCTTCGCCGACGATGTGTACCAACTCGACGCTCTGAGCAAGCGTTTGGGAACCGTCGTCGACATCGGCGCCAACGTGGGTCTGTTTGCCCTCCGTGCGGCCCCGCTTGCCGAACGGATCATCTGCGTCGAACCAGTGGCGGAAAACCTGGCGACCGCGCGGCGGAATATCGCTCGGGCGGGCGAATCCGGCAGGATCACGTTGCACAAGGCGGCGGCCGCGGGCGAGTCGGGCCGGACCGCAAGCATCCATCTGTGCGACGGCAACAACGGCGCCCACTCGATGCGGCGGGAGCACGCCGCCCAGTGGGGAACCGCCGGCTACGAGGAGGCGCCCACGATCGGCCTGGCCGACCTCTTCGAGACGCACGACATCCGCGAATGCTCGCTTCTGAAGTGCGACGCCGAGGGGGCGGAATTCGACATCTTCCAGAACGCGCCGCGGGAGATCCTGGAGCGGGTGGAACGGATCGCCCTGGAAGTCCATCTCACCGCCGGCGACTGGGATCTGAAGCGGTTCCGCGCGTTGTGCGGGCAACTCCAAGCGGCCGGCTTCCGCTTGGAATACGAATCGCCGCAAGACCGGCAAGGACAACCGAAACGCGCCTTTTTGCTGTGGGCCTCCCGGAATCCGCCCGCCGCCGGTACGCGGCACGCAGCCTAGCCAGGATCGAGTGACTCATGGACGGCAAATGCGGCTACAAGAGTTTTGCGGCCTTCTGCATGGATGAATCGCGCCGCATGGAACGCCACGGCGACGGTTACGTCGAGTCTAATCTCGGGCGGTTCTACGAGACCTTCCTGGAATGCGCCCGCGTCCTGCCGCCGGGAGCAAAGACGCTCTCCGCCGGGGCCGGCGGCGCCTACGTCGAGAAATACCTGGCGCATGCCTGCGAAGCCCAAGTCACCGTAGTCGACTTCCCGCAAGCGATCGAAGCCCACGCGGAAGACTACCGGCGGTACGGGTTCGACACGATCGGGATGGACCTGGCCGGCCAGCAGCGGCCGGAACTCGACGAGCGGTTTGACGCCGTCCTGAGCTTCGAGGTGCTGGAGCATCTGCCCGTCTCGCCCCACGAACACATCGGCTTCCTGAGCGGTCTGCTCGGGCCAGGCGGCTGCTTCCTCCTTTCGACGCCCAATATGGCCCATTTGCCGAACGTGCTCCGCCTGCTCCGCGGACGCCCGCTGTTGCCCAGCGCGAAGCTCACATTCTCGCCGGTCGTGTACGAGAACGAGTACATCCATCGCCGCGAGTACGTGGCGGCCGAAATCGCCGAGGCCATGCGCGAGGCCGGCCTGACGCAGGTCAAGACCGCCTACTTGTCGGGCAGGAGGCGTGGCACCCTCAAGGGGCTCATCCGCCGGCTGTACGACCTCAAGCCGCGGTGGAAGAAGATTCTGTTGCTGACGGGCCGCAAGGAGCCGCAGCAGGTTCCAGGGGCCTGTCCCAGCTTTTGTGTCAGCAAGAACGGGACCGTCCCCTTCGCCGACACGACGAGCGGGGCAACCGCGGACGCCGCCTGAGCCCAGACCTCCGCGAGGAAGGCCGACACCGTGGACAAGCTGCTTCAAGATCCCCCTCGCGATTTCCCCGGCCGGCTCAACGTCGCCTTTCGCTCCGCGAAAGGCGACAATGCGACAGTCGTTGACTTGCTGACGCCGCGGCCGGCCGGCTTGTTGCTGGCAATTCTCCTGATATGCTTTGTTCTCCGCGCGGGAACGTCCTTCGCGTGGACGTTTCTCTGGGGCGATTCGATCGTCTACTTGCGGGCTGCCGAAGCGCTGGAGCAAGGCGATCTCCCGGCGGCCTTCGACACCCTGGGATTGAACGTCTATCCGGCAATCCTGCTGTGCCTGCGCGCCACGGGCGCGGAGTGGACGGTCACCGCGACCTGGTGGAGCGTGGCGATGGCCGGCCTGGTGGTGCTGCCCCTGTTCGGCCTCGTGCGGCGGCAATTCGACGACCAGACGGCCATCGTCGCCTGCGCGCTGTACGCCGTGCATCCGGTCCTGCTGGGGTTCAGTCCGTTGATTCTGCGCGACGCGACCTTCTGGTTCTTGTTCACTGCGACCCTGTATCTCGAGTGGCGGGCGATTACGGAGGTCCGCTGGTGGCTCTTCGCGTTGGCGGGCATCGCGCTGACCCTGGCCGCCTACACGCGTACCGAAGGTTGGCTGTTGCCCGTTCCCTTGGTGCTCTGGTGCTGCGGACGCTGGTCGGCGGCCACCGGCTCGCGAACCCGCCTGGCGATCGGCACGTGCGCGGCGTTGGCCATCGTGCCGCTCTCGATAGCGCTGGTCAACGTCACGCTGTTGCGCGGCCATCCGCATTGGGAATGGGGAAACAACCAGTGCATCCGGTTCGTCGTTTCCCGCCTGAGCAGCCGTCCCACAACTGCTAGTGGTGCAGGCGTCTCGCCTGCCCCAGCAGCCGAGACGTCTGCACCACAAGGCACCGACGAATTGGCCCGCCCTTTATTCGCCTCGCCGATCGACTTGGTCGGCAAGGTGGGCAGCCGGTTGGCAAAGGCCTTTACGTATGCCTGCCTCATCCTTGGGGCGATCGGCCTCTGGAACTGGCGGCGGGTGTTTCTGCGCCGCGAGCATCAGGCGGTGTTTGTGATGAATCTCCTGCTGCTGGTGGCCATTGCGGCCCGCAATTCGCTCGACGGCATCGACATCCGCTACTACCTGCCGATCGTCATCGTGAGTCTGCCATTCATCGCCTTGGGCTTCTTGCAGGTGGTCTCCTGGACGGCGGCAATGGCCCAGCGCGGCAGCCGGTTCGTTCCGCGGAACCGCGCGCTCTGCGCGGGCGGGCTGCTGGTGCTGCTGGGCATCGTCGGAGCGCGGGAGGTCATTCCTCGCTCCTATGGGGCCATGCAGGAAGAGGCCGATCTGGGCCGCTGGATCGCCGAGCAGTTCGGGCCGGACTGCACGGTCGCCGCAAGCTACCACCGGCTGCAAATGATCGAGTACTACGCCCAGGCGCGGATCGTCCGGCCCAAGGACTTTGCGGAGTTCTCGGCCGGCCCGCTGCTGACGATCATGTCAGGCCCGCCCGACGGGCGGCCCCACGTCGTGCTGCTGCGGCGGGAATGGAAGCGCGGCGAGGAGTGGCGGCCGTACGCGCCGATTCTCGAGCGGCTCGACGAACTCGGCTACTCCCGCGTCCCGGAGGATCAGCTACCGCAGAGCTGCCGGCAGACTGTGGTGCTGGTCCGTCTTCCGTAGGACGGAGTTCCACTCCGTCCCGGAAAAGACGGAGTGAAACTCCGTCCTACGTTGGTGGGCAATGCGGAATGGAGTGTACAATGTTCCGCCGCTCACCCCGCCGAACGCAGTCGGCGGGCGTTTCGTCTGAGTTCGCCACCGCCCCGCAAATTCCCCCTTCCCCCTTCCGCCTTCCCCCTTCACCCTTCTCGCTTCCGATACACGCCTTCCGCCCGCCGTTCTTCGGCCTTGACGCTGATCTGCGTCCCTTCGCGGATGTCGAGCCCCAGGCGGCCGATGAGCGTCTTGAGGTAGTCGAGGTGCGGGCAGGGCGGGCCGTGGTAGTTGTCGGTGGTGATGCACGAGGAAAGCTGCACCACGATGCGGTCCTTGTCGATGTTCTCCTTCTTCTTGAGCTTCGCCGCCAGGTGGCTCAGCTTGCGCCCGACAGCCCGGCCGCAGCACCCGCCGCAGGTGAGATAGAGCGTGCGAAATGCCCGGTCCCGCGGGTAGTCGGCGAATCCGCCCGACCGCTCGCAAAAAGCCTTCTCGCAGAAGTAGCCCGAGCACCGCTGCTTCACCAGGTCGCATTGCACGACGACGATGTAGTCTTTGTTGTCTAAGGCGGTCATCCCTCACTCCTTGCCCGTCATTCGGGAGATCACGAAAGCACGGGAGCACGAAAGGTCGCTTCGTGATTTCGGGTTTTCGTGATCCCAAGCCTTCCAATTTCCCATGATACCACAATGCCGGCCGAGTGGTTACACTGGAGAAATCTGTTGGGGCGACAGTTGCACTGTCGCCCCAGGGTGGCAGTGCAACTGCCGCCCCAACTCCGAGTCAATAGTGTTGGGGCACCATGAGCGAACCCGCATTCCGTAACTACCATATCGCGGCCGAACAGGCCAACCTGGCGATCACGGCCGTGCTCCGTCAACTGCGGCCGGGCGAGCCGTGGTCGGCGGTCCGCCGGCTGGTCGAGAACCGGCACGTTGAGATCAACGGCAACCTGTGCGCCGATGAAGGCCGGCGGCTCAAGGCGGGCGACGTGGTCAAGGTTTGGATCGAGCCGCGTCCGAAGCCGGCCACGGCCGACGACGTGGTCATCCGCTACCTCGACGCACACCTGGTGGTCGTCGAGAAGCCGGCCGGCGTGACCACGCTGCGGCACAGCGAGGAGCGCGACTGGCCCGCGCGCCGCAAGCAGCGCCAGCCCACGCTCGACGAAATGGTCCAGCAGGTGCTAGCCAAGAGAACCAAGGGCAAGTGGGGCAAGCAGCCGGGCCGCCGCCGGCCGCGGCCGTTCCTCCGCGCCGTGCATCGGCTCGACCGCGACACCAGCGGGCTGATGGTTTTCGCGCGCTCGCCCGACGCCGAACGCCGGCTGGTGCAGATGTTCCGCAAGCACGATATCCACCGCGCCTATCGGGCGATCGCCGTGGGGCGGGTCGAGGAGCAGACGTTCGAGTCGTACCTCGTCCGCGACCGCGGCGACGGCCGCCGCGGCAGCACGCCGTTGAGCGACACCGGCCAGCGGGCCGTCACGCACGTCCGCCCCCTCGAGTTCCTCGACGGCTACACGTTGGTCGAATGCCGGCTCGAGACGGGCCGCACGCACCAGATCCGCATCCATCTGGCCGAGGCAGGACACGTCGTCTGCGGCGAGAAGGTCTACTGCCGGCAACTCTTCGGCCCGACGCTGGCCGACCGCAGCGGCGCGGCGCGCCAGGCCCTGCACGCCGCCGAACTCGGCTTCCGCCATCCCATTACCGGCGAGCCCCTGCACTTCGAAATGCCCCTGCCGGCCGATATGGCGAAACTGCTGGCGAAGCTGCGGGGGAAGAAGTGACCGTCCAGTAGATCCCGTCTGCCGGACGGGATTTGGAGCGGCGTGAACGCCAGAGATCCTGCCCGGCAGGCAGGATCTACACTCGCCTACGGCACGCCGGGAAGCGTGGTCGGCAGGTAGATCGTGCAATCGACCGTGTCCTTGACGAACTCGGTCCGCCCGTCGCAGAACGTCACCAGGGCGCCTGCACCGTGGGGCGATGCAAGCACGTTGGCCGCCGTGCCCGAGGTCGGCCAGGTGAACGTCAGTGCTGCCGCGGTGGTATTTACCGTAGCCGAGGTCGCGCTCGTGACATTCGCCCACGGGCCGGTCACACTGGGCGTGGTCTTCTTCCGCTCCATCAAGAGGATGGTGCTCGAGGCGGTGGGGATGTCGGAGGCGGTCTTCTTGTTGATTTCCTTCGTGGTGGCCTGCGAGAGGTCGCGGCAGATACGCGAATTGACCACGTAGCTCAAGGGGGCCTGATCGGTGTTGGTTGTGTCGCCCGGGCAGCGGAAGCTCTCGATCGTCAGCGCCGCGACGCTCTGGGCGTCGGTAAGCGATGCTCCCGTGTCGCGCCAGCCCCTGGCCCATACGTCCGAGTGATCGGTGTGTTCGAGGACCATGACCACCCAGTTGACGGATTTTCCCTTCCAGCTTTCGAGGGCTCCCGGGAAGCGACCTTTCGCCGTCTTGAAGACCTCGATCCCCTTTCCCAGGTTGCCCTGGAAGTTGGTGCATTTGGCCCGCAGTGCGGCCCGTCGGGCCCAGTTTACGCCCGTCACGGCTAGCGTGACCAACATGCCGATGATGGTAATCACCACCAGGAGTTCGACCAAGGTAAAGCCGCGTGGGCTGCGATTTCTTGCGGTCATGGCGCGCACCTCTCTCCTACGTTTCCCCTCACCTCGCCCTCTACTGCTTATTGTTCCAGAAGTCGGCCGAAAATGCCAGCGGGCTTGCCGGAATTTATCGGCGTTCGTCGGGCAATAGGCTGGGGCGGCAGTTGTACTGCCGCCCCGATGCCACCTCCGCCGGGGTGGCAGTGCAACTGCCACCCCAACACAGGTGCTACGCCTGCCGCCGGACCCTGTGCGTACCCACCCACACGGGCGGCTTCAGCCCAAGATTGAACCGCTCTTGCCCCGTCGGGGCAACCTTTCTATACTGCCGCACCGTGTGTTGGGCGCAGTCAATTCCGTAGGACGGAGTTTCACTCCGTCTTTTCCGGGACGGAGTGGAACTCCGTCCTACGTTCATGGAGGAACCTTCGATGGCCCAGAGTCGTTCCGCCGGGTCGGCCCCGCAAGCCGACGGGCGCAAATCGCGTTTGGCAATGATCGTCGGCGGTCTGTTCGTGGTGGCCGCTTGTGTGCTGATCCGCTACTCGTGGAACGCCGAGCCGGCCAACGCCCAGCCGCCGGCCGCTACGCCCCGCGACGATAGCGCGAACCGTCGCACGACGCCCGCCGCGCCGCGGGCGTCGTCGCCGCTGGCCCCGGTCGCCCGACCGGCCGCGCCCGCCGCTCCCGCCACGCGTACAAGCCCAACGGCTCCGGCCGCCGCGCCTTCCGCCGGCGCCGGGAAGACCGACGGCAAGCCGACCGAACTGAAGATCGTCGCCGTGGTCAACGGCGAACCGATCTCCCGCGAGCAACTCGGCCAGGAGTGCCTCCGGCACTATGGCAAAGACGTGCTGGAGAGCATGCTCAACAAGTACCTGATCCTGGCGGAGTGCAAGCGACTGAACATCACGGTCAGCCGGGCGGAGGTCGACGCCGAAATCGAACGCATGGCGCAGCGCTTCGGCCTGAAGGTGAAGCAGTGGCTGCAAATGCTCAAACAGGAGCGGGGCATCAATGGCGTGCAATACGCCAGCGACATCATCTGGCCCACGCTGGCGCTGCGCAAGCTGGCCGGCGAGCGGCTGCAAGTCACGAAGAAGGAACTGCAGGCGGCCTTCGACGCGCAATATGGCGCGGCGGTCCGCGCCCGGTTGATTTCCGTGCGCGACAAGGCCACGGCCCAGAAGGTCCGCGCCGAAGCCGCGGCCAAGCCCGAGGAGTTCGGCGAATTGGCCAAGAAGTACTCCGAAGACTCAAGCGCCAGCGCCAAGGGCGTGATTCCGCCCATCCGCAAGTACGGCAGCTTCAAGGAGATCGAGGAAGCGGCCTTTGCCATGAAAGACGGCGAAATCTCGCCGGTCATCGCCGCCGCCAATCAGTACGTCATTCTGTTGAAGGAAGGCACGATTCCCAAGGCCAATGTCGAACTCGACCAGGTCGCGCCGCAGTTGGAGGAGGTCGTCAAGGAGAAGAAGATGCGCGAGGTGGCCGGCAAAGTCTTCCAGCAACTGCAAGAGAAGAGCAAAGTCGAAAACCTGCTGAATGATCCGGCGAAGGCCAAGGCGTCGCCGGGCGTGGCGGCGACGGTCAACGGCCGGCCCATCACGCTGGCCGAACTGGCCGAGCAGTGCGTCGAGCGGCACGGCGAGCAGGTGCTCGAAGGGACGATCAACCGCAAGCTGCTCGAACAGGCCTGCAAGAAGAAGAACATCACCGTCAGCGAAAAGGAACTCGACGACGAGGTCGTCCGCGCTGCCGGCGAAATGCTGCCGCCGAAGAACGGCAAGCCCGACGTCGAGGGCTGGATCAAGGAAATCACTTCGCAGCAGAATATCTCGCTCGAGGTCTACCGCAGCGACGCGGTTTGGCCGTCGGTCGCCCTGCGGAAGCTCGTGGGCAACAATATCCCGGTGACCGAAGAGGACTTGAAGAAGGGTTACGAGGCCAACTACGGCCCGCGCGTACGATGCCGGGCGATTGTGATGAACAACGCGCGGCGCGCGGCCGAGGTCTGGGAAAAGGCCCGCCGCAAACCGACCGTCGAGAACTTCGGCTATCTGGCCGAGCAGTATTCGATCGAGCCCGGCAGCCAGGCTCTGCGGGGCGAGGTGCCGCCCATCGCCCGCCACGGCGGGCAGCCGCTCTTGGAACAAGAGGCCTTCGCGCTGAAGAAAGGCGACCTGTCGGGCATCATCCAGGTGGGCGACAAGTACATCATCCTCCTCTGCGAAGGACACACCGAGCCGGTCGATGCCACCTTCCAAGAGGTCCGCGAGGAAATCCGCAAGGATCTCCTCGATAAGAAGCTCCGCCTGGCAATGGGCGACTACTTCGAGGAACTCAAGCGGTCGGCCGCCTGGGACAACTTCCTGGCGGGCACGAACCACGTCCCCGAGAAGAAGGTCGCCGGGCCGCAGTT
>Ga0233425_10003389_pt1 | contig 28987 bp, 30 predicted proteins | sample Watercolumn_Towu_2_FD_181712 | JGI IMG/M metagenome (GOLD analysis project Ga0233425, IMG submission 181712) | Freshwater microbial communities from Lake Towuti, South Sulawesi, Indonesia - Watercolumn_Towuti2014_140_MG | ecosystem: Environmental > Aquatic > Freshwater > Lake | place...
CGATGGGACAGGGCTTCATGCTCTTGGCCCGGTCGAAAATGGTCTCTACCCCCTCCGCCGACGCCTTCTTCAACAACGCCTGGGCCGCAGGGTCCATGGATAGTTTGTCGAGTTCTAACTCAGCCATAACTTCTCCTTATTGCAATAGGTTAACAGCTTGAGAATCCCTAGCTAAATATCTGGATTCTACTTACCACCTATACATAAGAATGTCAAGAATAATTAATGTACAGGGGAGGGAGGGCGCACCACCCGGAAACCGATGTAACCTCAGCCCTCTCCTCTGTAGATTTTTGACAAAGATAACGCCTAATACCTGGAAAATCAGGCAGGAACGCCTTAGGCATTAACAGCAGCCGAAGTATTTTTTTCAGCTTCGACAAGCCGGTGACCGGAGTGATTTCCAGAAATCCCACCGTGGCCCATCTGACCGTGGTCAGCGGCGCCATTGAGGCCCGGGGCCTCCTTCCGGGCCGCACCGGGATGCGCATCACCTTTGCGGGCGACACCCCGCCTCTCTTCATGGGTTTGCGGGTCGACCATGCCGACGGTTCTCTGCCCGGTCTTCCCGGCCCGGTGGCCTTGGGATCGGTGTCGGAAGACGGCAAAGACGACCTCGCTTTCTGGCAAGGCCACGTGCCGGGACCCAAAGGGACGCGGATGGACCTTCGGTATATCTATCTCTGCGACGGTCCTTTTAAAGGCTGGCACATCTGGTATAAGCGGGTTGAGCAGTTTGCCGCCAATAGCATGCTTTGGGGAATGGTCCCCTTTTTCGTTTTTTACAACATCCCCGCAAATACAGGAGAAAGTTATGCGATTGATTTGAAGCACATTAACAGCCTTCGTTACATGACCGCCTACTATTCCAACCTGCAACTGTTTCTTAAGCGGGCGCAGGAGGTTATGCAGGGAGAGCTCTACGGAATAGTGGTTGAGCCGGATTTTCTAGGCTATATGCAGCAAAGCGGCAAACAACCAAGGGAGATAACTACTTGTGAAGGCACCCTGGTGAATACCGTGTCCAATATAAATGCGGTCATCGCTCAAAAGAAGGCCAGCGGCCACAATATCCTTTTTGGCTGGCAACTGAATGTCTGGGCCGACAACGCCAGCAACGAAAAAGATGGGACCATCCGGCGCACCGATGACCTGGGATGGGAGAAGGGACGTGAGGCCATCGCCCAGGCCGCCGCGAAAACCGCAAACTATGCCCTGAACGCCGGGGCTCTCACTCATGGCGCGGATTTCCTCGTCGTCGACAAGTACGGCTTGGATGGGCGCGCGATAGTCTGGAAACAGAATCAGAAGGGTGAGTGGTACAAGGAAATCGACGCCTCCAAGTATTTTTGGAACAACGACCACTGGATGAACTACCTGCTCTTTGTCAAGACCATTTCCGAGGTTTCCCAAAAAAAGGTGTTGCTCTGGCAGCTGCCGGTGGGCCACATCAACAGCTCCACCGCCATCAGCGCCAGGACCCAGCAACGATTTCCAGATCTCGCCAATATCCATACCAAGTGGGAAGACAGCTGCACCTCCTTCTTTTTCGGAGACGCCTTTGACGTGTCGGGAAATGTCTTGGACGAGCGCACGCCCAGCCCCCCGCGTCTGAGTTATTTCAGCCAGAACCAGGCCCAAGACCACACCCTCAGTGTGTCGGGCAACCGCATCACCTAGGGAAGCCATCTTGACCTTTTGCCGCAACATGGTGTCATCGCCGCCATGTTCGGGGCCGGAATCGGCTTAAGCACCAAGGGAACCGGCAACCCACTCGAAGATGATTATTTTTAGATCCAAAAGGCGCAAAATTATTATCAGAGTCACCAGTCCAACAACCCCCAGTCGATAGCCCCTATCTTACAATTATTGCTGGTTCAATAAGAACGCCGTCATGTCGGCGCACCTGGGGCAAGGAAGCGAGGCGCGGGGAGAACGTGGATTGTGGGAGGAAGGCAGATAGACGGGAACCCGAAGGACAACGGCCAGCAAGGGAGGGTGCAGCCCGTCGCGATTAACCCTGAAGACGTCATACTCATAACCCCGGCCTGCGTGGGCGACCGCATGGGGAAATAGGACGCCGCCGAAGTTAATTCCCTTTTAAAATCAGATAAGGAGCGTTATATGCAATTATCTGCTGCATCTCGGTCAAATTCCTCAGTTCTCTTCGAAGCAGAGGGGAGGTTTTCAAGAAGGTCAAGGCCTGCATTAACATAAAGGAATCAACGCGCGCCGCAAAGAATACGACGCAATAAACATTATTTACAAAAGCCTCCAACAGGACCGGGATCAGGCTGACATCGCCGCGATAATCCGTAGGCTTCATCAGATGATAGACGAAGAGAGCCGGGCGATGCGGGAGGGTCTGGATAAAGAATCTCTGGCCCTTTTCGACCTGTTGAAGAAGCCTGATTTGAGCCCAGCGGCTACAAAAAATCATAACAGCAGTTCGGATTTACCCCAATTCCCATCAAGCAGGCATGCTCATTTATCTGCCTTTTCAAGCTGATCTTCTTCCAAGGTCTTGAAAATTTATTCATTTTATCGTCCAGGCGATAGAACCAGGTTTCCCCTTTTGGTACATCTTTTAACAAGGGAATAAAGGCCTTCCATAACTGAAAGGCAAGGGGGTTACAACCATGGGTGATGGATATGCTCAAAAAGCTGTCTTGGAAAAACAATTCTCGTGGGGCGGAGGTCTCAAAGCCTTTTTGGGGGAGAAATCCTGGGGGAACTATATTTTTTGGGGATTCACGGCCCTTCTCACCATCCTGCTGATCAAGGAATCGGTCTCCCCGTTCTGGGTGGTGCACTGGTCTCATCCCAAGTGGGGCGCGGTGGACATCGCACCGGTCACGGGTATCGGCATCGGCCTGTTGGCGGGCTTCATGGGCGGCGCGGTGGGCGCGTTTATCAGCCTGTTTTCCATTCCCTTGTATACCATCTGGTTGGGACTGCCGGTAAAAGTGGCCCTGGGCACCAACAGTATGGCTTCCGCCATCATCGGTCTGTTTGCCGCCTGGGTGCATTTGCAGAAAAAGACCCCCAATATGAAAATCGCGGTTCCCATGATGATTGCCGGGCTCTTGGGGGCGGCCGTGGGCGCCTACATCTCTCTGGGAATTTCCTCCAAGACCCTGCAACTCTATTTTTCCGTGCTGGTTTTCCTGGCGGCAGGCTCCATGATTTACCGCACCTTCTTCCCTGCCAAGGATGAGGGCGCAGCCTGGATCAAAACCGAAAAGAAGGGGTTCTGGATCGCCGAAGGCGCCTGGCTGGGCCAGACCTACCGCACGGACATCGTCACCCCCGGCATCGGCAACTTCTTCATCGCCATTATCTCCGGGATCGTCGGCGTGGGCGGCGGATTTCTTTTTACCCCCATGCTCCATACCGCGTTCGGCCTGCCCCTGGTGGTGGCGGTGGGAACCGGGAACTTTGTCAAGGTTGCCAATATCGGGTCCCAGTTCATTGTCAGGGGCGTGGCGGAAACGGTGATTTATTCCCTGGCGATTTTCGCCATGGCCGGGGGATACTGTGGCGCCCGTTTGGGGAGACGCCTGTCGCTGGCGGTCAATCCCAAGTATCTGCGGATCTTTTTCGGGATCGCCCTGATCATCATCGGGCTGCAATATGTGGGGATTAAGCTTACTTCTTTTTCTTTAATCCCTTGATCATACCTGGGGTTTTTTAGAGTGGAAGAGACGAGGAGGTTTTATGACTAACCGAGGCAAACGGGCTCTGAAGAATTTACCGAAGGCCCTGGAGGAAGTGCAAACGGAGATTATTACCACCGACCTGCTGATTATCGGCGGGGGCAACGCCGGCTGCTTCGTGGCGGTGGAAGCCAAAAAGATTAATCCGCAGTTGCGCGTAACCATTATGGAAAAGGCCAACATCGTGCGCTCCGGCGCAACTTCCGCGGGTATGGACGCCATCAACACTTATATTCCCGAAGGCAAAACTCCCGAAGACCTGGTGCGCTGGTCCCGGTCCCAGGTGGGGGGCGGACCGCTGCGGGAAGACCTGGCTCTTTCCAATGCCCGGGAGTTGAACGAAGCCGTGGACGACCTGGAGCGTTGGGGGCTTCCCATCCTCCGGGATGAAACCGGCAAAATCAAGTACCGGGGCAAATGGGACATCTCCATCCATGGAGAACAGCTCAAGCCCATCATGGCCGAAAAGGCCATGGAATCCGGCGCGGAAGTGTATAACCGCATCGTCGGCACCGGACTTCTCATGGATGGCGAGCGCTGTGTGGGCGCCATGGGCTTCGGCGTCCGGGACGGCAAGTTCTATGTCTTCCGGGCCAAAGCCACGGTGGTGTCCACCGGCGGCGCCGGCACTTTATACAAGTCCTATACTGCCGACGCTACTGACAGCGCCCACCAGATCTGGATGTGTCCCTATTGCGTGGGTTCCGGGTACGCCATGGGCTTCCGCCAGGGCGCGGAATTGAGTTCCCTGGAGCAACGCTGGGTGGCCACCCGCACCAAGGACTTCTGCGGCCCGGTGGACACTATTTCCGTGGGTTACAAGGCCCCCATCATCAACTGCAAGGAGGAAAAAATCCTCCAGGCCCGCTACGCCCACCTGGGCGGCGACAGTGCGCCCCGTTATATCCGGGCCAACGCCCCCATGGAAGAATGGTTGGTGGGACGGGGACCCACCTATTGCGACACCCGCAACATGGACCCTAAGCTGGTGGAGGCCATGATGACCGACTATCTGAACGAGCGGCCGTCCTTTGTGCTCTTTCTGGCCAGCCGGGGGCAGGATGTGACCAAAGAGCCCATCGAAATTTACGGCTCCGATCCCTATATCGTGGGCGGCCATACCATGGGCGGATTTTGGGTGGACCTGGAGCGAATGACCACGGTGCCGGGCCTGTTTGCCGCTGGTGAGACCGCGGGAGGCAACCCCAATAAGTTTGTGGGGGGCTGCGCCGCGGAAGGTAAGCTGGCGGCCCGGGGGGCCGTCAAATACCTGGCCGGATTGGAACTGCCGGAACTGGACCTGGGCCAGGTGGAATCCGAAAAGGCCCGGGTTTTTGACCCGCTGCTACGCGCTCCCGACTATGACGGGGTCTCGCCTTTGGCGATGCGGGAACGCCTTCAGCGTCTCATGGATGAATATGCCGGAGGCACGTCGCAGTTCTACCGCACCAATGAGGAGAGGCTGGACTATGCCCTGAAACACATCAAGATGCTCCAGAATCAGTTTCGGTATCTTTCTGCCCGGGACCTGCATGACCTCATGCAGGCTCACGAGACCATCGACCGGGTGGATGTGTCCGAGGCGGTCTGCCACCATTTGAAGGCCCGGAAAGAAACCCGTTGGGCCGGCTGGCAAACCCGCTCCGACTACCCGGAGGTGGACAACGACAACTTCGATTGCTTTGTGGAAAGCAAGAGAGACCCGAAAACGGGAGAAGTGGTTACTTTCACTCGGCCATATGAGCAAATTGTCCCGGGAGACCGTTATAAACCCTGAAAAATTCCGAGTTCCGGGTTCCGGGTTAAAGGAGGAGATAGGAATATGCCACCGAGGGTGGATTTGAATAAGTGTAATGGCTGCGAGGACCGGGAAGAAGCCTTCTGTGAGGAAATCTGTCCCGGTGACCTGATGGCCGTGGATGATGAGACCATGAAGGCTTATTGCCGGAGCACCCGGGATTGCTGGGACTGTATGTCCTGTGTCAAGGCCTGCCCCCGTAACGCCCTGGAGACCCGCATCCCCTACCAATTGGGCTATCATAAGGCCACCCTGAAACCCTTAATGGGCAAAAGGGAGATTACCTGGAAATGCACCGATATCCATGGGAATGTGACCACTTATAAATATAAAAACCGCCTGGTTACCTGAATACCGACGGTTAACAGATTTTTCAACACTAGAGGCGGAACCATGCCTAATCAGGCGTGAGTCCGCCTCGATCTTTTTTCGCAAAGGAGATTTTACATGTATAATTGAAATAAAGGATCGGTATGCGCACCTCCTGGCACCTTATCGAACAGGATTTTTTCTTCGGCCTGGCGGCTGAAAAGCAGGCCTTCATGTCCAAAGCCGTCAGGAGAGAATTGCCGAAAAACACCATGGTATTTTTTGAAGGAGATCCGGGCCATTCCTGTTTCTATTTGGCAACCGGGATCATTAAAATTTTCAAAATTACTCCGGACGGCAAAGAGCCCATCTTTTTTCTCCGCCGGCAAGGCGAGATTTTTGGGCTGGCGGAGGTTATTGACGCCAGGGTCAGGAAGGCCAATGCCCAGGCTCTAACCCCTGCGATTCTTTATGAGATCCGCAAGGAAGACTTCGAAAATCTCCTGGCAGGCCACTATTCCCTGGCCAGGAGGGTGATCAACATTCTGGGGAGACGCCTGCGTTATCTAGGGGAACAGATTGAGAACCTGATGGTCTGCGATGTGAGCACGCGCCTGGCAAAGCTCCTGGTTTATCTGAGTTTTGACCATCTAACGGATGAAAGCTCATGGATGCAGCCGGTGCAGATCCCGGTAAGCCTGACCCAGGAACAACTGGCTTCCATGACCGGTTCCACCCAACAAACCGTAAGCGAAATCTTGAAAAAGCTTCAAGAAGAAAAATTAATCGCCATTTCCAAGAAGAGAATCACCATCTTAAATCCCCTGAAATTACTTTCCTTCTGGCTACGTCTCAGGTAAGGGAGATAACCTTATCCGCCAGCTGCATGGAAGTGACGATATCCACCATGCTGGTGAGTTCGCCCACCTGCCTTTTTTCAAAGAGATTGAAGGTCTTCAGGCACGGGCCGCAGACCAGGATGCCCAGCCCCTCTCCGGCCAGTTCCTGAAGTTGGGGCAGAGCCTCCGAGCCTTCCACCGCCAGTTTGACCCCGCCGTTTAACAGGATCAGGCGCCAGAGATCGTCCTTCATCTCCTTCATTTTCATGATGAAGTTGACGACAATATGTTGTCCCAGCGCCTCATCGGGTTTGCCCAGGCTATCTGTGGCCAGTAAGACCACGATTTTCTTCCCGGCTTGGGCTTGCCCCTCGGGAACGGCGCTACAAGCCTGACCCGTTGGTTTGCTTTCCTCTTTTTCGCTCATTTCAGTTCTCCTTTGTATTGGGTAGCGTCAACAAGGGGTTCATTTTGGTCTAGGCATTTTCGTCAAATGTCGCTTGGCGTTAATTCAATTTTCTCTCGATATTCAAACCCTCCTTTATTGTTCAAGCCAATCTTAGCTGCTTGCCTGAAGGCATCGTGTTCGAACACCAGTAGCCAATTTTCCTCATATGCACGCAATAGAATTGATTCTTTCTCCTTTAGGGTAATTAGCGGGTCATTGTCATAAGCCATAATAAAAGGGATATGAATATGCGCCGAAGTTGGGATAAGATCGGCGCAATACAGCAACTTTTGTCCGCCATCCTCGATTATTACGACTTGCATTGCCTTGGTATGGCCAAACAGTGGCTTAACCATAATTCCAGGATAAATTTCTCCTTCGCCTTCGAGTGCTTCCACCAGTCCATCAGCAATTAAGGGAAGATAATTATCTGGAATGAATGAGGCGGCATCTTTAAGACTAGGCGATGCAGCCAAGTCTAGATGATCCTTCTGCAAGTAATACCTGGCGTTAGGAAAGGTAGGCGCCACTATGCCATTCTTTTTTGTGGTCGCTCCTCCTGCATGGTCAAAGTGCAGGTGGGTAAGAATGACGTCAGTAACATCCTCAGTTTTAAGGCCAAATGATCTGAGGGCATAATCGACCGAAGATTTTCCCCGGTCGATACAATATATCTTGCAGAACTTCTCATCCATCTTGGTGCCGTTGCCCACATCGATCAGCAGAACATGGTCATCCCACCGCACTAAAAGGGGGCGCGCCGATAGAGGAATTCGGTTAGCTTCATCTCCGGGATGATAGGCTTTGGACCAAAGTGGTTTGGGCACAATGCCGAACATGGCACCGCCATCAAGAGCAAAAAGGCCCGTATCAACTGAATCAATGGAGAATTTTCCGAGAATCATAGCGCACCTGTTAAGTTACATTTGGCCTCTTCTGGACCAACGGTGATGAATGGATTGACTCGCTCTTGCCACTCGCCATCGGCACATTTCAGGATTTTGGCGCCCGTTATAATCTCCGAGCCATGCGGGTAGGATTTGCCGTGCAGCTGGCAAGGCTTTGGTTTTGCAGACTCAAATCCCATGGACACGAATTCCATCTCGAAGGCCTTATAAAAGGTCAACAGAATGGCCTGGGCAAAATTCAGGCCATTCTTAATGGCGTTCACTGCCCGCGGTAAAATGTTCATGGCTCAACCTCCTTATTTTTGGTTGATTGATTTACAATCGTAATATAAGATTAATAAGCCTTAATTATCGTGTCCAACGATTTGTTTCGATCTTATCAATCGATAAAATTGATCGTCAGGGGGAGAGAATGGAAATTCGGCAGCTCAGATCGTTTCAGTCGGTGGCTAACCTCTTGAGCTTCAATAAGGCCGCAGACCGCCTTAATTATGCCCAATCCAGCATCTCGGCGCAGATTCAGACCCTGGAAGAGGAACTCGGCGTGCAGCTGTTTGACCGTTTGGGCCGGCGGGTGCTGTTGACTGAAGCCGGGACGCAGTTGCTGGAATATGCCAATAAGATTCTGGACCTGGTTGATGAATCTCACTCTGAAATGGCGGGCGCCAAAGAACCGCTGGGATCACTGACCATCAGAATCCCGGAGACCTTTGGAGTGCACCGGCTGCCGGCCGTGATCAAAGAATTCCATACCCGGTTTCCGAAAGTTAGGCTGAACTTCAATACCTGCGCCCATGAGGGTCTGGAAAAGGACCTGCGTAAAGGACTGACCGACCTTGCCTTCCTCCTGACGGAGTCGTTCCAGACTGCGGACCTGCTGGCGGAAACCCTGGGCTTCGAGTCCGTGGTGCTTGTCGCTGGTAACGATCATCCCCTGGCGGCGAAAGAGGCCGTGCGCACCCGGGAGTTGGCCGGAGAGACGATCCTCCTTTCAAGGGTGGACTGTAGTTATCGGAAATCCTTTGAACGGCTGTTGCAGGAGGAAGGAATCGGCAAGTTAACCAAACTGGAGTTTCACAGCATTGAGGTCATCAAACGGAGCGTCAGGGCAGGAGTGGGAATCACGGTTCTCCCCGAGATTGCCGTGTCTGAAGAGGTCGCCGCCAAGAAATTAGTGATTCTCCCCTGGTCAGAAAGCCCCATCGAGGTGGCGCTCCTGATGATCTGGTACCGGGAACGATGGCTGTCGCCCACTTTGAGGGCGTTTATGGAAGTAACGAAGCGGGTGCTGGCCCAAGCTGCCTGAAGATATTATTCTTGATTTTGAAAGCGCACTCCACTGCTGCTTGAATATCCATAGCGTCCACCCCAGCGGTCTGGGCTTTCCCATAATAAAATTCCAAGCAGGGGATGCAATTGGCCGCAGTCGCCACGCCAAGGCAGACCAACAATTTGGGTTTTTCGTCCATCTAGCCGATGTCCTCCTGATTTAGGCGAATTATGCTAAAGGCGCAAGAGACCGGCAGAAGATTACACCATTTCCCTTCATATTGCCCAGAGGATGCCGGCAACCGGTAATCAATAATGAGTGATCAGTAATCGGTAATCAGTTGTTTGTCACTAACCACTGATCACTAATTACTGATCACCCTCTTCTCCCTCTCCTTCCCAATAATAAGCCAGCAATAACGCGTCTTCCTGGGTATCTTCGTAATAGCGGGGGCGGCGGCCCACTTCCTGGAAGCCGAAGGCATGGTACAGGGCCAGGGCCGGCGTGTTGGAGGGACGCACTTCCAGCCAGGCCACCCGCGCCCCCAGGCCCCGGGCCTGGGCCATGCCCTCAGCCAGCAGGCGTCGGGCCAAGCCCCGGCGGCGCTGTTGGGGGTGGACGGCCAGATTAAGGATGTGCATTTCGTCGGCCACCACCCAGAAGATGAGGTAGCCCCAGATCCGCCGGGGTCGCGGCCGCGGGGGGACGGCCACCAGGGTGTGGCTCAGGGAGTGTCCCAGTTCCGCCAAAAAAGAGAACCGGGACCAGGGGGTGGGGAAGGATAATTTCTCGATGGCCCAGATGCCGTTGAGGTCCGTCAAACCGGCGGGGCGGATCAGCGGTTCCGGGTCACTTATGGCGGAGAACCTCGCTGGCCACGGTAATGCCCTTCTGGCCGTATTGCTTTAAGGTCAGGGCCACTTGGGCCAGGTCCTTTTCCTCCCGGAGTTGGGACAGCTTCATCAGCATGGGGAGATTAACGCCGGTGACCACCTCCACTTTGCCTTCCTGCAAAAAGGTGAGGGTGAGGTTGGAGGGAGTGCCTCCCAGCATATCCGTGAGGATGATTACGCCGTTACCATTGTTCACCTTGGCCAAGCCCTTTTGGATCTTTTGCCGGCATTCCTCGGGAGAGGCATGGGGATCCAGGGAAATGGCCAGAACCGATTCTTGGCGGCCCAGGATCAGGTTGCAGACCGACATCAGGGCTTCGGCCAGTTCCTTGTGGGTAACGAGTAAAATACCGATCATGAATAGCTCTCCTTAGGCGTCACCTCTCGATGATGGAGGGTAAAGGGTAAATTTCCTTGGGTCAGGTGTCCCGCCAGGACGTTGGCGATGACCACGGACCGGTGTTGCCCCCCGGTGCAGCCGATGGCCAGAGTGAGATGGGTTTTGCCTTCTTGAATGAACTGAGGCAGCAGGTAATCGAGAAACTCGAATAGATGCCTCAGGAAAATCTGGGTTTCCTCCTGTCCCAGCACATAGTCCCGGACCCTGGGGTCGTTGCCGGTGAAGGGCTTTAATTCTTCCACAAAAAAGGGATTGGGAAGAAACCGGACGTCCAACACCAGGTCGGCCTCCGGGGGAATCCCGTTTTTATAGGAAAATGAGATCAGGTGCAGGGCCAGGCGTTGCCGGGAGGGCAATTCCGAATATTCCACCTGGATCATCTCCCGGAGTTGGTGGGGGCTATAGAAGGAACTGTCGATGATGCGGTGGGCCAGACGCCTGAGCCCCGCCAGGGAACGGCGTTCCTCCAGCAAGGCGTGGGAGATGCTTTCCCGGTCCGCCAGGGGGTGTTGCCGCCGGGTCTGGCTGAAACGCCGGATCAAAGTCTCCTCATCCGCTTCCAGAAAAATCACATGCAACTGGTATCCCTGCTTCTTCAAGCGGCGAAAGACCCGGGCGTAATTCTGCAGGAACCCCTCGGTGCGGACGTCCATCACCAGGGCGATTTTGCGGCCCTGCCGGTATGATTTCGACTGCTCCCGCAAAAACGGCGGCAGCAGGCGCAGGGGCAGGTTGTCCACGCAGAAATAGCCGATGTCCTCCAAGGCCCGGAGCACGGTGCTTTTCCCGGAACCCGATAACCCGGTGATGATCAGGACTGGAAAAAATTCGGGAGCAGAGGGGGCAGGTTGTTGGTTTGCCACAGGAGTCCGGCCCATCGCGTGGATCTATGCCTCACGCAAAGACGCCAAGGCGCAGGATTTTTTTAATTAATGCCTGGCGCCTTTGCGCCTTTGCGTGAGATAAATCAAAATTCCGCGTCTTTTTCTGAAATCAACCGTAAAATTTCTTCGGCCCCGCCGGACCCCATCAGGCTCTCCCTGAAAACCTGGCTCATGAGCATCCGGGAGATCTTGGCCAGGGCCTTGAGATGCAGCCCCGTGGAGTTCACCGGGGCCAGCAGTACAAAAAAGAGATGGGACGGTTTGCCGTCCATGGAGTCGAAGTCCACCCCTTTGAGGCTGCGGCCGAAGGCCAGCAGCATCCGGGGGAGCTGGGGGACCTTGCCGTGGGGAATGGCGATATTATCGCCGATGCCCGTGGACCCCAGGCGCTCCCGTTCCAGCAATACCTCCACCACGTTCGCTGCGGTTACCTCTTGATGGCCGCTTACCAGGACCGCGGCCATTTCCTCCAATATCCCCCGTTTATTGACGGCCTGCAAGTTCGGCACAATCCGCTTGGGGTCCAGAAGATCGATGATTTTCATGGAGTTTGGCGTCTTCTAACTCAGATCCGGCTCCACCAGCACAAATTGCCCATCCTGCCGCCGGTAGAGGATGCCTAACGCCCCATTGGCCACATTAGTGAAGACCTGGAGCTTATCATTGCCTCTCTGCACTATTTCCACGGCGTCGGCCAGTTCCATGACCGGCACTTCCACCCGTTTCCGCTTGATGGGGGGCAGGCCCGCACCCTCTTCCGCAGCCATCGAGGGAGCCGCGGCCCGGCTGCGGTCACCTTTATCCCGCAGCTTTTCCCGTAACTTTTTGAGTTGCATATCGATCTTATCCATTACCAGATCGATGGCCGCGTACATATCGGCATTCTCTTCCCGGCCTTTGATGATCCGGCCGTTGCTGTCAATGGTGACGTCGGCCAGATGGCGGAATTTCTCCAACCCCAGCACTACGTGAGCCTCCACGGGGCCGTCGAGATAGCGCTTAAATTTATTAAGGCGATCGGTCACATAGTTTTTCAAAGCCTCGGAAGGCTCGAGTTGTCTGAAAGTTACGGAAATCTGCATGTTATCCTCCTAAAGGTAGACCCTGAGGGAAAATTGGGAGTTCAAGAGGGAGAAGTCTCTGGCAGGTCTTTGCGCCGGTATCCCGGCCGCTTGCGCTTGCTGGATGGAAGCACCCCCAACATGCCCCGGTATTTGGCCACCGTTCTCCGGGCGATGATCACGTTGTCCCGGCGCAGCAGGTCGGCAATCTCCTGGTCGCTCAGAGGGTTTTCGGGGTTCTCCCCTTGCACTAGCTGGCGGATCTTCTCCTTCACACTTTCCGAGGCGATCTGGTCTCCCAGGATCTGGTTGATGCCGCTGTTAAAGAAATATTTCAGGTCGAAAACGCCCTGGGGGGTGTGAATATATTTGTTGGTGGTGACCCGGCTGATGGTGGATTCGTGCATCTGCACGTCTTCCGCAACCTGGCGCAGGGTCAGCGGCTTCAGATGGGCCAGGCCCTGGTCCAGAAAATCCTTCTGGAACCGGATAATGCTTTCGGTCACCTTGTACAGAGTCTTCTGGCGCTGATGAATACTGCGGATAAACCACAGGGCGTTGTCCAGATGTTTTTGAATGTAGCTCTTGACGTTATCCGGCAGGCTCTCGGGGTTGCGCAGAGCCTCCAGGTAAAAGGAGTTCACCCTGAGCTTGGGCAGGCCGTCTTCGTTCAGGCTGATGATATACTCATTGCCCACCTTTTGCACGTGGACGTCCGGGTTGATATAGTCCGCGTCTTCGGCGTCGTACTCCCGGCCCGGTTTGGGGTCCAGCTTGAAGATGATCTCGCTGGCCAGGAAGACCTTCTCCAGGGACACCTTCAGGTCCCGGGCGATGGCCTGGTAGTTCTTGTTCCCCAGGTTATGGAGATGATGCTCTACGATGGCGGTGACCACGGGGTCTTCCTGGCCCGAAGCCTTAAGCTGCAACAGCAGGCATTCCTTGAGGTCCCTGGCCGCAACCCCCGGCGGGTCCAGGCTCTGGATAATCGCTAGAACTTCCCCTACCCGCTCCGGGGAGGCGTTCAACGCCGCAGCGATTTCCTCTACCGTGGCCCGGAGATAGCCGTCCCGGTCCAGGTTGCCGATGATCATGGCGCCGATGGCTTCGGCTTCTGCGTCCAGCTCCGCCATGCGCAACTGCCAGATGAGGTGGGATTTAAGGGTGGTTTTCTGGGCGTTCAGGTTCTCGAAAGGCGCGGCTTCCCGTTCCTCGAATTCGCCGGCAGTGGGGGCAGGCATCAGCCGGTCCTGGAGATAGCTGTCCCAGTCCCATTCTTCGGCCGCGGATTTGGCCTCGGAGCCGTTACTGGCCTCGCTCTCCAGGGGCTCGCCCTCCCGGTTCAGGGAGAGGCTCTCGGCCTCCGGCCCCATCTCCCCCTTATCTTCGATCTGAGATTCCTCCAGAACCGGGTTGGTCTCCAGAACTTGATGAATCTCCCCCAGGAGCTCCAGCCGGGAGAGCTGCAGCAGCTTGATGGCCTGCTGCAGCTTCTGGGTCATGATAAGCGTCTGGGTGAGCTTCAGGTTCTGTCGAATCTCTAGGGCCATATATTTTCCCGGGAATCAGCGCCGGTCTGCCACCGGCTCCGAACCCATTATAACTTAAAGGTCTCCCCCAAGTAAATCCTTTTAGCTACTTCGCTGGCCACCAAAACCTCCGGGGTCCCTTCCTCCAGGACCACGCCCTCGCTCAGGATATAGGCCCGGTCGCAGACACCCAGGGCCTCCCGCACGTTATGGTCGGAGATAAGAACCCCCAACTGCCTGTCCTTTAACTGCCTGATGATATTTTGAATATCGGTCACCGCCAGGGGGTCGATGCCGGCGAAGGGCTCATCCAGGATGATGAAATGGGGGGAGGTGACCAAAGCCCGGGTAATCTCCACCCGGCGCCGCTCCCCGCCGGAAAGGGCGGAGGCCTTCTGTTGGGCTAAGTGTGTAATGCGCAGTTCCGCCAGCAATTGCTGCAGCCTTTCGGTCCGCACCTGGGGGTCCGGCTCCAGGGTCTCCAGGATGGCCAGGATGTTTTCCGCCACCGTCAGCTTGCGGAACACCGAGGGTTCCTGGGGGAGATACTGCACCCCCAGCCTGGCCCGCTGAAAGATGGGCAGGGTGGAGATGTCCTCCCCGTCCAGGAAAATCTGGCCCCGGTCGGGATGGAGCAGCCCCAGCACCATGAAGAAAGTGGTGGTCTTCCCCGCGCCGTTGGGACCAAGCAGGCCCACCACCTCGCCGCTGTGCACCTCCAGGTTGAGGTCGTTCACCACGGTGCGGCCGTCGTAACTTTTGGCCAGGTGGCTGAGGGTCAGGCGGTGCATGTTTAGTTCTACCGTTGTTTCCGGTCCTGGGGGCCCAGAGGCAGGCCTTTGGCGGCCTCGGGCAACCCTTTGCCTGAGGGATAGAGGTGGGCTTCCACCCGTTTTTTGGGGGAACTTTCCACCGTCACCCGATTGGTCTTGAGATCAAAGACGATGCGCTCGCCCTTAAGGGTATTTTCCGCGCTCCACACCTGGGGGTTGCCCGCCAACACCAGTTCATCCCGGCTCCGGTAATAGGTGGCTTCCTTGCCGGTGGCCACCTTGTCGCCCTGAACGAACCGCACTCCCCCGGCAGCCACGATGCGGTCGATTTTCTCCCCGCCCAATTCCCCCAAGGGAGAAGCGTCTTTCTTTTCCTGGGAAGGAGCCGCGGCGGGCTTCGGGCCGGCTTTCGGCGGCTCGTAATAGACCCGCAACTGCTCGCAATATAATAGGTTGTCGCCGTACGCGGCTTTCACCTGGCCGCTGAAGACGATGACTCGCTCCTTCTGGTCCGCTTCCAGGCGGGCCGCGGTGATGTGCAGGGGGATATCCTTCTGGACCCCTTTCTTCCCTTGGGCCCGGCCCGCTTCCGGAAGGCTCCAGACAACGAGCGCCAACAGCAGACAGAGAAGACCGGGTAGGATACGCCGGGAGATCATTGATTTCACGGTTTCAGCTCCAAATTCGGGACGTTGACCTGGGTCAGGCGGTGTTGGACCAGGACTAGCTTCTTCTCCGCCAGTTTCACCTGCAAATCCCGGCCCTGGACCTTGAGGCGGGGTTCTTCCAGGGTCACTTCCTCCGGGGCCAGCAGCAGCCGCTCCCCGGGTTGGTAGGTCACCCGGTCGGTGGTGATCTTTAAGGCGCCGCTCACCATCTCCACCTGGCCCTGCAAGGTCAGGACCCGGGTCTTGGTGTTGATCAGCCCTTCCTGGGCCTTCACTTTGATGGTCTCATCCGGCCCGCCGAAAAATTCCACCTTGACCCCGGTGATCTTGACCTCCAGCTTCTCCTTGGAAAAATCCGCGGCTTGGGCCTCCAGGGTCCAGCGCTTGTTGCCTTCTATGATTTCGCTGAGGGCCAGGGTCTCCATGCGGGCCTTGGTCTCCGCGGGGGCCGGAGGCGGCGGGGGCGGAGGCGGGGCCGGGCGGCTCCATTCATACAGGCCCCAGCCCAAGCCCGCCAGCAGGATCAGGCCCGCCAGCCCTTTCCAGCCCCAAAACCGCCGCCACCCCTTCCGGGGCTTGTGAAGAAAATTTTCCATGCCAATTAGTAGATATTTCCTGAGGGAATTATATAACCCTGAAAAAAAGTGTAAAGGCTTATCTGGCGCGGAGGGGGGAGGAGGAAGGAGCGGGATGGGGAAAAATGAGCATGGCCGAGACTCAGACATGGGGGAATAGCGGTCAGCGTGCAGCAGTCAGCTTTTCCCCTCGTTCCCAAGCTTGGCTTGGGAATGCAGGTACAGGGCAAGTTTAACTTGCCCTGTACCGGGGTTCCCAAGCACAGCTTGGGAACCAGAGGAAAGGCTGGTGGAGCGGGCGTCCCCGCCCGCCCACCTCTTGGACGGCCAGAGACGGCCGCCCCACTGGTTCACTGTTTTTCAGTATGTTCTTGCGTCTTGCTTTGCGCCTTTGCGTCTTTGCGTGAGGCTTCTTTTCGGACAGACCTTAATCGCTCACCCAAGGCCTCACAACCCCATCCCACTTCCCCTGGGCCTTTAACAGCAAATCGCAGACCTCCCGCACTGCACCCTTCCCTCCCGGCAGGCTGGTGACCCAATGGGCCGCGGCCTTGACCTCGGGCACGGCGTCGGCCACGGCCACCGCCAGGCCAACCCGGCGCATATGGGGCAGGTCCACCAGGTCGTCCCCCACCGCGGCCACCGCTCCGGCCTCGATGTCCATGGAGGCCATGATTTCCTCCATCACCGCCACCTTATCCCGCAAGCCCTCGTGAAACCGGCTCACCCCCAACTCCCGGGCCCGGTGATAGGCCGCGTCCGAGCGCCGGCCGGAGAGAAAGGCCGCTTCGATGCCGGCCTTTTGCAACATCTTTAGGCCATGGCCGTCCCGCACGTGAAAGACCTTCAGGGCCTCGCCCTGCGGCCCGAAATAAAGGCTGCCGTCGGTGAGGACCCCGTCCACGTCCAGGATCAACAGGCGGATGGCCTGGGCCCGTTCTATCACTTCCGGGGGATAGTCAGGGAAATTCAAAGTGTCATTCCTTTGGGAAAGATATTCTCACGCCAAGACGCAAAGGCGCAAAGGCGCAAGAAAAAAAATGTGGAACAGCCGCCCTCGGCTGTTCTTCAGATTTTTAGTTGAGTATCCGTAACCCGCTTCTCTTTGTAAGGAAATCCTTTTTCGAAAATCTCCAGTTCATCTAGTTCTATTTCCCTTGATCTTTCCGCTGCTGTATTAATTCATGCAGGGCTTTGAGTTCCCGCCAAAGAGGGAGGACTTCTTTTAACGGCAGGGAATTCGGCCCGTCGCACCTGGCCTGATCCGGGTCCGGGTGCACCTCCATGAACAGGCCGTCCACCCCCACCGCCACCCCGGCCCGGGCCAGATGCGGGATGAACTCCCGCTGGCCCCCGGAACAAGTCCCCTGCCCCCCGGGTAGCTGCACGCTGTGGGTCACGTCCAGCACCACCGGGCACCCCAGGCCCCGCATGAGGGGCAAGCTGCGGAAATCCACCACCAGGTTGTTGTAGCCGAAGGACGCCCCGCGCTCGGTGAGGATAATCTTCTCATTACCGGTGGACCGGGCCTTCTCCACTACCGCCCGCATATCCCAGGGCGCCAGAAATTGCCCTTTTTTAATATTCACCGCCTTCCCGGTCTTGGCCGCAGCCACCACCAGGTCCGTCTGGCGGCAGAGGAACGCGGGGATTTGCAAAACGTCCAGAACCGCCGCGGCAGGCGCCACCTCCGCCACCTGGTGCACGTCGGAGAGCACCGGCAGGCCCACCTCCGCCTTCACCCGGGCCAGAATCTCCAGACCCGCGCGCAACCCCGGCCCCCGAAAAGAGGTCACGGACGTGCGGTTGGCTTTATCGTAGGAGGCTTTGAAGATCAAAGGCAGGGACAATTCCCGGGCTATCTCCTGCAAGGCCCGGGCGATCTCCAGGGTGGCGCTTGCCGATTCGATGACGCAGGGGCCGGCGATCATCACCAGGCCGCCAGCGCCGATCATAAAGTTGGAAATGGGAAATTCGTTACTCATTAGGTGAAAAGTGGTCAGTGGCCAGTGGTCAGTGGTCAGTTATAGGGCGGCCCCTGGCCGCCATAATTCGGCGTGCACGGCCAGAATGAAATAATTTAGAAATTTAACTTCTCGGTCAGTAATCAGCAGAAGGTGATTAAGGAATTTTTTTGCTGGCCACTGATCACTGACCACTGGCCACTATCTTTTACTGACGACTGACCACTGGCCACTGACCACTCCTAAATCTCCACCTCCGCCCGCCCCAGCCCCTGCTTATATTCCAGCGCCGCGCCGATATAGTCCCGGAACAGCGGATGCGGCCGCATCGGCCCGGACTTGAACTCCGGGTGGAACTGGCACCCCAAAAACCAGGGGTGGTCTTTCAGCTCCACGATCTCCACCAGTTCGCCGTTGGGGGAGGTGCCGCTGATGGCCAGGCCTGCGGCCTTGAGCCGCTCCCGATAGTCGTTGTTGAATTCGTAGCGGTGGCGGTGGCGCTCCATGATCTCCAGCGTCCCGTAGGCCTTAGCCGCGGCCGAGCCTTCCTTGAGCACGCAGGGGTAGGCTCCCAGGCGCATGGTGCCGCCTTTTTCCGTCTCCCGGTCCCGGCGGATGATGGCGTCCCGGCGGTAGTCGTACCACTCCCGCATCAGGTAGATCACCGGGGCTGCGGCTTCCTGGTCGAACTCCTCGCTGGTGGCATTCGGGATCGCGGCCAGGTGACGGGCGAACTCGATGACCGCCAGTTGCATGCCGAAACAAATCCCGAAATAGGGGATTTTCTGTTCTCGCGCGTAGCGGATGGCCTGGATCTTTCCTTCCACCCCCCGGACCCCGAAGCCGCCGGGCACCAGGACGCCGTGGAGGTGGCCCAAAAGCCCCTCCGCACCTTCCCGCTCCACCCGTTCCGAGTCGATGTAGGTCAGGGCTACCTGGGATTCGTGGGCCAGGCCGCCGTGCACCAGGGCCTCGTGCAGGCTCTTGTAGGACTCCCTAAGGTCCACGTATTTGCCGACGATGCCGATCTCCACCCGGTCCTTGGGGTTGCGGATGCGGGCTGCCAGTTTTTCCCACTGCTCTAGCCTCGGGGCCCGGGTCCAGATGTTCAGGACCTCCACCAGGCGCTCGTCCAGCCCTTCTTCATGAAACAACAAGGGAATCTCGTAGATATTGTCCACGTCCCGGGCGGTGATCACCGCGTGGGGCTCCACGTTGCAAAACAACGCAATCTTGGCCTTGATGTCTTTGCTCAGGGTCTTTTCCGTGCGGCACAGCAGGATGTCCGGCTGGATACCGATGGAGCGCAGCTCTTTGACGCTGTGCTGGGTGGGTTTGGTCTTTACCTCCCCTGCCGTCTTGATGTAGGGCACCAGGGTAAGGTGGATGTAACAGACGTTTTCTTTGCCCAGGTCGCTTTTGAGCTGGCGGATGGCCTCCATGAAGGGCAGGCTTTCGATGTCCCCCACGGTGCCGCCGATTTCGATGATGGCCACGTCCACCGCGGGGGCCACCTTCATGATGGCCTGCTTGATTTCGTCGGTGATATGGGGGATGACCTGGACGGTACCCCCCAGGTAGTCGCCCCGGCGCTCCTTGGTGATGACGTTGTTGTAAATGCGTCCGGAGGTGTAGTTGTTCTCCTGGCCCAGGGTGACCGTGGTATAGCGCTCGTAGTGCCCAAGGTCCAGGTCGGTTTCCGCGCCGTCTTCGGTGACGTAGACCTCGCCGTGCTGGAATGGGTTCATGGTGCCGGGGTCCACGTTGATGTACGGGTCCAGCTTCTGAAAGGTGACCCGCAAACCCCGGGCTTCCAACAAGGCCCCGATAGCCGCGGCCGCCACCCCCTTCCCCAGGGAGGACAGCACCCCGCCGGTAATGAAAATGATCTTGGTCTTCACGGTCTCCCCCCTGTCTCCACCTTATACCGGCAGGCGGCAGGTGTCAAGGAAGTGAGCGGTGAGCGGTGAGCAGTAAGCAGGGGTCAGGGGCCAGGGATCAGGGGTCAGGGGTCAGTAATCAGAATCGGTTGATCAGAAAAAAATGATTTACGAGGCAATGAAACCTTGAAATTTGCATTTGAACTTTTTGTGACAGCCCATCATGGGCCTTTGGCCTCACCCGTAATTATTTAAAATCGTAGGGCGGGCGTCTCGCCCGCCACGATAATCCGCACAGGCTGGAAATCCTGTGCCACCACTTCCAAGAACTATTCACGATATTACAAAAAAGGACGAGTAGGTTTGAGCTTCTTGCAAAAGTCTTTTTCTCTGCGCTCTCTGCGTCTCTGGGGCAAATACGAGTAAAGAAATTCATCGCAGAGACTCGGAGGACGCAGAGAATCGCAAAGAGAAGCTATGAATTTTGCATAAGGCTCAGGTTTATTTTTCTGCTTACTGCTCACTGCTCACTGCTCACTCACCACAACAAGTGCAGATTCCCCAGGTGAACGTTTTTTACTCCCGCCTCCTGGGCGGTCTTCTGGGCCTGGAGAGCGAAATCCCGGTTAGTGATGGGCAGGTCGTTCAGATAGAACTGGGGGTGGAAACCCAGAAGGCTGTAGGGAATTTCCGGGTTGAGGCGGGCGAGGAAGCGGGCCAGGCCGTGGATTTCCTCCAGGTCCACGTAGCCGGGGACCAACAGCGTGCTGGCGCAGAGCAGCGGCACCCCCGGGCGCTCCGGGAGCCGCGCCGCCAGGGCCGCGAAGTTCTTCAGGGTCTGGGAATTGGAGACCCCGCAGAGGGCCAGGTGGATTTCTTCGCTAAAAGCCTTCAAGTCGAACTTGATGACCCCGCCGTTTGAGAGACAGCTATCAACCAGGGGTTTCAACCACTGCCCCTGCATGGCCCCGTTGCTCTCCCAGCAGATGCGGACCCGGCGGCCCTTGGCCTTAGCCTGCTCCAGGGCCAGACGTGCAGCGGCCAGGGCGTGGGGCAGTTGGGGCGTGGGGTCGCCGCCGAAGTAGCAGACGCAGGCGGTGTTTTTGCGCACCGCTGCAGCCAGTTCCCGGGCCGGGACCTTCTCGCCCTTAAAAGTGGCCTTCTTGAAGGTCCAGTTCTGGCAGTAGAGGCAATTGAAATTGCAGGCGTGGTAAAAGACCGCCAGGTTGGTGTAACCCCGCTCCGGCCCCGGGCAGGAGGCATACTTGGGATAACCCGCGCCCGTGCCCCCGGGACAGAACCAGTCCGCCACACAGTTGGTGGGCAGGGGATCGTAATAATAGCTCAGCCGTGCGCCGGCGGCAGTCCCCCCAACGATCTTGCCGTCTTTAACCTTTCTGGCTCCGCAGAAACCGTAACCTCCTTCGGAAATGGAGCAGGCATGGAAACAGAGGGTGCAGGTCTTGCCCTGGGGGTCTTGGGGAGGGGCGAGGGGCAGATTGAAAGCCCGGCGGCTTTCGTGGTGGAGTTTCTCGATTTCCGGCCAGACCTGGGAAAAACGCCCCCGGATACAGGCCGCGCAATACCCCAGACGGGGGGAGAGGAGGCGGTCGATACAGCCGCAATGGCGGCAGGAGGTCATAAGATAACCATATATAATAGTTTATTATTTTGAATTAAACTGCGGATTCGAGTAGCGCGGGGGAATCTCACCCCCACGCCCTCACAGATCCGTACATGAGCCTCTCGACTCATCCGGCTCCTATCGATCAGCCGCTATTCCCAGGCCTTGCCTTACCCAATGGCGCCTCCCATTGCTGGTTGACCATCAAATAAAGCCGATCGACACAACCCCTTCGCTCCATCCCCATTACGGGACTTTCTCGCTACTACGGGTTGTTCCGCCCCTGTGCCCCGCCTCGGTACTCTCACTCTCATGGGTCCTCCACTTGAGTTTTTCCCTTCATATCGGGACGACAGGTTAATATGGACTGTCAATTTCCTTAATCCCTTTCAATTTTGCCTGCCCGAAGGTCCATGAATATGTCCATGTGAAAAATTCCGGGAGAAAGTAGAATCTGTTTAATTTATAATGTTATGCGTAAGCATCCAAACAAACTTCGGCCTGAACATGAACGGGGGAACCAGTGAAGACTGACAACCTGCGCGTCAACCAGCTTACGCCGGAAGGATACACGTGGTATGTGGCATACCTTGAAGCACTCGACGCGAAGGATGTCGATCGTTACGGCGCCTTCCTCGCCGACGAATGCACGCTCATTGTGAACAACGCCGATCCAATCACGGGTAGGCAAGCGGTACTCCTTGGGCTATCGCAGTACTGGCAGTCGTTCGGCGACCTGGAGCACGACCTCTTGAACATCTACGGGACGGACCATGCATTCATGCTCGAAGCGCTGAACCACTATAAGCGGCTCGATGGTAAGCTAGTCACGCTGCGGGCGGTGGCGCTCACCGATCGGAACCAGGTGGGGAAGGTAACTTCCGTCCGGCTCTACACCGACACGAGCCCGCTCTTCGCAGGGCACACCGCATAACAACCGGTTACAGCGGACGGCGCGCAGCGCCGCTGCTGAACCGGAGCGTTAAGCTTAAATCGTGTAACCTCTGCTGGTCAGAGACCAAAAAGCAACATGACCGAGTCGAGTAGCATAGGAGAATCTCCCACCAAACCCTCCCAGAACTGGACATGCGTCTCTCTTTTGATAGGCCCTCCCGATCAACCTATGGATGCCTGGCGCAATTCCACATAACTTGCTGTGAAAATAACTTTACGGATTCGATAAAAAATTATTGATATGGTTGCGTTCTACGCAACATAATTTTTACAATAACTTGGGGTAAGGCCCTTTTCCGGATGGCTTCGCAAAATACTCCACCGCCAGGGTGGTGGTCATCCGGCCCCGGGGGGTGCGTTGCAGGAAGCCGCATTGGATCAGGAAGGGTTCGTAGACGTCTTCCAGGGTGTCTTGTTCTTCGCAAAGGGCCGCGGCCAGGGTGCCCAGGCCCACGGGGCCGCCGTTGTATTTCTCCAGGATGGTTAACAGAATCTGCCGGTCCATGCGGTCGAAACCCAGCCGGTCCACTTCCAGAAGCGTTAAGGCCGCGTCGGCGATCTCCTTGGTGACCCGGCCGTCGCCCTTGACCTGGGCGTAGTCCCGCACCCGTTTCAGCAGGCGGTTGGCGATGCGGGGCGTGCCCCGGGAGCGGGTCGCGATCTCCCAGGCCCCGTCTGCGTCCACCTCCACCCCCAGGACTTGGGCGGCCCGGCGGGTGATCTTGGCTAAATCCTCCGGGGCATAAAAGTCCAGGCGCAGCATCAAACCGAAGCGATCCCGGAGCGCGGGGGTCAACAGCCCCGCCCTGGTGGTGGCGCCAACCAGGGTGAAGCGGGGCAGTTCCAGTTTTAAGGAGCGCGCGCCCGGACCCTGGCCGATGATCAGGTCCAGGCGGAAGTCCTCCATGGCGGGATAAAGGATTTCTTCCACCACCACCGGCAGGCGGTGGACTTCATCAATAAAGAGCACGTCCCGGGGCTGGAGATTGGTCAAGAGCGCGGCCAGGTCCCCGGCCCGCTCCACCACCGGCCCGGCGGTGGTCTTGATGCCCCCGCCCATCTCCTGGGCGATGATGTGGGCTAACGTGGTCTTTCCCAACCCCGGAGGCCCGTGCACCAGGATGTGGTCCACCGCCTCGCCCCGGGCCCGGGCCGCGGTCATGGCGATTTCCAGGTTGCGGCGCACTTCCGTCTGACCGATGAACTCCGATAAAGACCGGGGCCTGAGGCCCACTTCCAGACCCAGGTCCTCCACCTGCCGCCGGGGATTGACGATGCGCTCTTCTTCAGCCATTACCAGCTAATCTACCGCAGTGCCGCCAGATTTGCAAGCCGACACCCTTGGCCGGGGAGAAGCGATTTGATAGACTGGTCAGGAATAGTAGTCAGTAGCCAGTAGTCAGTAGCCAGAGAAAAGCAACTGACAACTGGCTACTGGCTACTGGCTACTGACCATGCAAACCGCCATCATCGCCCAAGGGATCAGCAAGTCGTTTAAAACCGGCTTCTTCCAGCCCCGGAAACAGGTGCTCCATGACGTGGACCTGGAGGTGGCCTCCGGCGCCATCTTCGGCATCCTGGGTCCCAACGGCGCGGGGAAGACCACCTTTATCTCCATCCTGGCTACGCTGCTCCGGCCGGACGCCGGCCAGGCCCGGGTATTGGGGCTGGACGTAGTCAGGGATGCAGGCCGGCTCCGGAAACGGGTCAACTTGGCGGCCAGCGGCGCGCATTTTCTCTGGTGTCTGACGGTGGAGGAAAACCTGAAGTTTTACGGGCGGCTCTACGGTTTGGGGGGCAAGGCCCTGAGTGCCAAGGTGGGGGAGCTTCTGGACCTGTTCGAACTCCAGCCCCACCGGCGGGTGACTTTCGAGCGGCTGTCCACCGGCCTCAAGCAGCGCCTGGCCCTGGCCAAGGCGTTGATCAACACCCCGGAGCTGCTTTTTCTGGATGAACCCACCAGCGGCCTGGACCCGGAGATGGCCGGGCATATCCGGGAGGAAATCTTGCGCCTAAACCAGGAGACCGGATTGACCATCCTGCTCACCACCCACAATCTCCGAGAGGCGGAGCTGCTCTGCGGGGAAGTGGCCTTTTTGAAGGAGGGGCGTCTCTTGGCCCGGGGCACGATGGCGGACCTGCAGGAACGCCTGGGTTTGGGGGACCATCTGAGCCTCTTCTTCCAAGACGGCGTCCCGGCCCTGGATTATGCCCGGCTGCCCGGAATATTGGTCCATAAAATCGAGAATAATCGAGTGGATCTCAAGGTGGACCGGGCGGAAGAGCGCCTGGCCCCCATTTTGGCCGCGGTGTCCCAGGCCCGGGGCCGGGTCGTCCGGGTGCAGCTTAAGGAAGTGGACCTGACCGAGATTTATCATGAGATTACCCACTGATTTTAATAAAATCCTGGCCTTCGCGGCCCGGAGCGCCCTGGTCAACCGACGGAACATCTTCGCCGTCTTCGAGATGCTCTTCTGGCCCGCCATCGGTATCTTCTCGGTGGGCCTGCTCACCCGCTTTTTGAACCTGGACGCGGAGACGGTAACCTTCATCCTCATCGGCGCGGTAAGCATGAACACCATCCAGATCGCCCAGTTGGACCTCTCCTACGCCCTCCTCTATTCCGTGTGGGCCAAAAGTTTAAAACATGAATTCATGGCTCCCGTCAGGCTGACCCACATCCTGGTGGGCGCAGGCGCAGTGGGCCTGGTCCGGGGCTTGCTGGTCTTTGTGGTCATGGGCTTTTTCAGCATGTGGCTTTTCAACATGGACCTGAGCCGGCCCGGGGCCGGGGGTCTGCTCATCTTCCTTACCGGAATGTTTCTCAATGCCGCGGTCATCGGCGCCTCGGTCCTGGCCCTGGTCCTCAGGTTCGGGCAGCGCGCCGAAGTCGCGGCCTGGGCTTTTTCTTATCTGATGCTCCTGCTATGCGGCCTCTATTATCCGGTAAGCGTCCTGCCGGCGTGGATCGGGAAACTGGCCCAGATCATCCCGCTGACCTATTTTCTCGAATATTACCGCCACTTCTACGGCTTTTCCCTCAACTACCCCCATCCCCTGCTTTACGGCTTCTCTCTAAGCGTGGTATATTTGTGCGTCTGTTACGCCTTGGTGCATTATACTTTGAAGTCGGCCCTGCACCGGGGGACGTTATTGCGGCTCTCGGAATAACATCTAGGGGCGAACCTTGTGTTCGCCCTGGACGGTGCTGGGGGAACACAAGGTTTGCCCCTACAGCCTCGGTATTAAACCAATGGAATCTAATGGGAGGGGCTGAGAAAAAAAGCAGGAAGCGGAAACGTGACTGACTTGCTTTTCACTGCTCACTGCTTACAGCTCACTGCTCACTAAAATGATCGGCGTCTTCGACTCCGGCTTCGGCGGGCTGGTGGTCTTGCGGGAGTTTTTGAAGGTCCTCCCCCAGTACGATTATCTCTACCTGGGGGACAACGCCCGCATCCCCTACGGCACCCGCTCGGATAAGGTGGTGGTCCGCTTCACCGTTCAGGCGGTGGATTTTCTGTTCCGCCAGGGCTGTAAGCTCATCATTCTGGCCTGCCACACCGCCTCGTCCAAGGCGCTCCGCACCATCCAACAGATTTACCTGCCGCTCCACTACCCGGAGCGCCGGGTTTTGGGGGTGGTGATTCCCACGGTGGAAGAGGCCCTGGCCCGGAGCCCGGGCAAACGCCTCGGCGTCATCGCCACCGAAGGCACCGTGTCCTCCAGGTCTTTTGAAATTGAACTAAAGAAATTGGACCCCGCAGTGCAAGTGGTGCAGCAGGCCTGCCCCCTGCTGGTGCCCCTGATCGAATCCGGCGAGCAGGAGTGGGAAGGGACGACCATGATCCTCCAGCGCTATTTGTCCCCTTTGAAAGAGGCCCGGCTGGACAACCTGATCCTGGGCTGCACCCATTACTCCATCCTGATGGCCCAGATTCGGGACCTGATGGGAGATAAACCGGGGCTGATCTGCTCCGGCCAGGTGACCGCGGTGAAGCTGGCGGATTATCTCCGAAGGCACCCGGAGATGGAGACCCGCCTGTCCCGGGGCGGCGGCCGCCGCTATCTGACCACTGACCTCACCCCCCGCTTCCAGCAACTGGCCGGCCTGTTCATGGGGCAGAGTCTGATGCCGGAAGTGGTGGAGTTGTGAAAGACAGTGGTCAGTCATCAGTCATCAATAAGGGATGATCGTCCTTATCCGCCCATTGCTTCGATAATTTCAAGGTTCAAAGTTGCTTTGGTAGAACTGGACAATTAGTGTTATTTTTGTCCATATTCTACAAAGGCCCCCGCACCATACTTGAGGGTCCGGGTCGACTTCGCCCCGGGAACCGGACAAAATGACGCACCCTACACCCGGGAGAAGATCCGCACGTCCACCGCAAAGAGGCCCTTGGGGTAGAGCAGCAGGGGGTTGAGCTCGATCTGGTCCAGTTCCGGGTGTTTGAAGGCATAGCGGGCCAGGGCCTTCATGGCCTCGAGCAGTGCGTCCGTGTCCAGTTTGGGCCGGCCCCGGAAGCCAGCGAGCAGGGGATAGCCCTTGATTTTTTGGATCAGGGCCTTGAGTTCCTCGTCCTCCGCGGGCAGCAGGCAAAAGGCCACGTCCCGGTAAATCTCCGTTTGGATACCCCCCAGCCCGAACATGAGAACTGGGCCGTATTGCGGGTCGGTGAGGATGCCCAGGATGACTTCCAAGGCCCCGGGTTTGGCCATGGGGGAGACGGTGACCCCGTCGATTTTCGCCTCCCGGTCGAAGAAACGGGCCGAGTCTTTGATGGCCTGGAAGGCGCCGCGCACCATGGTCTCATCCTGGAGGTTAAGATAGACTCCACCCACGTCGGTCTTGTGGGGGAAATCCGGGGAGGCGATTTTGAGGGCCACCGGGTAGCCGAAGCTTGCGGCCAGGGCCACGGCTTCGTCCGCAGTCAGAGCCAGAGGCGCGGAAGCCGTGGGGATACCGGCCTTGGACATCATCACCGCGGCTTCAAAAGCGGGAATGAGTTCCAGACCCGGCGCCGGGGGGGGAGCCGCCTGGATCCCGCCGGGAGCGATTGCGGGCGCAGCCGCGGGGGGCTGAAACCGGAAGAACTGAGCCAGGGCCTTGACGCCCCGCTCCGGCGTGGGAAACACGGGCACCCCGGCATCGTAAAACTTTTCCCGCTCCTCCCGCTCCACTTCCGCGCCTCCCAGGAAAATCACCAGTTCCGATTCTCCCGGAGTCACTTGCTGGCAGGCCCCGGGGATGGGGTCCCCGAAGATCACCACCTGGGTGTCGAACTCCCGGCGGGCTTCGTCCATTACTTTCTTGTATAGCGAGGCGTCGGCCATGACGTCGCCGGTCAAGTCCACGGGGTTGCCCACCGGGCAATGGGCCGGGACCATTTCCCGCATGGTCGCTTTGAGGCTGGGGCTGGGGTCCGGGGTCTCCAGGCCGTTCTTCTCCGCCTCGTCGATGGCCAGGATGGCCGCGCCCCCGGAGGAAGTGGTGATCATCAACCGGCGTCCCCGGGGCTGGGGCAGATAAGCCAGGGCCTTGGAGAAATCGAACAGCTCCTCCAGGGTGTCGGCCCGGTAGACCTGGTATTTTTCAAAGAGCGCATCGTAAATGGCGTCCGTGCCCGCCAGGGACTTGGTGTGGGACTCCGCGGCCCGGCTGCCCCGGGTGGTGCGCCCCGCCTTGAGGATGACCACCGGCTTTTGGGCTTCGTGGAGGGCGTCCAGGAAATAGGTGGGCCGTTTCACGCCCTCGAGGTACAGAGCAATCACCTGGGTGTGCGGGTCCTGGTTGAAGTAGCTGATAATCTCGGCTTCGTCCACGTCCACCCGGTTGCCCAGGCTGATGAAGGCGCTCACCCCCAGCTTCTCCGCGGCGGCCAGGTCCAGGAAGGCCGCGCCCACGGTCCCGGACTGGGACGCGAACGCGATCTTGCCTTTGGTGGTAATCAGGGGCCAGGACGCGCACATCTGGTGGTGAGGGAGGTTCACTCCCTGGCAGTTGGGGCCGATGACCCGGATACCCGTCTGCCGGGCCACCCGGGCCAGTTCGTCCTGGAGGCGTTCTCCGTCCTCCCCGGCTTCGGCAAACCCGCCGGTGATGACCACCGCGGCCTTGACCCCGTGACCCGCGGCCTGCTCCAGGGTGCCGGGGACCAGGCGGGCGGGGATGACCACCACCGCCAGGTCCGGGGCCCCGGGGGTTTCGGTGATGGCCTTGTAGACCTTGAGGCCCAGGATTTCGTCGGCCTTGGGATTGACGGGATAGATGGGCCCGGCGAAGCCGCCGTTCTTTAGATTGGCCAAAATGTCGTGGCCCAGCTTTCCCGGCGCAGTGGACGCGCCGATGACCGCCACGCTTCTGGCTTTAAAGATGGGTTCGAGGGAGGAAAGGGTATCCATAAGCGGCCTCCTATGCTGATGAGTTCAAGGTTCAAGGTTCCAAGTTCCCAGTTAATGCAAGGTGTGGGGATTGATGATAACACAAGGGTCAC